>Ga0307379_10007471_pt1 | contig 14853 bp, 15 predicted proteins | sample UN2MG_FD_202237 | JGI IMG/M metagenome (GOLD analysis project Ga0307379, IMG submission 202237) | Soil microbial communities from Risofladan, Vaasa, Finland - UN-2 | ecosystem: Environmental > Terrestrial > Soil > Coastal area > Acid sulfate soil | place: Finland: Risofladan, Vaasa | collected... | reverse complement strand
AGATTACATTGCATACTGGGATGAGATGAAGATGCGCTGTAGAAAAGGTGTGATCTTTAAGAACAAAAAGAAGACATGGTATCTCACGCGCGAGTACTACATGTGGATCAACTTCCTACCAATTAACAATAAGGAGATAAGAAAGTTTGCCTTTCCTGATATACGCGATGCCCAATATCATATGGCCCTGTATGAGATTCTAGCAGAACTGTTCTACCTACATGCCGCTATCCTAAAGAAACGTCAGATAGCCTCTTCTTATTTTCACGCAGCTAAGCTTATTAATCAGATCTGGTTTGAAGAAACTCCGATCTTAAAAATGGGAGCATCTCTTAAAGCCTATGTTCAGGATACCTGGAGATTCTTAGCAGAGTATAGAAACTTCTTAGATGAGAATACAGCTTGGTATCGTCCTATGAATCCAAGTAAGGTTCTTGACTGGCAACAACAAATTGAAACAACCATTCCCGGCACCACTAGAAAAACCCTAAAGGGACTCAAGGGGGTTATTAAAGGAACATCTTTTGAACAAGATCCTACAGCAGGTGTAGGTGGACCCTGTACTTACTTCTTTCATGAAGAGGCCGGGATTGCCCCGGATATGATGTTCACCTTTGGTTACATGAAGCCTGCCTTGAAATCAGGTTTGATAACAACTGGTACATTTATTGCGGCCGGATCTGTAGGTGACTTGGAGCAGTGCGAGCCTTTAAGGAAAATGATTCAGACCCCAGAAGCTAATTCAATATTCTATGTTACTTCTAATCTTCTAGATGATAAAGGAACTGTAGGAAGAACCGGTTTATTTATTCCAGAGCAATGGTCTATGCCTCCCTGTGTAGACAAGTTTGGTAACTCAGAAGTAGAGAAAGCTCTTGTAATGCTTGAAGAGTATTTTGAAAAGATTAAGAAGGACCTTAGTCCTGAAGACTATCAGCTCGAAGTATCCCAGCATCCGCGTAATATTGAAGAGGCCTTTGCAACAAGGAGTGTGTCCTTATTCCCATCTCACTTAGTGGCCGCGCAGAAGAGAAGAATTGAAGATAAAGAGTATTCTACCGAGTATATTGATCTTTCTAGAAATGCTGAGGGTGTGTGGGTTATTGAGAAGAGTAAAAAGATTCCCGTAAGTAAGTTCCCGGTAGAGAAGAACTCTGAAGATAAAAGTGGTGTAATTGTTATGAATGAAAAGCCTGATTTAAAGGCTGAGTGGGGTACTTACTACGCGTCTATTGATCCGGTATCTCAAGGTAAGACCACATCATCTGAATCATTGTGCTCTATATACATTTACAAAATACCTATTGAGGTGACTAGACATGATGGAGGGGAAATAAAAACCTACATAGAGCAGGATAAAATAGTTGCCCACTGGTGTGGCCGCTTTGATGATATCAATGAAACCCACAAGAGATTAGAGAATATGATCGAGTGGTATAATGCATGGACCATTGTTGAGAGCAATGTCCCCGGCTTTATAACTCACATGATCAAACAAAGAAAGCAGAAGTATCTAGTTCCCAAGAATCAGATTACCTTCCGGAAAGATATTGAGAATGTTCAGACTCATCACCAGGAGTATGGATGGCGGAACACCGGGACAATCTTTAGGGCCCATATCTTACCATACCTAATTGACTTCTGTAAAGAGGTATTAGAAGAAGTGACTACAGAAGAGGGTAAGGTAGTTAAAGTAATTTACGGTATTGAGCGGATCCCGGACAAGATGGCCATGGTTGAGATGCAGCAATACAGAGATGGTCTCAACGTGGATAGATTAATAGCACTAGGAGCTCTGATAGCCTTTGCTAAAGTTCAAGAAGCAAACAGAGGTATCAGAAAGAGATTAGACACAACAGACAAAAAAGACTTGCAAAAGTCAGAAAATTTATATAAATTTACTAATAGCCCATTCCGGCATATCGGGATGGGCCAAAGCTCTTTGGAAAAAAGACCTCCAAGGAACCCATTTAAGAACATAAGATAATAGCTATGCAAGTATTAAACGCGCTCCAGATGAAGTCTGGCAAAAAAGCTGAGTATAACAGGATGGGTTCTATAACCCAGCCTTTACAGTTTCTTTCTAAAAAAGACAAGAATCCAGAATGGACGGCTTGGAACATGGACTGGCTAGAGTGGAATGGTCTTAAGCAGATCCGTAGAAATGCGCGCAGACTTATGAAGAACTATAAGCTGGCCAAGGGAGTTATTGATCGCGGTGATTACATGGTTGAAGAATCCAATGAGATGAGAGATCTTGTGGATACTTTAACAAAAGAGGATCCTACAGTTCTGGAACTAAAGTTCTATCCTATTGTTCCAAATGTTATTAATGTTCTGACAGCAGAGTTTGCTAAAAGAAATACTAAGATCACTTTTCAGGCTAAGGATGAGTACTCCTACAATGAACAATTAGAACAAAAGAGATCCCAAGTTGAGCAAGTTCTCTTTCAACAAGCAGAACAAAAGATGCTGGCCAAGTTGCTTGAACAGGGTATGGATCCTGAGGATCCCGAGGTTCAACAACAAATGGAGCAACAAATGTCTCCTGAGAATTTAAAAACACTTCCTGAGATTCAGACTTTCTTTGATAAGGATTATAGATCCATGGTTGAGCAATGGGCGATGCATCAGACCAAAGTTGATGAAGAGCGCTTTAAGATGGATGAGCTAGAGGAGAGAGGTTTCCGTGATATGCTTATCACCGATCGCGAGTTCTGGCACATGAAGATGATGGAAGATGATTATGATATTGAGTTATGGAATCCGGTTACTACTTTCTATCATAAATCTGCAGAAGCTCGTTATATCTCTCAAGGTAATTGGGTAGGTAGAATTGAGATGATGACTATTGCGGATGTTATTGACAAGTATGGATACGTGATGACTCAAGAACAATTGGAGTCTATTGAAGCTATCTATCCTGTTAGATCTGCTGGTTATCCGTTACAGGGTTACCAGAATGATGGATCCTATTATGATGCTACTAAGTCTCATGAGTGGAATACCAACATGCCGTCCTTAGCCTACAGACAGTTTACATCCATGTATGATAACTTTGTGTTTAATGGCGGAGATATCATCAATTGGATCATGGCTGAAGGAGAAGACTACGCGCCCATGGGAGCGGCCTTCTTGTTACGCGTGACTACAGCTTATTGGAAGTCTCAGCGTAAAGTAGGTCACTTAACCAAGATCAGTGAGAATGGTGAAGTTGTTACCGACATCATTGGAGAAGACTATATTGTTACAGACAAACCTATCTATGATACAACTTTAATCAGAAACAAATCTAAAGATAACTTGATCTTTGGTGAGCACATTGACTGGATCTGGATTAACCAGGTTTGGGGCGGTGTAAAGATTGGACCTAATCATCCAAGTTTCTGGGGTATGAATAATCCCGGTGGAGTTAATCCTATGTACTTAGGTATTGATCAAAACAAAATGGGGCCATTGAAATTCCAATTCAAAGGTGAGAATACTCTTTACGGATGTAAGCTACCTGTAGAAGGAGCTGTCTTCAATGACCGGAATACAAGATCAACTTCCATGGTTGACTTAATGAAGCCTTTCCAAATTGGATACAACATTGTTAATAACCAAATAGCAGACATCCTTATTGATGAACTAGGTACCGTGATTATGTTAGATCAGAATGCTTTACCTAAGCGTTCTTTGGGAGAAGACTGGGGTAAGAACAACTTTGCCAAGGCTTATGTTGCTATGAAGAACTTCCAGATCTTACCTTTAGATACATCTATCAGTAACACTGAGAACTCAATCTCTCAGAACCATTTCCAGGTAATGAATCTTGAGCAGACTAATCGTATGATGTCTAGGATCCAGATGGCTAATTATTTCAAGCAACAGTGCTTTGAAGTTATTGGAATTACACCACAACGCTTAGGCCAACAAATAGGGCAGATAGATACTGCTAAAGGTGTTGAACAAGCTATGATAGGATCTTTTGCACAAACAGAAAACTTCTTTATCAATCACTCAGATTATTTAATGCCGCGTGTGCATCAAATGAGAACTGACTTAGCTATGTTCTATAACTCTAGAAAACCATCTCTCAGACTTCAATACATGACCTCTGCTGATGAGAAAGTGAATTTTGAGATGAATGGTACAGAACTATTATTGCGTGATCTAAATGTCTTTGCTACAACTAAGGCTAATCAAAGAGCTATTCTTGAACAAATGAAACAATTAGCCTTCACTAATAACACGGCCGGTGCTACTCTTTACGATCTTGGAGATGTTATGCAAGCAGAGTCTGTAGGTGAATTAACCAATAGTTTAAAGGGTATAGAGAGAAAAACCAACAAAAAAACACAAGAAGAACAACAGCATCAGCAAGAAATGCAGGAGCAAGAAATGCAGACCCGTATTCAAGAAAAGCAAATGCAGCTTGATCACGACATGCAAGAGAAAGAGAAAGATAGAAGAAAAGACATTCTTATTGCTGAGATTAAGTCTGCCGGCTATGGTGCTATGCAGGATATCAATGCTAATCAGCAATCAGATTACTTGGATGCCTTGGGTGAAATTAAACAATCCGCTGAATTTCAACAGTCAATGAATCTTCAGAACACTAAAGAGTCTAACAGAATGACTAATGATAGAGAAAGAGCTCAGATTGAAAGAGAAAAATTAGCAGCACAGCTACGGATGAAGAATACTGATCTAGAGATAGCCAGGGAAAATAAGAATAAATTTGATGCTAAGAAGAAAGACACAAAGAAGAAGAAATAGGTTATAGCCATATTATGCAAAATATTTAATAGAGCCTTTGAGATAGTTTCACATTTATAAAGTTTATTTCTATATTTTTGCTATATTATACTAAGACACAAAAATTAAACCAACAAAAACCAACTATATGTCAGAAACTAAAGATAACACAACAGTAAGTCAAGCGGATATATCCCTTGATGAATTGTTAGGTACACCGGGGGCAGAGAATGTCATGGTGCCTGAAAGTAAACCAAGCTTATTCAGTAGAAGCCCAAAGGTTGATATTGATAAGATGCTCATTGAAAAGACTGATGAAGAAAAGGCAGCAGATGCCGAGGCCGCAGCAAAAGAGGCAGCCAAAGAAGTTGTAAGAAAAACTCCAGAAGAAGAAAAGGAAATAGAAGATCTCCTTAAACCTAAGACCGATGAGGAAAAGGAAAAGGAAAAAGAAGAAGATCCTGGAAAAAAAGGTGGTAGACCTACAAACCTAGTAGAGCTTGGTACAAAGCTTATTGAAAAAGGATACCTTACACCGTTTGAAGGTGAGGAAGATGTATCTAAATATACTCTTAAAGATTGGGAAGAACTATTTGAATCCAATGAGAAAGAGAAAAGAAAGAAAACAAAAGAAGAAGTTTCCGGTGAATTCTATGAAGAGCTCCCTGAGGAGTTGCAAGTAGCAGCACACTATGTGGCCAATGGTGGTCAAGATCTAAAAGGTTTATTCAGATCTCTAGCAGCGGTAGAAGAAATTCGCCAGTTAGACACTACTGATGAATCCAGCCAAGAACAGATCATTAGAAGTTATTTACATGCTACTAATTTTGGTGATGCTGAAGAAATTGAAGAAGAAATCATACTCTATAAAGATCGTGATGAATTGGAGAGTAGAGCTATCAAGTTCAAGCCAAAGTTAGACGCGATGCAGGAGCAGATTATAGCTAGACAGCTTCAACAACAAGAAAGCAAGCGTAAACAACAACAACAACAAGCCGCTATCTATACAGATACCATATACAAAACTCTTGAACCGGGTGAGATCAACGGTCTTAAGCTGGACAAGAAAGTACAGAATATGTTATTTGGTGGATTAACTCAAGCCAACTATCCTTCAGTATCAGGAAGACCTACTAATTTATTTGGTCACCTTATAGAGAAGTATCAGTATGTAGAACCTAATCCGGCTTTGATTGCTGAAGCACTTTGGTTATTGGCTGATCCGGAAGGATACAAAACCAAGATTAAAGCTGTAGGCGGTAAAGATCAGGTAGAAAAAACAGTACGTACTTTGAAAACAGAACAAAGCAATAAAACCATCTCTAGCCAGGCGCAAGAAGATGATGATAATGCAAGCAGGAAAAAACCAGGGTCAGGAGTTCAAAGACCTACTGGTAGTTTTTTCAAGAGATAATTAAAACAACTAAATATAAACTATAAATTATAAACTAAAAACAAACAAGAAAAATGGCAACTCCAGTATTAAACAATGGTATATTCTTGCGTGACACTAACTACAATGCTAGTTCACACGTGGATTCATATCACTTAGTGAACATGTTAAAAGATGCAGAACCAATGGACTTAGGTCCGGTAGACATCTGGGCTATGGCTCAGAAAGTTGAAATGCCTCTTTACCAACTATCTTCATTTGGTGGTAAAAACATCATCATGGTAGAAAATGCACGTGGTGAGTACAAATGGCAAACTCCGGTTTCCCAAGATCTTCCTTACATCATTGAGGACATTGAACCACAAAACCTTACCAAAGGTGTTGACGGTACAACCTTCAAGATCAAAATCAACAAGCGCGAATTTGGACATGGTGATATCATCACTTATGACAAATACAACGGTTGTGAGATGTACATCACAGCAGAAGATATCCTTCCAATGGGTGATGGTTTCATCTACACTGTTCAGTTAGTGAACAATGACAACTACAAGTTCCTTGAGAACAAGTATTTGGTTGCTCAAACTAAATTATTCCGTAAAGGTTCTGCCCGCGGAGAATATGGTGAGAGATTCTCTGACATCTCTACCCGCTCAGGATTCCGTGAATTCTACAACTTCGTAGGAGGAGCAGAAGCTCACGTACACTATTCTATCTCTAGTCGCGCTGACTTGATGTTAAAAGGTGGTATGGCTGCAGATGGTACGGTTCCTGTAACTGAGATCTGGCGTAACTTTGACACACAGTTAGATCCTGCTATCAGCAAGATTGAAGATGTGGCAAGCAAAATGGGTAAAGATTACTTGAAGCGTGCTATCGGTAATGGTACTTTAACCCGCACTTTCTTAACTACTATGGAAGCTGCTCACTTAACTAAGATTGCTACTGATATCGAGACCTACTTAATGTGGGGTCATGGTGGACGTATTAAGCAAGATGGTCCAGATGACATGCGTTTATCAGTGGGTTTATGGAAGCAATTAGACAACTCTTACAAGCGTGTGTATAACAAAGCTAGCTTTAGCTTAGAATTATTCCGTGCTGAGTTGTACAACTTCTATGCAGGTCGTGTTGAATTCCAAGGTCCAGATCCTAAGCGTCAGCTTATTGTTCAAACCGGTATGGGAGGAATGCGCCTAGTAAATGAAGCTATCAAGCGTGAGGCTGTTAACACCGGCTTAACTGTTAACTTAGGTGACGGTAAAAATGGTGGTGGTGGTATCGGAGCTATCACTGGTCAAGGTATGGATCTAAACTTTGGATTCTCTTTCACTAGTTATGTGATTCCGTTCTTAGCTAATGTTAAGTTTGTACTTAACCCTGCTTTTGACAATTTACACACAAATGATATTGAGAACCCAATCATTGATGGAAATCCATTAAGCTCTTACAGCTTCGTGATCTTTGACATCACTGATACAGGAAATGACAACATCTTTATGTTGAAGTTATCTTGGGATAATCAATTGAAATGGTGGTACCAGAATGGTACTATGGACTACATGGGAAGAACTCAAGGGTTCCAATCATCTGGTCAATTCAATGGATACCGTGTTATGATGACTCAAACAATGCCAGCTATCTGGGTAAAAGATCCTACCAAGGTTCTAAAGATTGTTATGAGAAATCCTATCACTGGAGGTTCTTTCTAACACTTGTGCTTGGGAGAGGTCCTCATACATCTCTCCCATATAAGCACCTGCCCGGGGGATGCGTCCTCACAGAGCTCGTAGCTTTGCCCGGGAACTAATTATTAACAAATTACTAACAATAAAAAATTAAATAAAATGAAACTGTTCACCAATGACCCAGCAGATATTTTTCAAAATATTAAAAGTTTTGTAACCTATAAAACAGGAAACAATAGATTAGGCGCAAGTATAAAACAGTTAAATGAACTGCTAGTATCTAGTACTAGAACTGCAGTTAATGCAGAAACTCAAAGAACTAACTATTGGGAAGTTTCAACTCCTGGTGGAGTAGCGCCTACTTTTGAATCTATGTTAAGAATTAATTCAGGTTCAGGTATAGGATTAGTATCAGAAGGAAAGTGTCAACCATGTACAGGTTGTGGAAAAAATGACTGTTGTACAGAAGGTGCAAGATCTGAAAGTGATGGATGCTGTTCAAGCTTTTATGCTTGTGGAGGAACAGCAATTAGCGCTTTTACCGTTAATCCAGATCCCGGAGTAGGTGGTTACATTGCTACACTAGCATTACCAACAACAGGGCCTGCAGCAATGAGAACAGCTCTCATTGTAGGAAATGTTAAAATTCCTGGATTTGTAACTGTACAAAAGATTAGTGAAACCGAATACATTGTTAATGTTGTAGATGCCTTAGGTGCACCTGTAGCGAATCCTTTTGACAAAACCATTATACAGATTGTAACCTTCTACAACCAATATGAAATAATGGATACCTTATAAAGCTAAAATATTAACAAAATAAATATAAACCAACAAAAAAAACCAACATGAGTGTAACAATTGTATCCCTAGCTGAAACAGCTAAATCTGGCAGTATAACTGTCAAACCGTTCTTTGACCCTAACAAACCTAATCTAGGCCTAGAGAAATATGGCTTAGCTTTATTTGATGGAGTATTTCATGAAGAGCAACTTGCATGTATTGAAAGGAATGGTATCAAGAGATACATTACCGGTCTTAATGAGTTTGCCCCTGAGGTGAAACTTATTGCAGATAAAGAAGTACGCGAAGCTAAGATCAAAGAGATCCGCACTATAGTAGCACAACTTGAAAGAGAACTTGCTACTAATGTGGTAGATCCTGAGGATCCAGAGTTTTGGAACAAGGTTCAATTACTTCAACCTAATAACCATGATTTCTGGGAAAAGATCTCTATGCGTTGTGGCAATGAGCCAGTGCACTTAGATCCTGCAAAGGATCCTTATGACTTGATCAAGTTATACGCTATTGATGCCGGAGGATTTTCTATCATCTGTAAGAGTTATGATGAAGCAAGAAGTAAAGCTGTTCCGCCTAAGTTCTACTTGGATAGGTTTGTTGATACAGTATCTACCAAAACAGAAGTTAGCAAGATCCGTAACAAGGCCTTGGCTGAGCTTATTAAGATGTTTGATAAAAACCAGAATAAGCTGTTTTATGTATGTAAGGTTGTTGATGGAAATAGTGTTCAATACAAGAAGACTACTCCTAATGATGTTATGTATGATAACATGGATAAGTTCATCACCGGCCAGGGAATTGAGACTAACCTAAGAAGGGCAGCTCAAACATTCTTGGACGCATGCGCGCTAGACATGGAGACACTTAAAGTTAAGTCGCTTGTAAAAGATGCTACTTATTATAAGTTTATCTCACCTAAGGCGGATGGATTTATCTACCACACGGACAGTGCTTCAATGATGGGTAGAAATGTGTCAGAGTGTATTGAGTATTTGAAGAATCCTTTAAATGATTCTATCTTACTTGATCTGACTAAGAAGGTAGAGAAGTACTGGGGAATGTAATTAAGTAAAAACTAAAAACTATATATCATGGCAGGATCAATGAAGAATTCAAACAAGTTCCCTACAGTAGTAACCGCTCCAACAGGACGCGTAGGTGGAACTAATCAAGAAGTAACTGTGTGTATTAACCCTACCAGGTATACTGGTGGCTTCAACAAAGCTGCTTGTGATGTACCAACTGGTAAATTAAAAAAGTAAGAGATGACAAATAAAAAACCAGTTGTAGTTACAAAACCTACAGGTAACAAAAAGCCCAATAAGCCGGCAACAGTTTCAAAGAAAGCTTCTGTAAAATTTACAGGACCTAAAAGTAAATCTCCAAAAGGAGCAATTCCATCTAAGAAGATGGGCGGAAGTAAATCTTGTTAATCATGGCTAGTAAACCAGTTAAATCAGCACAGGATCGTCAATGGGAAATTGAAGATGCTATGCGAACTCTACAAAGAGCAGAAACCATCAAGAAAGATAAATTCTTAATGGGTGGTGTAAAAAAGGCTGTACAGGAACTTAACAAGATGGCACTAGGAGGAACTCCAAAAGCGCCAGCAAAAAAGAAAAAATAATGGCTGCAAAGAAAGATAAGAAGTGGATACAAAAAGCAGTTAACCCTGCACATAAGGGTTACTGTACTCCCATGACTAAAGCTACTTGCACACCAAAAAGAAAAGCTTTGGCTAAAACATTCAAAGCAATGGGCAGGGCCCGTAAAGGAAAATAGTGGACAAAATAGTAATCATAAAAGAGAAAATTCATAGTCTAGATCATAGGCTCAAGAGACATGTGTATCATGACTCTAGATCTAGACTATTCTCTTTTGATACTAAAGGAAGAGCGCTAGTTTCTGTTACTCACTTCCGCTATATTAGAATCTTAGATCAAGGTAATGTAGGAAGCTGTACAGGTAATGCCGGTGTAGGTGCTCTAGGTGCTGAGCCCTTATATAAAGGTGTTGCCAATAATACCAAGTATCCTTTGAATCAAAGCGGTGCTCAAAAGCTTTACTCTGATGCACAGGTTATAGATGGTAATGGACCATACCCTCCTAATGATAATGGATCCTATGGATTATCAATTGCAAAAGCACTACAAAATGCTGGCCTGATTTCAGGATACCAGCATACATTCAGTTTAAATAGTGCTCTTTTAGCATTAACAACAAATCCCATTCTTGTAGGTATCAATTGGTATCAAGGAATGTTTACACCAGATCCGGATGGTAGAGTAAGAATTACCGGAGCATTGGCTGGAGGTCATGAAATAGTTGCCCGTCAGATTGATGTACAAAATTCAAGAGTTTGGTTTGATAATTCTTGGGGCCCTACTTGGGGTGTAAAAGGAAGATTTTATCTTACCTTTGCTGACTTTGGAACATTGCTTAGTCAACAAGGAGATGTAATAGTTCTCTTGCCTAAGACCGGACCAACACCTGCACCAGTCCCTACAGTAAATGCTGATGCAACATTAGCAGCTGCTATGAAGAACTGGCTTAAAAGTAAAAACTTATAAAATTAAATATCATGGGAAAATATAAATTACCAAGCTATCCTAATAGCGAGAATCAAGACAAGAAGAACAATGATATTATGGCTAAGATGCGCGAGCTACGCGCGGGTGGCACGCGTATAGAAGCTGTTTCTATATTCAATGTAAACCCGGGTCCTCCTAGTGTTGTTCCTGATATTAAAAATCTAGGTAAGAAGAATAAGTAATGCTCAACTCTGCTATACTCATAAAGGTTAAACAGCGGCTGAATAAGCTTGCCAGTAATGACTATGATAACATAGAGACTTGGCAAATTATTGAAGCTTTTGATAAGGCTCAGGTTGACTGGTGCCGAAGCAATCTTCATGGACTGAATATAGTTAAAGAAGGTGATGAGCAATCTACCCGTAGGATAGATGACTTGCAAGTACTCTTGACTCAAGTCCCGGTAAATATGAATAACAGACAAACCTATTATGAGAGTGTAAACTTTCCTGCTGATTATTTACAGTGGAAGAGGGTATCTGCACAAGCTACTTCTGACTGCTGTTCTGATCCACAACCTTTAGTTATATACCCAACAGAGGTTGCTAACGTAGATATATTGATGAGAGATCCTAATAAGGGTCCTAGCTTTGACTGGCTTGAGACTTTCTCAACCTTGTCTAACAACAGCTTAAAGATCTACACTAACGGATTATTTACACCAGTTAATGTATTTCTCATCTACTACAGACAGCCTAGAAAAATTCAGATTACAAACATACCAGATCCTTATACTGGTGTTGTCCCTACAGTGGATGTGATACCTGAGTTTAAAGATGACTTGGTAGAATTATTCATAGATGAGACAGTTAAGATCCTGGCCGGTGACATAGAGTCAATGACCCAGTTCCAAAGAATGTCTCAAGCAACAGAAGAAAATAATTAATTATGAGCGGAATACAAAGACCATATAGAAAATCTCACAATCCTATGATTGATGAGCATTGTATTAAGAACTTACAATACCGTATCCAACAAGAAGAAGAATCTTCTCGTCTTTACTTATCCATGTCAATGTGGTTAAATAATGAAGGATACACAGGAGCTGCTAAGTTATGGAAGTCTTATGCAGATGAGGAAATGACACATGCAGGATGGGCCCGTGAATACCTATTAGCTATGGGGGTTACTCCAGCTACACCGGTTCTTGCTGTACAACCTACGTCTTTTGATGGATTACCTGCAATTATCAGAGCTTCTTATGACCATGAAATAGTGGTTACTAAGCAAATTAAGGTGATGGCTACTGGTGCTTTGAAGGAAGGAGATCATATGTTATATGAACTTTGCATGCGCTATTTGAAAGAACAGGTTGAGGAGCATGATAAAACTCAGACTTGGGTAGACAAGCTTAACACTTTTGGGGAAGATAAAATAGCCCTAAGAATGTTAGATGAAGAGATGGGTGGATAAAATAATTTTAATTATATTTGCATAACACAAAAAGATTTACTATATTAAACTATATTTATTTATAAACTAAAAACAAAAAACAAACATGGCTTATTTTAATCATGCCTTCACCAAGATGTTTCTTGGAACAGGCCCAACCCGAACTCCAGCAATTGCTGGTGTAACAGATCCAGCTACAAGCGCAGGTATGTTATTAACTACAGGTACACCAACAGTAGTATTAGCAAAATTACCTCCAGCAAGCGGTCCTCACACAGGATACTTTGGATTCTTTGATCCTAAGACTAACTTGTTGATTGATCCAACTCTTTCTACATACAATTGCTGTCCATTAATGTTGGCTAGCTCTTCTGTATTGCAGAATGACAAGATCGGTCCTTTTCATGGTGGTTACCAAGAGACTAACAAGTCTAAAATGATCAACCCTAAGTATGTACAAAATGCATACCGTGTAGATTCTTGTGTACCACAACAAGCAATTGTTTCTATTGGTAACACTCCTCAGACAGCTGGTGTAACTATTCCAGATAATTTCCAAGGTGGAACTACTTCAGCAACTTGTTGCTTTGAGTTCTTCTGCGGTGAGACATATTACTTACGCGTAGATATTAAAGGTTCACCAGCACTTCGTGCTTTGAATCACAATGCTTATCAAACTCTTGATGCATATACAGGATGCTGCCCTGGCCCAACTCCAACTTTAGTAGATTCTACTACTGTTATGATTTCTTGGGCTAAAGAAATCGTTATCAACAATTACCTAAAGAATTTTGTATTACCTGTAGTATTCTCTGAGGCTCCTCAGATTAGTACTTGTGATGGTATTGTTTATTCAGTATGGTATGCTCCGGGTACAACTGTAGATCCTATTACATTAGCGCCTGTTGCTGCCGGTCAATCATGGGATTGTTATCCTGTAGTTGCTCACGGTGTTGGTTTATGTGCAGGTCTTCGTTTATTTGGTGCTTATGTTGGTACTGTATTTGGAGATTGTACTTTCCAATTAACTGACTACTTTGAGAAAGAGCCGGTTAAGATCCTTGCTTCAATGGTTGATTATACTGGAGATCCTTGTGTATTCGAGGGAATCTGTGTATACAATGACTGTTTAGGTATACAAGGTATGGGCTTTGGTGACCAAGTTGTAAAAGACTTGATCTTAGCTGAGTCATATTTACAGAACTTCTTTGCAAATAATGATCTTCGTATCCGTGAGATTACTCAAGGTTATGACATGACAACTGCTATTAACCGTAATGCATTATACACAAGATACTTCTTGTTGCATAGTGTACCACGTTGGAATAACCCAACTGGTGTGTTTGATGCAGATCGTTACATGTTAGAGATTATCACTACTGCACCTATTGCTGCATTAGATACATTCTTAACTAACTGGTTAACTTCGTGTGCTGATTGTGTTCCTTTTGAAACACATGATTGTGTACGTTGTGAATTGTTCCCTGTAGGAACTCTTATTCCTAACTAAGAATTTATTAACCTTATAAATTAAAGGGGAGGAGAAGTTACTCCTTCCCTTTTTTTATATATATTTGTAACATTATGGCTAGACACGTGTTAAGTTTGGAGATTCCAGACACTCTCAATAAATGTATTTTTAGGGTAGTAGACACAAGTGTGTATGCTCCGGATGTAGAGGTGACTTGCCCTCTATTACAAATAACTCTTCCTGGATTTATTCATCCTGTAAATATTTCACCCCCTCAAATTAACCCAGGATTCAATGCTAATTTAACAGCATGTGATCTTGGTATTCAAGTTTCTGATTGTGGCACAACTTTCTTTGACATTCCCGATGGAATATATATTGTAAAGTATAGTGTTGAACCAAAAGATCTTGTGTTTGTTGAATACAATCACCTAAGACAAACTTGTGCTTTAAATAAAGTTAGACAGATCTATTGTGAATTGGATATGGGAGCTTGCTTACCTTCCGAAACTATAATGGCTAAGCTACAAAAGATTAGATTAATACAACAACAATTAGCTGCAGCTAAAGCGTATGTAGAAGATTGCCATGACCCAAAAGGTGGAATGGAATTGTATAAATATGCAGTAAGTCAGTTAGATAAATTATCATGCGGTGCTGTATGCAAAACCTGTTAAACCAACTAAACCAACATAAAAATGAGCGCCTGTTTAAATTGTGGAACTAGTCTAGGATGCACCTGTCAGAAGCGTGTAGCCAGTGATGGAAAGTCTGTAT
>Ga0307379_10007468_pt1 | contig 14857 bp, 18 predicted proteins | sample UN2MG_FD_202237 | JGI IMG/M metagenome (GOLD analysis project Ga0307379, IMG submission 202237) | Soil microbial communities from Risofladan, Vaasa, Finland - UN-2 | ecosystem: Environmental > Terrestrial > Soil > Coastal area > Acid sulfate soil | place: Finland: Risofladan, Vaasa | collected... | reverse complement strand
ACAAGGCCAGCAACAGTAAATAGAACAGTTCAGGTAGATAGAAATACTAATAGAGTAGTTAGAACTACTCCTTCAAGCACAAGAAATCAAACAGCAACAAGGACTTATTCTCCTACTTATACTAGGACCAAAACTTCTACAAGCAATTCTTATAATAGGTCCTCTCAAGTAAAAAGGGTCCCATCTACCCAGCCTGCTCAAACTAGAAGTAGCTCATCATATCAAAGGCCCGCACAGACTCGAAGTACTGCTACTTATTCTAGACCATCCTCTACATCCAGAAGTTCAAGCTCCTATTCAAGAAGTTCATCAACACCATCAAGGAGTAGTTCTTCATATAGCTCTTCTCCTTCTCGAAGTTCAAGTAGCTATTCAAGAAGCTCTTCATCTGGGGGATCTTCTTCAAGAAGCTCTTCATCTGGTGGAGCATCCAGATCTTCATCTTCTGGATCACGAAGATAACGAACACAACAAAGGGAGCTAAATTAGCTCCCTTTTTATTTTTTAATAGTTTTGGAGATTCCAGATCTTTGTTTGTAGTTTTTCAGTAGTATTTTCTCTTTCTTTCTTTTGTCTCCCTATCTTTTCGATTTTTTGTTTAATTTCTTCGATCTTTTCTTCATCGGGCTCTTCTGGGTGATACCAATTATAAGTATCTAAAAGATCCTCAAATTCTTTAACCCCCTCATCACTATCAGGATTTAAAGCATCCAGGAGCTTTATCTTTTCTTCTTTCGGGTATCCCGAATTTAATATATCCAATCCTTTAAATCCATACTCATTCTGTACATCAGCATAAAATTGCTCTAATTCGCCCTCTGAAAATGAATTGGATGCTAAATTATCAAGTTCTCCTCGTAAATCTTCTATTTGATATTCAAAATCCCTAATTTCATCTTCTAACTCTCTGACTCTCTCAGTATGTCTTCCAACAATTTCTTCCTCCTCATCAGTTAATTTCCCTGCATATCCAGCTTTCCTAGGATTTGGGGTAGGGTGCCTGGAAATCCCCTTTTTAGACATATATTTCTTATAAGGAGGTTCTTTGAAATTAAATTCTATTTCATTTATGAATTGTGCTCTCATACTTTATTTATCTGCAAAAAAAAGTGAAGTCTTTATAACTTCACTTGAAATAATTTATATGGGAATAATTTCTCTTTATAGATTTTTCGTCTTTCATCAGCATGACGCATAAGATAATTCCTTTTCTGCCACTGGTGAGTTCCATACACAAAATTATCGGAAAAATCAAATACCGTAATCTTATCTTTCCCTGACATAAGTCTCATACCCCTCCCGAGTATCTGTCTTATAATAATTTCCGATTTAGAGCTCTCTACAATATAAAGATTATGTAGGTTCAGAATATCAATACCCTCGCTAAAAGTGCCAATAGAAGCCACTAAAATCACATCCTCCTCATCCTCCATCACCTTTTTAAAGTATTCTCTTTTATCTGCTGTTGTAGCTCCATCAATATAATGAACATTTTTAACCGTATTTTCGCGTAGCCAGTTATAAATATCTCGTCCATAGCTATTCTTAATATCTGCAAATAGAACTAATGAATTCTTTTTGCATTTAGCAATAGTTTCACAAATGAATACCAATCTTTTTCTTTCTTCTCTTGCTATTTGTTTTTCCAAATTAAGCAATTTTACTCCATCCGTATCCTCTGTTTTATTCAGTCGAAGTTCATATAAGTCTTTTTTAATTTTAGGATCCAAGTAATCTAACTCTATACCAACCACATGAACTGGGGTAGCATTCCCCTCATCTATTAATTGATGTGAGTGAATGGTATAAACATTCGGTCCTAAGTAAGCTTGAATTGTAAAAGAATCGCAAGATCCTTCTTTTGGAAGAGATCCAGTCAATCCAAATTTCCATTTAGCATTATGGCACTTAATTAAGATTCCTTTAATTGAATTGGCTTTAGCATGGTGAGTTTCGTCCACACATACGGCATCAAACTGTGAAAAATAGTCTTCATCTTTTTTGGCTAAAGATTGAAAAGTTCCGAACACTATATGAGCTGCTTCTTCATTTCTTCTTTTTGATCCGCCATAGATACAAGCTGATTTCCATGGGGGAGGATCAAACCCGGCTTTTTCATCGTATTCATAGAATTTATCCTCGGATTGCTCTACAAGTCCAACATTTGGAACAATATAAAGCATCTTTTTGATTTTCTTACGATCGAAAAGGTATCTAAAGATCATATAGGAGATTAAGGTCTTTCCTCCAGAAGTAGAGATCTCTTCTGTACAATTTAAATACTTAAGAGCACGCTTAGCTCCTTCTGTTTGATAATATCTAGGTGATATAGAAGAATGTTCAAAATGGTCTACAATCCAGGCTTCAAAATCATCTGAAGAATAATCCGGATCCATAATAGATTTATCACCTTCGATGGAAAGAGGAAAATGAAACTTGGTAGCTAATTTCTTAACTTCTCCCCATAATCCAATGGGAACTCTATTATATTGATCAATGAACTTAACTACTCCGTCCCAGTGAGGTAATTTTTTTCGAAGGATGAACCAATTGTCCACTTTCTTAGAAAAAGAGGACTCAAGTTGATCTAATTCAAGTTGTGTAGAATCTACAACCTTCAAAAATTTACCATCATCTGTAATCTTGAGTTTCATATATAATTACTGACATTTACAGTTATATACACTATTTCCACAATCATCACAAGTCCAAGGATCGGTATTAATAGAATCTGATATATCCTCATTAGATACTTTCAATAATTCATGAGCTAAGTCATAGAGCCCCTCAGGCCCGTATTTATTTAATAGCTCTTCCACGTCGACCTCTTCAAAAATTGGGTTTTTTTCCTCACTTTTTTTCATGAAATCAAATTTTTTCCATTCTAACGCATTGTTTATCATCTTAGGTATTTTTCTACGTTTAATTCATGAATATTATATCGCTGGGCAATTACATTAAAATAACAATTATCTTCTTGATAATCATAAACTGTATGCCAGATAGTGAATGCCCAATTTATCCAATTAACAGAATAAGATCTATTAAAAGTTGGACCCTGTACATTTTTTGTAAAAGAAAAATGCGGTATTAAATAGGATAGTCTAAATGGAGCTGCATACCTCCATCTGTAAAAATGTTTTGTTGTTTTTGTTTTCATTTTATTTTCCCCTTCCAATTTGAGTTATCTCAATTTTATATTTGATTCCAAAGATAAGATTATCTATGGTTTTTACTGTTCCTTCCATGAACTTTGAATGGTTATCTAGAGCTTCTCTTTTTTCTTTAAGATCAGCTAAATCTGCTAGGATTCTGGCCACTTTTTGGGTTTCATTTGGAAATCTTTCATTTCCATCATACGTATAAAATTTCCACTTTTCAGAGTAAGATTTATTATACTTTTTGTTAAGTTTTACTAATAAAGAAATAATATAATGGAAATATTCTAATGCTCTTTGTCTTTCCGTATAAACCTCAGTCATTAATTCTCCAGTCTTAACAATGTCGGCAAATGACCTAGACATTTCTTTAATCTTTGCGGACCAAGTTAATCTCTCCTCAGCAAATCTCTCTTCTAGAGTTTTTCCTTCAGCTGTTTCATCGGGAGATTTATCCGGTTCAGGTTTCATGAAGTCATCAAAATTATCGGGAATTAAATCAGCCATTTAAAATAATTTTTTAGTTATTTTTCGGTCTTTCGGCCTTTGTTTTTCTAATATTCTAATATCTACGGAAGCCTCGTCTATTGGATCTTCTGCTAAAAAATCCATATCCGGTAATTCCAGATCTTCAATATTAAAATTAAATTCTAGTTTCGTTTTAAGTTTGGGTTCTTTGGTCATTATACTTATTTATCTTAAATATCGATAGAGTCTAATGGATCACTTGAAAAATATTGGTCAAATAAAGGAGCTCTTTTATTATTCTCTTTAAACCATATTAAAGCATCATTCAAATCCCATTTTTTTCTAAATGGTAATCCATTTTCTTGCTTAAATTTGGTCCAAAGAAAAACCTGTTCCCCCTCATTTATTTTTTCAAGTGCCCGATCTCTACCCGTTTTATCATCGTCAAAGAAATATCTAAGTGGAATTTCAATTGGAAATCCTTTATTTGCTCCTGTGTTAGCTACAGAATTAGGTAATAAAAATGCATCAAACGGCCCTTCGAATAAATTGATTGGTCTATTGAAATCCACTTCCACTATCCTGTAAATTAAAGAAAGTACATCTACTTCCTCCGGTATTTCTTTCTCAATACCCATCATCTCGTAAATCTTACGTAGATTATAGGTCATATATTTTTCTAAATATTTCTCAAAATTTCTCCTTTGGAATCCTAATACCTTTCTTTCAACTGTCAAGTTTAAGATTGCTACATAGTTTTCCTTTGGATTGTATAAAAATCTCTCCTCATCGTATTGAAGTCTTCGTTTTAGCCAAGGTAAGATTGAGGACTCTGCTACTTCGATGAGGCTGAACCTCTTCTTGAGCTCTTCTCTATCTATGGCAAACCCTTCTATGGTTTGAGCGTCCATTAAAATGGAAATATCATAACTTCCATAGGACGTTTTCTTGAAGTCCCCTTTAGAGGAGGAGAGATAGTTAATAAGGTCTAATTGAAAATCTACATTATAGTCTTTAAGAAAGGAATCAGCACCTTTAAAGGTACCACAATTGAAACATTTGAAATAACCAGCAAACTTTCCACTTAAGATGATGTTTCCTCTTTTCTTATAAGAGCTTTGCATGGAATCACCACAATAGGGGCAAGAAAAGGTTATCCTATCTGTGTGAGGATAAGGTTTCTGCTTGGATGGATCTCCAGGAAATCTCTTTTGAAGAATTAGTACCAGATGACTTAATATACGCCCTCTATATTCATCTGGAGAAAGACTTTTATCGATGGAATCCGAGAGGGATGAATCAAATGTCAACCCTCTCGTAATACCACCTAATAGATTTTCATTCATTGTTAGGATCCGCTGATAATATCTTCTAGATCACCTGCGATTCCACCTATTTCAGGTAAATCGAACTGATCCAACTCAGGAAGCTCTAGACCACCAGTTTCTGATACGTCTGTTCCCAAATCAATATTTTCAACTGATATAGATGAAGAGGATACTCCTGGAACTGGGGCGTTAGCCGAAGGAGTTTCTCTATTGACTACATTATCATATTTCTTAGAAACTGAACCTTGTCCAGTTACAGCAGTGATAACATGATTAACATAATCAAAGATTTCTTGATCCCACTCACGATATGAATATTTGCTTAAGTCAGGAGAATTCTCCTTAACCCAATTAAATACCATAGCTTTGTCAGTACTGACATTGATAGGCTCCAAAGAAGGTTTTCCATCTTTTTCTGGGCCGGGAAGGCAAAGAGGAATTTTCTTCTCAAGAAATTTGGATTGATCATAGTTATTATAACCAGATTGCTTGGTAATAACCAAAGCAAAGACTTTTCCATTTATAATATCAAATGGATCATGCTTGTCTCCAATTATCGGCTTCAATTCGGAATTGATTTTTTCCCAAATTTTAACTCCATATCTCCAAACCATGATTTTACCTTCCAGTTCTGGAGCATTTTCATCACGGATAATCTGAACAAGAGAGGCATAGGAATGCCTACGTGAAAATGTATCAGCAAGTTTTTGCTCTTGAACACTTTCGCTCTTCTTAAGTTTCCAGTAAATGTCCTGAAGAGGAGATGGCTTACCCACTGAAGATGGGCAGTCTACATAACGACCACGGTTTGTAACAGGATCCTGTAAATAAGAAACCCATTTTTCCTGAATTGAACCTGATTTTGGATTTTGCCACCAAGGAATAAATCTGATGACTGATTGATAAAGGTCATTTTTACCTTTTGCAGCAGACGGATTGTATTCATCTGTCTGAACTGATTTTTGTTCTTTTACTTCCGTATCCGGAGTAAAAAACGCATCGTAATTTGATTGATCACTCATAACTTTTTTAGTCTTTTTAGTTTGTAATTAATTAATAGCTATCTTAGCTAAGTAGGTACCTATAAGCTTGTTAGTCTTTATATATATCCGTCTAACGGAACAAAGTTTTGCACTTTTTCGTTAAAATTGTTAAATAATCTCGTGGTATTTATTCAGAAATCTCTTTATATAAGTTTCTAATTGAGGAATTTTTCTTTTAATCCACTTTAGAAGATCTTCTTCATTTTGAAATCCTTTATATCCATATGAATCAGGAAGATTCCCAATATCTCTTGAAGAGTTCCATTCATTAGCTTTTAAATTGAATTCTGCAAGAATATGACCTCCATAATATTCTGCAGTCTTAGAATTTTTATTTATTCCTTGAATAGAAAGGGAGGCTTCAAAATCTACTTCAGATTCCCCAAAATAGTAATCATCTCTTGCTTCATAATAGTCATAAAATTGTTGAGGAACTTTAATAGGAAGCCAGAATAGAGTAGCCCATTCAATTTTTGCTCCAGAGAATGAATAGTCTGCATTTTTGTAATCCCAAAAGAATTGATCAGTGGCAAATCCTTCTTCAGTACGATTTGACATTGCTTTATCATAACTCGACCGCCAATATCCAGAATCCTTAAGAAACAAAATCGTTTCCTGAACTGATTTAGGTAATCCCTGCATCTCTCGATATTTTCCAACACCAATGCTGGTAGGGTCCTTTAATCCTCTTTCGAAATTTACAGTTTGGGCTCTCATTACTTATCTCTCCCAAATTGGAAGAAGTTGATCATTTTAAGTATTGGAAGATAATTTCCAGTTAGTTTAAATAATTTGCCATCATATTCGAATACTATTCCCTCGACTGGTGCTATCCCTTCTAATCCTCCAGCCTGTTCAATTCTTCTTAATTGAGTTTCTAAATAGTTTACTTTCTTATCAAAATCATCAGGATCTGTTATATCTGTTTTAGCTACAAACTCTTTGATTTTCTGCATAGCATCTTCTGCTTTCTTTTTAATCCCAGACGACACTGATTTGGGATCAGAAGCAGCAATTCCACTTAAATTTTGTAGAACCGCGATTCCTACGCGCGAAAATATCTCTATGATCGGATCTAAAAGTTTTCCGATTTTATCATCTATCTTATTATCTTGGTCCTTTACCAACTTAGTAGTTTCTGAATCCTGACCTCTTAGGATAGCTCCAATATTTTTAACTTTACTTCCATAAGCCCATCTTTGTACAAGATCTTCGATTAGCTGTTTATCCTTAAATTCCACCTCAAGCCATGTTCTAATCTCTGCTGCTAGATAATCCCCAATAGTATTTTCATCATCCAGATTATTTTCATCCATGAGAACTTGCATCTTCCTAATAATTCCTTCTTGGATATTTTCCAGATCTTTAACTTTTTCGAAATTGACCCTATTAGTTTTTTTAATTAAATGAATTTTGTCAAGATCTCCTGTAGCTTGTACTGCCTCTATCTCTTGAATAACTTTATTCATTGCAGGACCATCCCAAGTTACATCAATTTCTTTTCCCATGTCATCAACTTCACGAATATTGTGAATTCTTAATTGAAATTCTCCATAAGGAACAATATTTTCTGTATCAGGATTTAGAAGCTCTATATTGAGCCATAAATGTCCTTCCTTGAATAATTTACCCCAATCAGTTTTAGATGATGTAAATACAATTTGTAAATCATCTGCAGCTTGTTGAAATGCTTTTTTTATAAAATCGGGAGTTTTCTCGGGCATTTTTTCATAAACCTCATCCCATTTAGTAGCAAGTTCTCCTCCATCCCTCATTTGTTTTTGGGTTCTTGCTAAATAAACATCCCCATTTTTGACTGTGACCATAAGATTTTGTCCATCTAGTTTTTCGGTTACATTTTCTAATTTACCTGACATTGCATCCCAAATAAACTTACGGATTTTGCCAAAGGACATATCAGCTGATTCCCATGGAGACATCATATGACCTGCACCACCACCTTCCTCAATCATATCTGGTTCGTCATCATCTTCTAGAATTGGAAAAGTACTTTTGTAATGAGCCCCTGGAGAGGATCTATCATAATTACCTGGGGATGATACAGTCGGAGTGTTGCCCATGAAAACTGCTTCATTCATTATAGTTTCAGCAAGTTCCCCCCAAATGAAATCAATATCATCAGAAGAGACATTTGGGTAACCTGCTGTAAAGTTATCTAAATCATCGTTTACAATATCATCTCTTAAAACTGAAGCAGAAATAGGTTTTCCTTCATGCTTATCATCACGTCCATAGAATTCAGTAGGACTTATATCTACAGGTAATTCCACAACATTTACTTCCGGGTTATAAAATTTTCCGTCAGGAGAGTGGGCATAAACAAAAGCCTTAATTCTATCTGCATTTTCCTGCTCTTTAGAGGATGCAGCCAAAGCATAAGTTCCTTCTCTAGCTTCTTCCACAATTTTATATGCGGTAAGAACGGGAGATGGCCATTTCACAGCCTCTATTTTAACTTTAGGTATATCCCCAATCAATCTATCCGCGATAACAAAAGCCTTTTCTTGGGTAATTCCATCACGGACTCCCGGGCCTATTAATACTCTAACTTCCTTAACATCAGGATGCTCAGCATACTTTTGAATTAATTCCAGATGGCCTCCTGTCATAGGTTTAAATCCGCCTGGATAAAGAACAGTAATTCCTGTATCCTCAATAGATTCTCTTAACCATGATTTATATCCTTTAAAGCTCATAATTATTTATATTATTCAGTTGTTGTTCCATCAAACTCTTCAGTTGCTGCCTCAGCTTCCTCTTTTGTTGCATATATAACTCCGTCTTTGTGATGAGGAGGAGCATAAATTGTATACATTTTTAATGCAACTTTAGGATCCGCTATAATATTATGTTCCGCACCTGCCGGAATAATTATTGAGTCCCCATCCTCCAAAGTATATTCATTACCATTTATTACAGCTTTTCCTTTTCCTTCATCAAACCTAAAAAATTGATCAATATCGGGATGCGTCTCCATACCTATCTCTTCCCCTGGTTTCAAAGTCATTAATACAAGCTGCAGACTGTTTCCAGTGTATAAAACTCTTCTAAAATCCTCGTTTTGAGTAGTTTCTCCTTCAATATCAATATGAAATCCTTTTTTAGAAGCACCTCCAGCTGGAGATTCTTCTTCCTCCCCATCTTCAAGTGATTCTTCTCTAGCCATATTATAAATATATTCTTCCACCTCATGAACATTTAGACCAAGCTCCTCTGCAAATGCATGGAGATCATCATCTTCAAAATCCCCTTCATATTCAGTAACAAAATCTTCTATAGATTGCTTTTGATCCGGAGTAAAATCAGTTTCTTCTACTGCATTTTCTTCTTCTTGATCTTCAAAAATAAAATCCTGAAGACTTTCTCTAACTAGTTTTTTCATTTTTTTCATCTTTTTATTATGCAAATATCTCTGGATACCTTTCTTTTGCTTCTTGAGGAGCTTCCATTCCTTGACTTTTTAAATTACTTGCGAATTTCTTTATTATATCACCTCTCTTATTGAAGTGTATAAAATCTCCAATATTAACTAAATGCCATAATCCTTCAAAAGTTGATATACTGTTTACATTATATCCTTCCCCTACAACAAGATCCACAACTTCGTCAGGATTATTCGTAATAAGCTCGTCAAAATCCTTTAAAAGTTTAGCAGTTTTGACTAATCCTTTTTTGCCTGCCCAGCTTCTACGAGATTTATAAATACCCTCTGGATATCTTATAACATTTGATTCTAATTCTTCTACTCCCTCTGGAGTTTCTTTTAATATGTTTTTTGAGGTCTCTGTAATAATAGCCATTAATAAAAGATTCCTAATTTGTCCTTTATATTTGGATTCATTTTCTCTAAAATTTGGAGAATTATAAATGAATCTTGACCAATCTAATCCTGGAGAAAGCATAAAATCTACTTGCGCAATATCATTTGTTCCTGGAATTGGTATACCTGCAGAAACCTGTTTAAATCCCCTCATTATCTTTGTTTCATAGCCCATTTGTTTTAGTGCATCATTTACAAAATCTACTAAATCCTCTTGTCCTAGTCCATTTCTTTCTGTTAGTGCTTTTGTCGAAACTGCAATATCTAAATCCCCATGAGTTTCCCCTTCCCGTTTTTTACCATATGATCCAATTACATCCATATCCTCTGATTGTATTCCTAATTTTGGAGCAATATGATCCTGAACATACTTATAAACTTCTTGGGCTTCTTCCCAAGTAAGAGATCTCGAGGATGGGATAGCAGCTTTTCCACTTTCATTCGCCTGGGCCCATTCTTTGAGACTTTGAAATTTCATTTTATATATTTTTTAATCTATCCCTGAATGTTTTCTTCTTAGGCTCTAGATCATTATAAATATCGCCTACTTCTTCGACCGTTTCCAATCTATGAATAATTTTCTGTAGTTCCTGTAAATGACTGATCATTGGTTCTAAGTATTCTTCTGTGAAAACTTTTTTCCAACTGTGATCATCAATTTCTTCCCCTCTTATATCCGGGCCTAATAAATGAATTAATTCCTCCGAAGCAAGATCTAAATCAGCAAAATTTCTCAATTCTCCCAATAAAATTTCTTTAGCTCTTTGAAATTTTCCATGAGGATTTTTCTCCTCATATCCTGCTAATTCATTAACTGATTTTGCCCTCATACCATTTTTTATATTATAATCCCATATAAGTGGGTTCTTCATCCATGTTAATTTCATCCCAATATTGATGAAATCTGTCAACTGAAAAATCTGGGTTATTTGGATCCTGTACAGGAATTTCTCCAGTATCAGGGTCTTCTGCCATACTTAAAACCCACTCATAAACATGATTATTAAATTCTATCGAATCTTCCTTTTCAAATTTTGGATCATTTTCAAGTTCCTTCCAAAGATTATCAAATATTATATCCACCAGCTGCTGACCTCCTATCATTCTATGCTTTCCTATACCCATAGACTTTTTAGGATCCATTCCCCTTTCAAAATTGACTTCCTGCGCTCTCATAATCTATTTATAAATTAATTTATAATATGCAGAAAGATATTTTAAAAAAAGTTTTTTAGCCTTGGGCTTCAAGGAATTTCGATACATCTCTCTCATTGCCTGAGGGAGATATGGAAGAAAGGAATCATACATTTGGTCCGATCTAAGCCATTCACCAATTCTTTCTTTTGGTATTCCACTATTTTTCATTTCTATTATAGTAGAATATGCATGGGCCATGATTTCGTGAGTATTTTCAAAATATTCTCCAGTGGCTGCATCTTCAGCCTGTTTTTCATCATATCCTTTTTTTAAATATTTTTCTTTATCTCCAGCAGACCCCGTCAAAGAAAAATTAGATTTTAAATCTTGTTCTCTATGGATTAATTCATGCTGTATGGTTTCCCAATATCCAGTAATAAATTTATCAAATTTTTCTTTTCCCCCCTTTTTTAATAAATTCGTCATCATATCGAAAAAATTATTATTGATAATCATCCAGATTTCTCCCCTTACATCTTCCGGGTCTTTTTTGTTTGTTGGATCTGAGGTCAAATACATCATTTGATAAACTAATTTTCCCCAGAGCTTATTAGATGGTATTTCCGAAGGGAGATCACTGTCCTTACCATAGTGTTTTCTGAAAAAAGAATAAGGAACAAGCTTGATTAATTCCGGCCTTAATTTTTTATTAATATAAGATAACTTTTCATTATTAGAGAAAATTTTATTATTGATTGTATTAATAAGAGTTTTTTTAAATAGTTTTTCTTTTTCTTCAGAAGGAGCAATTATAGCTTCATTAACTTTATCTGTCCTTATTATTTTTCCAGTCTTGTCATAATTTTTTTCAAGATCGATCTTTCTTGTTGAAAAATCCTCTGGATTATCTGGATCCTCGTGATAAGAATAAACCCCCTTAGTAAAGGTGACATCAAAAGGATCTCTTAACTTTCTCTTATACTTCTTTCCTGTCCCGGGTTTTACATAAGCAATAGTCATATGTGGTTTATAATCCGGATGGGTCTGAGTATTTGGAAATTTCATGAATAAATCTCTATATCCCTGAAGTTCCTTTGTTAAGGGTAAGTTATATTTTACTACATCATATTCATCCCCTTCAAAGACATCAACTTCATCAACTCTTAGAGTAATCGGCTTAAGATTCTGTTTCATAACAGATCCCATTGTTTCTTCATCAATTTCATCCTCGTGGAAACCATATCCAACGGTCACATGAGGCTCTTGTTCTAAACCGTAAGATTTATCATGAGGCTTTATATAAACATCTTTTTTATCTATACCTGCTGTGTGGTATTCTTTCCAATTATCAATATTGGATTGCAGCATGAGACATCCATAATAATCCCTTTTCTGATTATCAATAGATTTTAAACCTCTGACGGCTTCTTCTTTCAGCCAGTTATTTAGTGATTGAAATTTCATACTTTTTATTTTGGCCGGCCATTGATCTGGCCCTTTTCTTATAATCCTTTATCAACTCAAGTGTCTCTGTATGACCATTTTTTCTGGCCATTCGATGAGCCTTATCGTTTAGAATTTTTATATCTGCTCCAGAATCTAATAACAATTTAACTATCTCGGTGTTTCCCCGTTCCGCAGCATTAGTTAGAGCACTAAAATGTTCTACATAATAAGTAGTATCCGAATCTGTGGCATTAAGATCTGCGCCGGCATTAATCAATAGTTTTACAACTTCGAGATTTCCTCCGTGGGCAGCATCTATTAGAGTCTTTCCGCCAAGAGCTCCTTTTACTTTAAATCCTAAATCTAATAATATTCTGACAGCTTCTGCATCACCTCTGCCTGCGGCACTATTTAAAATATCATAATCAGTCTTTATGAGTTTAAGACCATGAGCTAAAAAAACTTTTAACATTTCTACATTATCCTGATATGCTAAAGCACCTTGAACCTGATGATGATCCTTTATTTTAGCCCCCTTGTAAAATAAAAATTCGAGGATTTTTAGGTCACCGGACCAGACAGCGTTGTATAATACATCAGGGGAATTTACACTTGCTCCTGCATCTAATAGTATTTTAACCGTTTCTAAATTACTTTTCACGCCATCCTCTAGTGAATTATCCAGGGATTTTTGGTTCATCCCGGTATCTAATAACAATTTAACAATTTCGGCGTGTCCCCTGGATATAGCATTGTGTAAAGGTTCTCCCTCATTATAATTGGGATCTATACCATTTAATAATAAAAATTCTGCAATATCTTTTTTTCCTCTTGAACAAGCCCAAGCTAAAGCTTCTCCGTGGGAATATTCCTTATACCAATCCTCTTCAAACTCTTTTTTAATCATTTCCCATTTTCCGATTCCCAGAGCTTTTTTGGGGTCGTTGGATCGCTCAAATCCTATGTCCTCAAATACAAATCTAGCTTTCATTTTATTATGTTTTTTTAAAAAAATATATAGTTTGTCTATATATCTAATCTAATATGAAGGAAATAAAGTATCCCCTTAAATTTTCAGATAAACCCATAAAATACAGTTATTGTACTTGTAATTTTTACACTGGATGTAGTAACAGGTGTGAATATTGTTGTTGTATCCGTATACTGAAGGAATCGTGGAAAGATAATGTAAGATTATTATACAAGAGTAAAAAAGAAGCCCTGGAAAAATTTAAAGAACAGGTCGATGAGAATAAAAAGAAATTACAAAAATATGGGATATTCTTTTCGTTAATTACAGATCCTCTATTAAAATCAACAAAAGAACTCACTTATCATGCTATAAATTATTGTATGGAGCAGGATATTCCATTTAAGATTTTAACAAAATGTGCAGATTGGAAGGATGATGAATTTCTTAAAACATATCCAAAGGATAAAAAACACTTAGCTCATTTTGGATTTTCATTATCAGGAGAGGATCAATTTGAAGCCGGAGCCTCTTCAAACCAGGAAAGAATTGATTTGATGAAAAAATTATATAACGATGGATTCAAAACATGGATTAGTGCAGAACCTATCATTAATACAAGCTCAACAATAAAAGTATTAGAAATAGCTAAAGATTTTTGTTATATGATAAGATTTGAAGTTCTTTCTATGGGTCATTATGACTCTGAAAAATTATCATGTGTTTATAATAGGAATGATCTGCTAAAATTATACAAATGGGTTAATGATAATCTAAAGGATAAGCTAATTTATTGGGGGGATGGATTTTTAATGAATGCAGGGTTAAATAGGAATGAAATCAATAGCACAAAAACGGGAGATTTAATTATAGAATTGGATGAAAGATATTAGGGAGTACCTAGAAAAATTATGGAATTTAGAAATCTTCACTTCTCTTATAAAATTTGATCGAGAAGATGGGTATAAAAAACGATATAGTAATCCTATTGAAATTACGGATGGAAATATTGAATCTGTGGATCTTGGTAACTATGATTTCTTAGTTATAAATCTATTGAAATCCAATTTAATATGTTTGGATATCGAAGGTCATACAAACTCAGTCACAGATTTTTATGAATTTTTGGAGAAAAATAGAATTGATATAACATCGCTATCAGTAGAAAAATCCATGAATAATGGGTTACATATCTATTTTAGAAATACCCCATATCTCAAACCCACACACTGGAATGGTCTAGGTAATATACATTATGATATTTTGGATAAGAGGTCTTTTACCTCCCCCTCATTATTTAATGGAAAATGTTATGAATGGTTATATAATCCACTTGAAAACATGAAAAAGAGGTATGATATACAAACCACACCTCGTTGGATTTCCTATATGATGGCGGAAAGCATTAAATATTTTACACCAAATTTTAATGATTGAAATTTCATGCTAATAATTTTTTAATTACT
>Ga0307379_10007467_pt1 | contig 14857 bp, 9 predicted proteins | sample UN2MG_FD_202237 | JGI IMG/M metagenome (GOLD analysis project Ga0307379, IMG submission 202237) | Soil microbial communities from Risofladan, Vaasa, Finland - UN-2 | ecosystem: Environmental > Terrestrial > Soil > Coastal area > Acid sulfate soil | place: Finland: Risofladan, Vaasa | collected... | reverse complement strand
CGCGACTCGCTGCGTCGGGAACAGCCTGCAGCACAATGAGATCGCGGAAGCGTTCCAGCAGATCGATAGCGAATCGGCGGGGGTCGTGCCCGGCGTCGATGACCGATTCGATTGCGCCGAACAGTGCCGCGGCATCGCCAGCGGAAAGCGCATCGACGGCGTCGTCGATCAGGGCGACATCGGTGACTCCCAAGAGTGCCAGCGCTCGCGGGTAGTGCACCCGGTTGCCGTCAGCGCCGGCCAGCAACTGGTCGAGCACGCTGAGAGTGTCGCGGGGGGAACCGCCGCCGGCTCGAATGACCAACGGGAATACCGCATCGTCGACCTCGACGGCTTCAGCGGCAAGGATGTGTTCGAGGAGGCCGCGCATGGTGCGCGGTGCCAGTAGTCGGAACGGGTAGTGGTGCGTTCGCGAACGGATGGTGGGCAGCACCTTCTCCGGTTCGGTGGTCGCGAACACGAAGATCAGGTGGTCGGGCGGTTCCTCGACGATCTTGAGAAGCGCGTTGAACCCGGCGGTGCTAACCATGTGCGCTTCGTCCACGATGAAGATGCGGTAGCGCGACTGCGCGGGAGCGTAGAAGGCGCGGTCCCGAAGATCCCGGGTGTCGTCCACGCCACCGTGGCTGGCGGCGTCGAGTTCCACGACGTCCACCGATCCGCCGCCGTTGGGCGCTAGGGCAAGACAGGAATCGCAAATCCCGCAGGGCGTCGGGGTCGGTCCCTGCTCACAGTTCAACGACCGGGCCAGGATGCGCGCCGAGGATGTCTTGCCACAGCCCCGGGGACCCGAGAACAGATATGCGTGGTTGATCCGGCCGGCGGCGAGTGCTGTCGACAGCGGTTCGGTGACGTGTTCCTGGCCGACTACCTCAGCGAAGGTCGCCGGTCGGTACTTTCGATAGAGCGCCACCTCAGCAGGCTAACGAGAACGCCGACGAGAAGGCCCGACTTCGAAGACCTCTCATCGCAGCAGCGACTCAGTGGCGGCCAGCAGCGCACAGGTGGCCAGGCCGTCAATGGCCGCGGCCAAGTCCGTGGTGGTGGGGAAACTCGGCGCGATCCGAATGTTCTTGTCATCCGGGTCAGTCCGGTACGGGAACGACGCGCCCGCCTCCGTCACGGCGATACCGGCATCCTTGGCCAACTCCACCGTGCGCCGGGCGGTTCCGGGCATCACATCCAGGCTGATGAAGTAACCGCCCTTAGGCTCGGTCCACGACGCGACCCCGGAGTCAGCCAGGCGCTTCTCCAGAATCTCCTGGGCCAGCGCGAACTTCGGTGATAGCACCCGTTGATGGCGCAGCATGTGCAGACGCACTCCGTCCGCGTCGCCGAAGAACCGAAGATGGCGCAGTTGATTCACCTTGTCGGGCCCGATCGACTTCTTCCCCGCGTACTGCAGGTACCAGGCGATGTTGCCCAGCGAGCCGCCGAAGAAACTCACTCCTGCTCCGGCAAAGGTGATCTTCGATGTCGAGGAGAACACGTAGGGCCGGTTCGGATTTCCTGCAGTGGCAGCCAGACCCAGCACATCGACCTGCCGCGGGAAATCCAATGTGAGGGTGTGGACCGCGTAGGAGTTATCCCAGAAGATTCGGAAATCCGTTGCGGCGGTATTCATCTGGACCAATCTCCGGACCACCTCCCAGGAGTAGACGGTACCGGTGGGATTGGAGAACAGCGGCACACACCACATTCCCTTGATCGCCGGATCGGCAGCCACCAGTTCCTCGACCATGTCGACGTCGGGCCCGTCCTCACGAATCGGAACGGCGATCATCTCGATGCCCAGGCTTTCGGTAATCGCGAAATGCCGGTCGTATCCCGGCGACGGGCACAGGAATTTGACTGCCGACCCGGCGAGTTGTTCCTGAATCCACGGTCTCGGCGAATCCACGCCACCGTGCAGCATCGAGAACACGGCGATGTCGTGCATCAGTTCCAAGCTGGAATTGTTCGCGGCAATCAGATTGGGCACACCGATGCCCAACAGCTCGCCGAAGATGGCTCGCAGGCCGGGCAATCCGTGTAGGCCGCCGTAGTTGCGGGTGTCGGTGCCGTCGTCGTCGCGGTAGTCACCACTTCCGGGCAATTCCAGCAGGGCGTTGGAAAGGTCGAGTTGCTCGGCCGATGGTTTACCGCGGGTGAGGTCCAGGGACAACTTCTTGGCTTGCAGATCGGCGTAATTCCGCTGCTGAAGCTCATTCTGTGCCAGCAGTTCGTCACGGCCGAGAGTCTGAAACGACACCATGCGCCTTTCGTCAACGCCGTGGATCGGGCCGCGCCCGGCGAGAAGGGGACCCCGCGCACCCGCCAGAGCCCGTTGACCCTTGCTGCCTTCCAGCCCTGGGGGAGTTCACAGGTTGGACGCCGCGCGGGGTCCGACCCGAGTGTAATACCCGGACCGGGAGCAGGACAGCCAGCCGAAACAAGCGCCGCCGGAGTCGGCTACCATCATCGACGGAGGATTCGCCTAGTGGCCTATGGCGCTCGCCTGGAACGCGGGTTGGGTTAATAGCCCTCAGGGGTTCAAATCCCCTATCCTCCGCACCTGTCCGAGGTGCGACCAAAGCCAACGGTGAGGCCGCACCTCGGACCACAACCGTCGAGGAGTGGAATGCAGCGCCGCGCCGCGACAGCACTGCACCTCGCGTTGTTCGGGGTGGGTGCCGCCCTCTACATCGTGTTCGTGATACCGCGGTGGTGGGTACTGACCGGCGATCTGCCGAACACAGCGGCAATGGTCGGGAGGATCGCGGCCGGGTTGCCCATCGCTGCGGCCGCGGTGCCGATCATGCTCAATCTGCGTCGTGCGCTGCAACCGGGTTTTCGCACACCGGAACTCGCACTGCGGATGCAGGCATGGTCGGCCGTCCTGCACATAGTGGCGGGCGCCTTGATTGTCCTCGCGGCGGTAGCGGAGACTTTGCTCAGTCTGGAGGCTGCGGGCCCCTGGCTGTTCGCCGTCTACGGCGCGGCCGCAGCCATCGCGCTACTGGGATTCGCGGCGTTCCATCTGTCGCGTGTCGCCGAGAAGCCCCCCGCTGAAGCCAAGCCCCCACAGCCCGACAAGCCCCCGAAAGAGAAGCGGGCGAAGCGCCGCGGACGCAAACGGGGCAGCCCGACCGAGGACTCCGGCGATTCCGACGACACCCTCGACCCCGAAGATTCCGTCGCGGAGGCGCCCGAGGTGTCGGAGGACTCCGAGACCTCCGCCCCAAACAGGGACGCGGAGGTCGTCGAGACCCAACTCGATGGAACGGAAGTCGGCGAGATACGGCTCGTCGAAACCGACGCTCGTGAAATCGACACCGTTGAAGCCGACACCGTTGAGACCGACACCGTTGAGACCGACACCGTTGAGACCGACACCGTTGAGACCGACACCGTTGAGACCGACACCGTTGAGACCGACACCATCGAGACCGACACCATCGAGACCGACACCGCGCCGGGCGACACCGCGCCGGGCGACACCGGGATCGCCGATACGGAGAAGACCGGCGGCCTGCGCAACAAGCGGCCCACCGGCAAGCGCCGCCGCCTGCCCCGTTGATCGGGGACGGTCACAACATGGTTGAGACCGGTGCGCCTAACCCTGGATGAGCCCAACGCGATGCCACCCTGTTCCGGTGGCCGCCCCTCGCTTACCCGTCGTTCTTTCGATCCTCGTCGGAGGGATAGCCCTCACATCGGGTGGGGCAGCAACGGCGACAGCGGAAACCTGCCCCGACGTTGAGGTGGTCTACGCCCGCGGCACGGACACCACTCCGCCGGTCGACTTCGTCGGGCAGGCTTTTGTCAACGCATTGAGCGCGCAGATTCCCGGCAGGACCATCAGCGTCTACGGCGTCGACTACCCCGCCACCCTCGACCTCGGGCCGTCCACCGCCAAGGGCGCGGCGCGGGCCTGGGTTCACATCGTCAACCGCGCCGCCGAATGCCCTGCCACCCAGCTCGTCCTGAGCGGCTACTCGCAGGGCGCCGCCGTCATCGATCTCCTCACCGCCGACAAGCCGCTGCCATGGGGCACCAACACGCCCATGCCCGCAGCGGTGGCCGGCCAGGTGGCGGCGATCGCAGTCTTCGGCAACCCGTCCCGACGGGTGGGCGGCGGGCCGATAACGGCGATCAGCAAGACCTACGGGCCCAGGTCGATCGACCTGTGTATCACCGGCGACCCGTTCTGCTCCAACGGATCGGACGTGACCGCGCACGCCAAGTACGGCGGCGTCGTCGACCAGGCTGCGAAATTCGTCGCGGCCAGGCTCCGCTGAACCGTTAGACCAACGTTGGCAGGGCCCGCAGTGGCAGATCGACCTCAATGTCGGAGATGTTGACCAAGCCGATCGCGGCGTTCGCGAAGATCGAGGACCAACTGGTGATCTGCAAGGTCAGCGAGTCACCTGCGCCGACCGTGTACGCGATGTCGTTGAGTGGCACCGATACCGTTCGTTCGCGGCCGTCGAGGGTGACCGGTATCGCGGTCACGTTATTGCCGACGACGAGGCCGGTGGCGTCGTCCACGAACTGCGCGTAGACCGCCTGGCTGGTGCCCAGACCCGAGTAGGTGAAGCTCAATTGGGCCGCGCCCACGATCTGATCACCGGTGTCCGGGGTCAACGCAACGTTGATCGCGTTCCCGGCCGGGGTGGGGAAGATCAGGCTGAACGGGAACGAGAAGGCCGAGTTCGGACCTGAGCCGCCGAGGATCGGCAGAATGCCGAGCGTGCCACCGGTGTCGGTGGCGACGTACCGGATGGGCTGGTTGAAGCCGGGCTCGAAGGGCAGCAGATCTGAGGTGTAGCGCACGGCCTTCTGGTCCCACCACTGGAACACCGGGATGGCATCAGCCGGGGTGCCCTCATCCTTGACGTACTGGTTCAGCCACGCGAAGGTGTCGGCGAACAGGAGATCGGCCTGCAGAGGGTTGGCGCCGGTGGAGCAGAAGCCGTGACCACCGCAGAACCAGGCCAATTTCACCTCGGTGTCCCACGGGTTGGCGAAAATGGTTTCGGCGTTGAACACCGACTGATTCAGCGGGAACAACGCATCAACCGTGCCTTGTAGCAACAGGGTCGGGGCTTTGAGTTGGTTGAGCAGCGAGGTGGGGCCGCTACTGGCCAGGACCGCCTGCGCGGTTTGAGTGAGGAAGCCGAACAGAGCGCCGGTGAGGACACCCTCGTAGATCTGGGTGTTGATCCGGGCGCCCGCCTGTACCAAGTCGAGAAGCAGGAGTGCCGACCACGCGGTCTTGAACGCCTCGGAGGGGTACAGCGCATCGATCAGGGAATACCAGTTGCCGGCCGGAACGATGGCATCGATGCGGGGGTCGGTGCTGGCGGTGACCATCTGAATCCCACCGCCGTAGGAGCCGCCCACCATGCCGACCTTCGGATCGCCGGCGACGTCGAGGTCGGCAAGCGGGTTCTCGGCGACCCAGCTGACGATCGCGGAGGCGTCCCGACCCTCGAAGAACGGGTTGTCCAGCTGCAGCACCCCACCGGAGGCGAACTCACCGCGGGGATCCCAGGTGACGACGTTATAACCCTCGTCGCGCATGAGATTCACTCCGGGGACGATGCCGAAGGTGCCCGCCGGATCGTACGGATCGGTTTCGCCGGGCGAGCCCAATCCGGGGCCGTTGAGCACCGTCGGCGCGGTCTCGCCGGCCGCGATGCCGGCGGCGGGGAAGAAGTTGGTGCTGATCTTTACCCCGTCGAAGGAGACGACGTCGTAGGTGAACGCCACCGGGGTATCCCCGGGTGCCAGGTCGGCCACGTCAACGGCGACGGTGGCGACCACCGAAGCGCCGATCAGCGGGGCCAGCAGATCACCGATCAGCGGCAGCGTCTGAAGCAGATCGATGATCGGCGCGGCGAACAGCCCGACGAGCGGGATTCCGGTCAGGAACATGTCGAAAGCAGTGACCTCGCGGATCCGCACGTCGAAGGTCTGGGTTCCTTTGGTCCCACCTTCGAGCCAGTTCGCATAGGGCAGGACCGTGAAACTCTGTGCCGTGTTCCCCAGTAGCGGAATCGTTCCCAGGCTGATCTTGCCGCCGAGATCGCCAATGGCGCAGCCGGTGCCGCAGGAAGGACCCAGCGCGGTATAGGTCATCATCAAACCGCGCGAACTGACGGCTTGCAGATAACCCTGGATGATGCCGTCGGCGATGCCCACCGTCGGGTCGACGGTGATGCCGTTCCCGGTGACCGTCGCCGAGGAGGTCACCTGCGCGGTCGGGGCCGTGCTGATCGCCGCGCTCAAGGTTTGGCGGCGGGCGGCGGCCAGCAGCGCCCACGCCGCCGGGGAGTCCGCCGGCACCAGCGGATCGGTGTCGGCACCGTCGGTGACCCCGGTGTCCGCCTCGGACAGAAACGCCGTCACCTCGTAGGCCTGGGCTGGTTCCGGAAGCGGATCGATGATCACCCGGACATCCGGCCCAACGGGTGGCCCCGGGTCGAACGCGGGCCGGGCGGCCAGGGCCGCGGCGGCCAGGGCCTCATCGGCTGCTGTCTGGTCGGTCGTGCCACTGCCTGCCGTCGCCGACTCGGGGCCCGCGACCGCCAGGGCCGCGGCGCGGCGGGACACACCCGCGGCGGGCGAGGCGATCGGCGGGGCGTTGACCGCCGACACAGTGGCGCGCTGACGGTTACTGCCCCGCACGGCCGCACCCCGGGCAGGGCCGGCGTTACCGCGGCGCGCACCGGCGCGCGGGGCAGCGGAATCCCCGGACCCCGCCGAACCGGCGGAGTCGGCACCCCGCGCACTGCCGTCGACGGTGTCCGCCCCCACCGTCCCAGCGCTGGAGAACACGGCCGCGCCCACCCCCAGGGCCACCGCTAAGCCACCGACCCGGCCCACAAAACGCGATGCACTCATGGATGTCCTCCCGGCAAGCGTGCTGTCACTCAGACAGACACTAGACCTGCCACCGGGCAACCACCGGCAAATCCCACAAATCGCCGGCGATACGTCGCCGCGGCGGCGGCGCACGGCGAATCCGGGCACGCCGGGGGAGGTGTCGCAATGGCCACTGCGGCCGCAACTCTGGCAAACGCCCGCGGGATCACCAGATGGCGAAGTCCGTCGACCCGATCCGGTTCGGCGCCGCATAGTTGACATAGACCGGGCCCTGCTGGAACGGGATGTATCCGATGTTCATCAGCGCGCCGTCACCGACCACGGTCGGGCTGTTGGCCCCGATGGTGTTGTAGGAGTACAGCAGCGTCTGACCGTCGGCGGTGTACACCGAGATCTTGGTGTTCGACGGCACCGAGGACGCGCCGCCGATCAGGTAGGCCGGCAAGGTGCCGTACACGCCGCCGGAGTCGATAATCGAGTACGCGGTCTGCTTGGGACCGTCGTTGACGCTGACCGTGACGTAGGCGTCCGGTGCACCGGGCACCGACACCCGGGTGGGCAGCGGGTTGGGCCCGAAGACCATGACGCCGAACAGCCCGAGCAGCGCACCCTGGTAGAGCAGGAACCCGTTGCTGAGTTCGCCGGGCAGCGAGGTGGTCGGGATGGTGTAGCCGTCCGGGCCGGGGCCGTAGGTGTTCGCGCCGACGCCGAGGATGCCGACCACCTGGGCCGGTCTCAGAAACTCCTCGAACGCCGCGGCGTCCGCATCGTCGACGATGTTGACGGCGGTCGGCGCGGTGACGACACCGCCACCGAAGTCGACCGTGGTCACGTACGTGGTGTAGCGGAATGACTTCGTCAGGTCGCCACTGAACGTCACCTCTCCGCGGGCCACTGGTTCACCGAGGTCGCCGGGTGCGGAGGCACGGGTGATGATCAGACCCGATGACCCGGTGTCGACGAGCATCGGGTTGCCGGGGCCGTTGTTCACCGAGACGATCACAACCGGTTCGGTCACGGCCCTCATCTGAACCGGGACGAACGCGTACACCTTGCCGTTACTGCGGGCCTGGCCGACCAGTGCCTGCGTCGGTGCGATGGCCGCACCCAGCAGATTGACCAGCGGCAGCAGCAGTGCCGCACCCGTCAGGCTGGCCTCGGCCAATATCGGCAACGCCATGGTGGCCAGGAGGTTGACCTGAGTCACCTGGTGGATGAGGGGGATGCCGGCCGTGTTCGCAATTGCCTGCGATGCGCCCGGCATGTTGTTCTGCCATGCGGTCAGCGACCATGCCGCCTCGGCGAGGAACAGTTGCGGAACAATCGACGCCACGCCCGCGGCGATATTGCCCGAACCCCAGGTCTGCTGGTTCAGCAGCGACTGAGCGTCGGAGATCTGTTGCGTGGCCAGCGCGACCTTGATGCCCGGGACGATCGGCTCCGTCGGCAGGTAGGACGCCATGTTGTAGGACGGGTCCGCACCCGGCGCCGGTGGTACCGCCGCTGGCAGGGCCGAGGCCGGATTCGGGGCGGGCGGGGCCGAGGCCGGATTCGGGGCCGGCGGGGCCGGCGGTGCAAAGGCCGGGCTCAGCACCCTCGTCGGCGGCATCGAACGGCCGAGGCCGGTCGCCGTGCGACGGGCGGTCGGCCGTTTGACGGCGGGTTCATCGGACGGCACCGCCACCGGCATGTCGCCCACTGCGGGCAACGCTGGTGTCAGCGCGCTGGCAGCCGCCGGTACCGGCATACCGGCCGGCGCAACGTTCGAGGTCGGCGCGGTCGCGCGATTCATGCGCACCGCCGCAGATCGCGATGCGCGTGGGGCCCCGCCGGCGTTCGGCGATTGGGCGTTCGGCGATTGGGCGTTCGGCGATTGGGCCGTCGGCGACGTCGCAGAGGTGGTGCTGGCAGCACCTTCCGAGGTGTCTTTTTGCGGGGATCCGGCGTCGGCGCCGGTATCGGCGACGGCAACGGCGGTTCCACCGACCATCGAGGCACCCAGGCCGAGCGTCACCGCGGCCGCGCCCAGCCAGGTGTACGGCGTCCTGCGGCGTTGCTTCGACACGGAAATGTCCCCTCGGCTCGGCACAAAAACTACCTTAATGTTTCCTGAGAGATCATGGTACCGGCCGTCGGACGCAAGGTCAGATTCGCAGGCCACTCCCCCGAGTCGATTCCCCGGTCGTAGATTCGTCACCCATGCACAGCACGACCGGGGCCGGGCGCTTCGCACCCAGTCCGTCGGCCGATCTGCACCTCGGCAATCTGCGCACCGCCGTACTCGCATGGCTGTTCGCCCGGTCAAGCGGGCGCGGGTTCCTGGTTCGTATCGAGGACCTCGACGAGCGCGCTCGCCAGGACGTGGCGCGACGCCAGTTGGCCGATCTGGCGGCCATCGGTGTGACCTGGGACGAGGAGCCGCAGTGGCAGTCCGAGCATCGCGGGCGCTACGACGCGGTAATCGCAGGGCTGATCGAACGGGGCCTGGTGTACGAGTGCTACTGCAGCAGAAAGGACATCCTCGACGCGCCCCGGGCCCCGCACACCCCGGACGGCGCCTACCCCGGAAGTTGCCGAGCACTTACCGAAGCCCAACGCGAGGCCCGCCGGGACGCGGGGCGACCGGCCGCCCTGCGACTGCGCGCCACCAAAACCGAGTTCACCGTCACGGACCTGCTACATGGTCCCTACACCGGCCGCATCGACGATTTCGTGCTGCGCCGCGGCGACGGGGTGGCGGCCTACAACCTGGCCGTGGTGGTCGACGACGCCCACTGCGGCGTCGACCAGGTGGTCCGTGGGGACGACCTACTTTCCTCGTCGCCGCGTCAGGCGTATCTCGCAGGGCTGCTGGGCTACCGCCAGCCGGTGTACGCCCACGTTCCGCTGGCGCTCAACGCCCAGGGCAAGCGCCTGGCCAAGCGCGACGGCGCCGTCACCCTCGGCGAGTTGGGTGTGCCGCGGGCCTGGGATCTCATTACCGGGTCGCTGGATTGGCCGGCCGCCGACATGGCCGAACTACTGGCGCGGTTCGACCCGGCGGGGCTGCCGCGCGCGCCGTGGATCTATTCGGGGGCCTAGACCTCAGGCAGATAACTCCATCTGACCCCACGGCGAGCCGTAGGCGGTGAGCAGTTCCAGGAACGGCTCCGACTCGAAACACTCCGGTCCGAGTATCCCGACGCCGCTCCAGGTCCCGTTTGCCAGAAGTTCCAATGCCACAACGGGATTGATGGCCGTCTGCCACACCACGCACTGGTGGCCGTACTCGGCCATCGACCATTCGTTATCAACGACGTGGTAGAGGTAGGTCGATCGGGGCTTACCTTCTTTGCCGGTCCCCGTCACCCAGAGCCCCGCGCACGTCTTGCCTCTCATCTGCGGACCCAGGGTCGCGGGGTTGGGCAGGCAGGCGGCGACCACGTCGCGCGGGCTGACCTCGACCGCGCCTTTGTCGGAGCTGACCTTCACCTTCTCGGTGCGGTCCAGTCCCAGCTTGTGCAGCACCTTGAGGACGTCGATGAATTCCTCACCGAGGCCGTACTTGAATGTCACCCGCTTGCAGTCGATCCAGCGCGGCATCAGCAGCACCTCTTCGTGCTCGACGTTCACACATTCCACCGGGCCGATGCCCTCCGGAAAGTCGAAGACCTCGGGCTCGCTGAAGGGTTCCGTGACGAACCAGCCACGGTCCTTCTCCCAGATCACCGGCGGGTTGAGGCATTCCTCGATGGTGGTCCAGATCGAGAACGACGGGGCGAACTCGTAGCCCTCGACGGTGAGGTTGGCGCCGTCGCGGACACCGAGTTCGTCGATATCGCTGAACAGGTTGTCCGATGCGTAGCGGGCGAAGACATTGGCCAGGCCGGGTTCAACACCGAAGCCGACGACCGCCAACCGGCCTGCCTCGATCCACTTCGGCTCGGCTTCGAACTGCTCGTCGCCGAGTTTGACCCCGGTCAACTCGTAGGGCTTGTCGGGATGTCGCTGCGACAGGCTCATCGCCATATCGAGATAGTCCGCCCCGCCTGCCAGGGCGCCGTTGAAGATCGGCATCACGAAGCGGGGATCGACGGCGTTGACCACATGGGTGATGTGGTGCTCGCGCACCAGTCGTGCCACGGCCTCTTCGGAGGAGGCGTCGACCGTGATGGCGGAGAAGCGCGAATCCCGGACCGCTCCGGCGGCCCGCCGGGCCTTCTCGTGGTCATAGTCGGCCACCACGATCTGGTCGAAGAAGCCGCGCCGTTGGGCGATGGCACAAAACGCCGACCCGACACCGCCGGCGCCGACCAACAGAATCTTCATGCGCGAAAACTACACCGCGACGTTGAGGCTGACTATGCCCCGCAGGGTCACGTTGGGCTTGTAGGCCGGTTCGGCGGCGATGCGGGCGCCGGGAAAACGCTCGGCTACCGCCGACAGTGCGACCGAGGCTTCAAGGCGGGCCAACGGCGCGCCCAGGCAGAAATGCGGGCCTAATCCGAAAGCGAGGTGGCGCGCCAAGGCCCGGGTCGGATCGAACTCGTCGGGTCGGTCAGTGACTTCGGGGTCGCGGTGGGCGGCAGCCAAGAGCAGCATCATGGTGTCGCCCGCGGGAATGTCAACGCCGTTGATACACATGTCCTCCCCCGCGATCCGGCCGACCAGTTGCACCGGTGGGTCATAGCGCAGGGTCTCCTCGACGACCGCCGCGGCACGATCGGACTCCTGGCCCAGCGTCGCCCAGTGATCGCGGTGTCGCAACATCGCCAGCACCCCGTTGGCGATCAGATTCACCGTGGTCTCATGACCGGCGACGAGGAGCAGGTTGCAGGTCGCGACGATCTCGTCCTCGGTGAGCTGATCCCCGGCTTCCTCGACCGCGATCAACCCCGACATCAAGTCGTCGCGGGGATGCGCCCGGCGCGCCTGCAGTAGGTCTCGCAAATAACCACGCAACCAGAGCCCGGCCTGCAACCGTTCCTCGAATCCCTGCGGCTGACCGGTGAACGCGATGAACGGATCCAAACCCTGTGCCAGCAACGCTGAGGCCGAGCTGAATTGAGCCTCGTCGGAGATGGGCACCCCGAGCAGTCGACAGATCACCGCAACCGGCAGCGGATACGCCAGGTCGGTGATCACCTCGAAGCTTCCCGCGGCGGTCACCGCATCCAGTAAGCCGTCGACCAGATCGGCGATCCCGGGTTCCAACGAACGGACGACCTTGGGCGAGAACGCTTTGCTGACGAGTTTGCGGAGCCGGGTGTGATCAGGAGGGTCGAGGAACAGGAAGCCGGGCGTGCCAAAAGGTCGCGCTTCCTGCCCGGCGGCGATCGCCTGCTGGGCGGCAGTGGACTTGAGGCGGTCGCTGCACGATGCCGGATGCCGCAGCACCTCGTCGCAGTCGGCGAACGACGAAAACACCACCAGATTGGAGTCCGGCAGCGAAACCGGGCCGCACTCGCGTAACCGCCGGAAGATCGGATACGGATCCGCGCGGTTGACGGGGTCGAGCAGTTGCGCCAACAACGCCTGGGCGGGAGCGGTCATGGTGCCAGTCTGCCGTAGTACCGGCCCAGGAAGTCATCCCGCAGTTCCCCGAAGTCCCCGCCGGGGATTGCCTCGCGAATCCGATCCACCAGGGCAATGATGAATCTTTCGTTGTGGATGGTGCACAGCGTCGCGGCGAGCATCTCCTTGGCCTTGAACAAATGGTGGATGTAGGCGCGGGTGTAGTGGGCGCAGGTATAACAGTCGCACTCGCCGTCGATCGGGGTGAAGTCCCGCCGGTAACGCGCTCCGGTGATGTTGTAGCGCCCGTCGGGCGAATACACCGCGGCATTGCGCGCAACCCGCGACGGCGAGACACAATCGAAGGTGTCCGCGCCGGCGGCAATCGCGGCGAACAGGTCGTCCGGCTCACTGATACCCAGTAGGTGGCGGGGCTTGGAATCGGGCAACTCCTCGGTGCACCAACCGACGATGGTGGCCAGGTTTTCCTTCTCCAGTGCACCGCCGATGCCGTATCCGTCGAATCCGCGGCCGTCGGAATCAACGAGGCCCTCCAAGCCGCGGCAGGCCTGACGCCGGAGGTCCTCGTAGTGGGCGCCCTGCACCACTCCGAACAACGCTTGCGCCGGGGATGTGGCGGCCTCAAGTGTCGTGAGCCGGCGATGCTCAGCGAGGCAGCGCCCGGCCCACGTCTGCGTGCGGGCAAGTGACTCCTCTTGGTAGGCACGGGTGTTCATCAGTGTGGTCAGTTCGTCGAAGGCGAAGATGATGTCCGCGCCGATTTGGTGCTGGATCCCGACGGACACCTCCGGGGTGAACCGGTGGGTGGATCCGTCGAGGTGGCTGATGAAGGTGACACCGTCGTCGTCGACGTGGGACAACCGTTGCTTGCCCTTGGAGACGAGATTGTCGGCCTGCTCCCGGTCCATGTCCGCCATGAGCACCTTGCGAAACCCGGAACCCAGCGACATGATCTGGAACCCGCCGCTGTCGGTGAACGTCGGCCCCGGCCAGTTCATGAACGCCCCGAGGCCACCGGCCTCGGCGACGATGTCCGGGCCCGGTTGAAGGTACAGGTGGTAGGCGTTGGCCAGCACCGCCTGAGCCCCGAGTTCGCGCATGGTCTCGGGCAGCACCGCTTTGACCGTTGCCTTGGTACCGACCGCGACGAAGGCCGGAGTGCGGATGTCGCCGTGCGGGGTGTGAATGACTCCACTGCGCCCGCGGGCACCGGGCAATTCGGCCTCGATGTCGAAGAACGCACGCTCGGTCACGGGAGGACTCTAACCAGGAATCCAGGGCTCCCGGTTGCTCAGTGGCCCCTGGTGACCCGCGTTACGAGGCCGGGCGGCGGCGGGGTGCCGCCGGTTTCCGGGCCGCCGGCTTCTTGGCCGACACCTCCTTGGCCGGCGCCTTCTTGGCCGGCGCCTTCTTGGCCGGTGGCCTCCGCGCGGCCGTTCCCATCGCACGTTCGAGGTCGGTTAGAGACTCCTCGAGATGACCGAGCAGACGTTGCAGGCTCGGCACGCTGCGTCGGCACCCGACCAGACCGAAGTCGAGGTTGTCGGCGTTGTTGGACAATGTGATGTTGAGTGCCTGGCCGTCTAGGGCGATCGAGAACGAGTAGTTGCCGTCCAGCCGAGCGCCGTTCCAGTACAGCGGTTCTCGCGAACCGGGCACGTTGGAGATCACCAGATTAAACGGTGGCGCGGCCGCCCCCAACGCCGGGGATATCGCACTCAGCAGCAAAGGTGAAACGTTGAAAACCGACAGTGCCATCCGTTGGGATTTGGGTAATTGGGCGAACACCTCCTTATTGCTGCGCATTGAGGCACTCACCGACTCGAGTCGCTTCGCCGGATCGGTCAGGTCGGTGGCCAGACTGGCCAGCAACGCTCCGACCTGGTTGCCGCCTGTGGAGTTGACGTCGTCACGAAGGCTCACCGGAACCATCGCGATCAGCGGTTTGTCGGGGAGCGCATTCTGCTCGATAAGATAGGCCCGAAGCGCCCCGCCGCACATGGCCAAGACCACGTCATTGACGGTGACGCCGGCCGCCTTCTTGATCGCCAAGATCCGTTCCATCGGCCAGGACTGTGCCGCGCAACGCCGCGCGCCGCCGATCGGGACGTTCAGGATCGTCCTCGGTGCCCCGAACGGCAGGGTCAACTGCTGTTCCATGAGGCCTCTGCGAGCGAGGTTGAAAGCCGACGGACCGAAGCCGACCGCCGAACGCCCGATTTGCGCCAGCTCGCCCAGCAGCGATGAACCCGGGGAGGCGTCAGTCGGCGGGCGCTCATTGGTGCCCCAGGGAACTCGCACCTGGCGATCCAGTGGATCGGTAGACAAGGCGCGGCGCATCGCCAGCATCGCGCTGACGCCATCGACGAGAGCGTGATGAATCTTGGTGTAGACCGCGAAGCGTCCATCGTTGAGGCCTTCGACCAGGTGGCTCTCCCACAGTGGGCGGTGGCGGTCGAGCAGGGTTCCGTGC
>Ga0307379_10007466_pt1 | contig 14859 bp, 8 predicted proteins | sample UN2MG_FD_202237 | JGI IMG/M metagenome (GOLD analysis project Ga0307379, IMG submission 202237) | Soil microbial communities from Risofladan, Vaasa, Finland - UN-2 | ecosystem: Environmental > Terrestrial > Soil > Coastal area > Acid sulfate soil | place: Finland: Risofladan, Vaasa | collected... | reverse complement strand
GATCACAGTGTCCTTTCCCTACCGTTGTATCCACCGCACCACCCGCACTTGGTGGCGATGCGGCAAGAGCTCTCAAGGTACTTCTTCTTCTACTTCGAGCCACGCGAGCGCATGCGGGCGCCTAACCCGGTCAAAGAGGTCCGGCACATTGGGTTCATGGGAGAAGACTTGGCCGCCTTTCTGAACACGCTGAAATCGGTCGACGGACGTCAGTTCCGGGCCGTCGAGAAAGCTCTCCACCAAATCGTTCCTTCCATCCATGGGATCGACGTCGATGTGAATAATCTCGGCGAGGTCGATCTGTGGCTTCTCGAAGGCGAGCTCCGCATCCCGGCGCGCGTCGTGTCGGAAGGAACCTTGCGTATTCTGGGCTTGCTGGCCCTCGGTGGCGCGAAGGACCCGCCGGCACTGCTGGGATTCGAGGAGCCGGAGAACGGCATCCACCCGCGGCGTGTGAAGCTAATCGCGGAACTGCTCAAAACCCGAGCCGCGACGGGCCAGTCGCAACTCATCGTCACGACGCACTCTCCCATTCTCCCCGATCTGATACCGGACAACCGCCTTTTCGTCTGCTGGAAGGATCGAAGCCGCACACAGATCGCCCCCTTCGAGACGTGGAGGCCCCTCGGGCGGGGACCGGATATCGACGAAGCCCTCGACGCACCACTCACGGCATCGCAACGGATCATGCGGGGGGACTTCGATGCGTAGGGTCAGCTTCCTCGGAGAGGACGAAGGGCACCGTGCGTTTCTCGTTCCTCTGCTCCGCTGCGTCGCTGCTCAATACGGTATTGATGTTGAAGTCAGAGAGTATTCCATACGGGGCGGCTTCGGTGAGGTCGAAAACGAGCTCGAGCAGTACGTCCGGGATCTTGTGAAGTTCAAGGAGGGCTTGCCGGATCTCGTTGTCGTCGCCACGGACGCGAATTGCTGCGGTTTTGCGAGGCGACGCAAGAAGCTGGAGAGAATTGTAGAGCCGGTGAAAGACCGGATTGCCTTCGCCGTCCCCGATCCCCATATCGAGCGATGGATGCTGCTCGACCCGTCGGCCTTCAAGGCGGCTCTTGGCAGCCCCTGCAAAATACCCGATCAGAAGTGCGATCGGGATCGTTACAAACAGCTTCTTCTGCAAGCCGTGCAGGAGACTGGCGTCACGCCACTACTGGGAGGAATTGAGCACGCCGAAGACATCGTTCGCAACATGGACCTTGCCCCAACAAGCCGGGGCGACGATTTCGGCAAATTCCTCCAGGATATCCATGCGTGTTTTCGACGCTGGAGGGCGGACGTCGGAACAGCGTGAGCGGGGCTACTTCTTGCCCAGAACCTCTCCGTAGTGCTCCACCAGCGCCGCGGTCGTGCGCTCAGCGTCGAAAGCCGTTTCCGCCCGGCGACGCGCCGCGGCTGCGAGGCTCGCTCGAAGCCCTTCGTCGCCCATCAACTCCAACACGGCCGCCGCCATCGCGTCAGGATCGTCGGGGGGCACGAGCCGGGCGGCTTTGCAGTCGGGCGGGAAGATCTCGCGGGTACCGCCCACGTCGGTAGCCACGACGGCCACGCCCGAGGCGGCCGCTTCCAGGAGCACGCGCCCGAGCGGCTCCTGGCGCGCGGGATGCACCAAGAGGGACAGCTCGTTCAGGACCCGGTCCACGTCGTTGCGAAGGCCCAGGAAGTGCAGCCGGCCGGCGAGCTTGTCGGTCGCGGCGTCACGCAGCGCTTGCTCGAACTGCCGCGACTCGGGCTTGTCGGACCAGCGCTCGCCGACGATCACGAAATGGACGTTGGGCAGCTTCTCGGCCAGGATCGCCGCGGCATGCACCAACACGTCTTGCCCTTTACGGAGGCAAATCTGGCCGATCGTGCCGACGAGGTCTGCCTCAGGCGCAAGCCCAAGCTCTCGGTGAAGGTAGCCGCACCTCGGCCGCGGCTGGAACCGGTTCAGGTCCACGCCGTTGTAGAGCACGTCGGTCTTCTCCGCGGCCACCCCTTGCGCGACGTGAAACGCGCGGGTCGCCGCCGAGACGGCCAACAGCCGCGAGTGCCGGTTCAGATCGGCCACGGCCCGGGCACTCAGCCGGACGATGTCCCGCAGATGGGCGATGCTCGGCAGCTCGAAGTCCGCAGCGACTGGGCCCGACAGGCGTCCCATCGCCAGGCTGTTGGCGTGGAGCAGATCCGGTCGCCGCCGTCCAAGCAAATGGGCCAACTCCGCGCGAAGCCGATCCTGCGGAAAGCGGTTGCCTGCCGCGTCGCGGAAGACGAAGGGCAGCACCTCGACGCCCTTGGCGGCAAGCGCTTCGGCCAGCGACCCCTCCGGCGGCGCGATCACGGCCGTCTCGATGCCGGCGGCGCGGATTCCGTCCAGGGTGGTGAGCATCGATCGCTCACCGCCGCTTATCGTGGGATATTCGCATAGTAGCAGCACGTTCGGCATAGCGCCTGGGCGTCGTGCTCTCCTCACAGCAACCCGTAGTCCACCAGCGTCTTCCGCAGCGCGGCCTCCTGCTCCGCCGAAAGCGGCGTCATCGGCATGCGCAAGTCGCCCGTGTCGCGGCCGAGGAGTCGCATGGCGGCCTTCACCGGGATCGGGTTGGTAGCCAGGCCGAGCATGTCGCGGCAGAGGGGGAAGAGCTTTTTGTGCCACCGCTGGGCTTCGACCATGTTGCCCGACTCGAACGCCCGGACCATCGCGATCATGTCCTGGGGCACGATGTTGCCCACCACGGAGACCACGCCGCGCCCGCCGATGGCCAAGAGCGGCAGCGTCAGGCTGTCGTCGCCGCTCAACAGGGTCAGGTCGGTGGTGGCGATGATCTGCGAGGCCTGGTCCATCGAGCCGGTGGCCTCTTTGACCATGGCGATGCCCGGCAGCTCGGCCATCCGGGCGATGGTCTCGGGCTCGATATTCTTGCCCGTGCGGCCCGGGATGTTGTAGACGCAGATGGGGATCTCGACCGCTTCGGCCAGGGCTTTGTAGTGTTGGTAGAAGCCTTCCTGGGTGGGTTTGTTGTAGTAGGGGGCGACGACCAGGGCCGCGTCGGCGCCGTGCTCGGCGGCGAAGCGGGTCAGGCGGAGGGCTTCCTGGGTGCTGTTCGAGCCGGAGCCGGCCATGACCTTGATGCGCCCGGCGGCCGCCTGAACCACCTCGGCGACCACGCGCTCGTGCTCGTCGTGCGAGAGCGTGGGCGATTCGCCCGTGGTGCCCACCGGGCACAGGCAGGTGGTGCCCGCTTCGACTTGAAACTCGACCTGCCGGCGGAGGGCCTCGACGTCGAGTTGGCCGTCGCGAAAAGGCGTGATGATCGCCACGGAGAGACCGGCGAATTGTTCGGCTCGGGTAGCCATAGGAAATCCACTCCTGTGTGGGAGATGAGGGATGAGAGATGAGGGATGACGGTTGAGGGATGACGGTTGAGGGTTGAGGGTTGAGGGTTGAACGGGTAAAGAAAAACTGCCCTCTCTCCTCAGCGTCGATCCCTAATCCCCCTGCCTACGGTCATCCCCTGTCCATCGTCGTCTAGCCCTTATCCCTCAACTCTCAACTTTCAACCCTCAACTTTCAACCCTCAACCCTTTACGAAACCAGCCTTTTCATTTCCCGCACGGCCTGCTCGAACCCGACCATGATCGCCCGGGCGACGATGCTGTGGCCGATGTTCAGCTCGTGCATCCGGTCGATGGAGGCCACCGGGACGACGTTCCGATAGGTCAGCCCGTGCCCTGCGTGCAAGGCCATGCCGCAGCCGGAGACCACGGCCCCGGCCGCGCGCAGGTTCTCCAGCTCCTTCTGTTGCTCCGGGCCCGGCTTGGCCAGGGCGTACTGGCCGGTGTGCAGCTCGACGGCGTCGGCGCCCATCTCGGCGCCCGCCTCAATCTGCTTGGGGTCGGGGTCGAGGAAGAGGCTTACGGAGATGCCCGCGTCGTGGAGCCGACGGATGACCTCCGCGACGCGGTCCTCTTGGCCCACGACGGCCAGACCGCCCTCGGTGGTGACCTCTTCGCGGCGCTCGGGCACGAGGGTGGCCTGATCCGGCTTGGTCCGGCAGGCGATCTCGACCACTTCCGCTTCGCAGGCCATCTCCAGGTTCAGATTGACGGTGACCGTCTCGCGAAGGATCTGGAGGTCGCGATCCTGGATATGGCGGCGGTCCTCGCGGAGGTGCAGCGTGATACAATCAGCGCCCCCCAATTCCGCGAGCGCTGCGGCCCAGACCGGGTCCGGCTCGTAGGTCTGCCGGGCCTGCCGGACCGTGGCCACGTGATCGATATTGACGCCGAGCTCGGGCATGTCGTTTCCTCGTGTCTGCCAAGGCGTGATTATAGCGTTGGCCGGGCATCCATCAAGGGTCCCACGAACGACGTGTGAAAGGAGGGAAAGGATGCCGGGACGGGCGCAGACTTGCCCGGTGCGCCACCGGCAGCAGTGCACCGCGGGGAGATCCACAGGTGCTTCAGGGAGCGGGTATGAGGGGCCCCCCGTGCTCGATCGCCGCCGGAGGCACGCCGTCGACCGAACGATACGGGCTACCGCAGCACGTTACGTCGCACAACCCCCAAGCGCGAGGTGCGATCACTTCCGCGACGTAGCCATCTGACGGCGGAGCTCGGCCAGCTCGGGGTCGTCGTCGAAGACCGTCCGTACGGGGATCTCTTTTCGGAGCCGAGCCAGATAGTCCTCCGTTTGCTCCTGGCGGCGAAGGTTCCGGAGCTTCTCGCGGATCTGCTTCTGGATTTCCGAGTCCTCGAACTGCGTTCGCTTGAATTCCTCGCGTTCCAACACGCGGACGATGTGGAAGCCGTCTCCCCCTTCGAAGATCTGGCTGGGTTTCCCCACGGGCAGGCCGAAGATGGCTTCCTCCAGGCTCTTGGGGATTTCGAGACTGTCCTTCGTGACCCAGCCCTGCACGCCGCCTTCACATTCCAGGTCTCCCTGGGGTTGCGTCTTGAGGACGTCGGCTGCGGACATGCCCTGCATGACCTGATTGCCCATCTGAGCCAGCCTCGATCGGGCTTCCCTCGGGTCGCCGTACCGCGGCTTGCGGACCGTCAGCTTCTCCCAGCGGGCCCGGGCCGGGGTCTCGAAGTCGGCCACGTGCTCCCGGTAGTAGTCGAGCATCTCTTCGTGGGAGATTTTGGGCTCGGTGCCGTTCTGCTGCCGCAGCCACTCGGCGGCCAAGGACTGCTGGACGAATGCCCGCTTCGCACGCTCGATGGAGCTGCCGATGGTGCGGAGCTTCTCGTCCAACTCGCGCCGCGAGCTCGCACCGGCTTTCTCCATTCGCTTGGGGAGTTCTTCTTCCTCGAAGTACTTGGCGATCTTGCGCTTGATTTCGGGGAGTCCCTCCTCGGGGATCGTCCGCTTGGCCTCTTGGTAGATGAGGCTGGTCTGGATGCGCTCGTCCAGGAGCTTTGCGATCAACGCTTTCTTCTCGATCTCCACGCGACTCTGCGGACGCCCAGCCAGTTGGCTTTCGGGAATTCGACTCATGATTTCCTCGTAGGCCGGCATCACCTCGCTGGCGAGGATCACGTCGTCGCCAACCCAGGCAAGGACCCGGGCCCCCTCACAGAGCTTGGCTTCGGGGATCGCGGGCGGAGCCGCGCCAAGTTGCGTCTGGCCCGGCCTCGGCGAGGTGACGGGGGGGCCGTCGTAAGGCCGGCCCGGTGGGGGGCCGTAGCCCGTCCCAGCGACGTTTCGCCCCGCGTTTGGCCCGTAGTTGGGCTCCGCGACGCGTGGGCGGAAATTGGGCTCGGCGACGTTGGGACGGTAGTCTTGCCCAGCGACGCTCGGTCCGTCGTTGGGCCGAACGGCATCGGGTCGGTAATCGCGCTCCGCGGCACTTGGTCCGAAATCGGGCTGAGCCGCGTTGGGGCCGTAGTCGGGCGGACCGGCGTAGGGCGGATAGCTGGGTGGATCGGGATAAGGAACCGGCGGACCGGAATACGACGGCGACGGCTCGCCGTAGGACGTGCCTGGGTCCGTCGGGCGGGTTGGCCGCTCCGAATGGGTGGGGACCGATGGAGAGCCGGCCGTGGGGTAGCGACCGACGGGATCGACATCGCCCCAGGCTTGGGCAGCGCCACCGGACGTGGGGTCAGGACCAGGCGTCGGGCCGGGCGGAGGACCGTTTCCGGCGTCCCCGGCAATCGGGTAGGACGGGCCCGCGGGCGTACGAGCCGCCTCATTGCCCGGCAGGGGATTCGACCATCGTCCGGCCTCGTACTCCGGTGGCGGAGTCTCCGTCCAGGGGTCAACCGGTGGTTGATCGGAATACCCAAATCTCGACCGAGGCCAACCTCCCTCCCTGCCCGCTTCGGGGTAGGACGGCGAAAGCGAAGTCGAGCCGGCCGGCACGTCGCCGGCAAACGCCTCGCCCGACCCCGCCACGGGCCACGGCGCGGACTGCGCATTCGGGTAGCGTTGCGACGACGCGGCAGGGAGCCCTCCCGAGAAGACCGTCGCCCGCGCCGGGAGCCCAATGGATCCACCGGACCCGACCTGCCCGTAGGACCCGGTGGTTTGGCCGCCCCGGGCCCCCGCCAGGGCCATCAGTTCCTCGCCTACCGTGGGCCGCAAGTAGACGGCCGCCGCCAGGGCGATCGTGATCAACAACAGGGCCGGGTAGAGTTGCCGCTGCACGAGACCGACTCCGGGAAGCAGGGTGACCCGCCGACGGGTAGTGCGGGATGGGCGGAAGAGCGAACCCCGATAGGGGGCGGGATTATAATGAGTAGCTCATCCCGACTGCAACAGCGATTTGACCCGCCCGAAGATCTGCTCCGGCTGCGCAACTCCTTCCTCCAAAGGAAGATACGCCGTCCGCTCGTCCGCGCCGATCCCCCGCCGCCTTGCTCAACTGGCGGATCAATCGGGGCGCCGTGTAGCCGAAGACCACGTAGCGATCCTCCAAGCGGATCGAGTCGATCCCCCACCGGTGCGCGGCAATCCGCAGATCGGCCAGCGCCAGCAAAAGCTCCATCGACGGCGGCGGGGGGCCAAAGCGGTCGTCCAGCTCCGCCCGGAAGTCGTCTAGCTCCGCGGGGGTCGTGACCCGGGCGAGCCGGCGGTACAGATCGATCTTCAGGCGCATGTCCGGCACGTACGCCCGCGGAACATACGCCTCGCACGGCAGGTCCACGTCCACGTCGATCGACGTCCTCGGCGGCAGCCGCTTGAGCCGGCGCACGGACTGCTCCAAGAGTTGGCAGTAGAGCTCGTAGCCGATCAAGGCGATGTGGCCGCTCTGCTGGGTCCCGAGGATGTTCCCGGCCCCGCGGATCTCCAGGTCGCGCATGGCCAGGGCGAAGCCGGCGCCCAGGTCGCTGAACTCCTCGACCGCCCTGAGCCGCCGGGCGGCGCTGGGGGTGATGTGCTTGTTGGGATCGATCAACAGGTAGCAGTAGGCCCGGTGCTTGTAGCGGCCCACGCGCCCCCGAAGCTGGTGCAAATCGGCCAGCCCGTAGCGGTCCGCCTCGTCGATGAAAATCGTGTTGACGTTGGGGATGTCCAGCCCGCTCTCGACGATCGTCGTGCTCAGCAGCACGTCGAAACGGCGGTTGACGAAATCGATCATCACCCGTTCGAGCCGATGCTCGGGCATCTGGGCGTGACCGACTCGGAGCGATGCCTCGGGAACGATCTGCCGGAGCTTGGTGGCCAGGACCTCGATATCGGCCACCCGATTGTGCACGAAGAAGACCTGCCCGTTGCGGTTCAGCTCCCGCAGGACCGCGTGTCGGATCAACTCGGGGTTGAACCGCGTGACCCGGGTTTCCACGGCGAGACGATCCTCGGGCGGCGTCTCCAGGTTGGAGATGTCGCGCAGCCCCAAGAGCGACATGTGGAGGGTCCGAGGGATGGGCGTGGCGGTCATCGTCAACACGTCGACGGTCCGCCGCAAGGTCTTGAGCCGTTCCTTGACCTCCACGCCGAAGCGCTGCTCCTCGTCGATGATCACCAGCCCGAGGTTGTGGAACCGGACGTCGCCGGAGACCAGTCGATGGGTGCCGATCACCACGTCGACCGCCCCGTCGGCCAGGCGCTCGACGATTTCGTGCTGCTCCTTGCGACTGGCGAACCGGGAGAGCACGGCGATCTCGAAGGGGAACGCGGCCATCCGGCCGGAGAACGTACGGAGGTGCTGCTCGGCCAGGACCGTGGTCGGCACCAGAACGGCGACCTGATAGCCCGCGTCGACCGCCTTGAACGTCGCCCGCATCGCCAGCTCGGTCTTCCCGAAACCGACGTCGCCGCAGAGGAGCCGGTCCATGGGCCGCGGTTGCGCCATGTCGCCCCGGATGGCCTCCATGGTGGTCGACTGGTCGGGCGTTTCGTGGAAGGGGAAGGAGGCGTCGAACTCCTGTTGCCACTCGGTGTCGTGGGGGAACGCTATCCCGGGCCGGGCGGCCCGGGCGGCCTGCAATTCGAGCATCTCGGCGGCCAGGTCGTGGACCGCGGTCTCGACCGCCTGCTTCTGGCGCCCCCACACCCGCCCGCCGATCCTGGCCAGCTTCGGACGGCTCTTCGCCCCGCCGACGTATTTCTGCACCAGGGAGATCTTGGAGCTGGGAACGTAGAGCTTCGTCCCCTCCTGAAACTCCAGCACGAGGTGCTCTTCGACCTGGCGGTCCTTCTCCAAGAGCTTCATCCCGCGATACCGGGCGATTCCGTGGGCCACGTGGACCACCAGGTCGCCCTCGCGAAGCTCCAGGAAGCTGTCGATCACCCGGCCCAGCCGACGCCGCGCCGGCCGACGAAGGTCCGCACGACAGAATAGCTCGCCCGCGCTCAACACGGCCACGGCCTCGGGCACGAGGCGGAAGCCCCGAGCCAGGCTCCCGATGGGCCAATGGAGCCTCCCGCGGCGGGCCAGCTCGGTGTTGCCGAAAACCTCCTGGAGTCGGCGCACCTCGGCCTCGGTCTGGCAGACGACGAACACGTCCTGGTCGCGACCCGCCGTGTCCAGCTCCTCGCGGACCTTCTGGATGTCGCCGCTGAACCGCTCGACCGATTCGATCTTGAGCTGACAGGTCGCCTCCAGCGAGCTACGGGCCACGGCCGAGGCGGTGACCGAGGGGAACCGGAGCACCCGCTCCATCACGCCGGCGACGCTGTGCAAGTCCTGCGGCCGGTCGAGCCGCTCCAGATAGTGCCGGCCCTGCTCTTCCAGTAGGTCCGGCTCGACCAAGAGAAACCAGCTTCCCGCCGGCAGGTAGTCGGCCAGATGCCCCCGGTGCTTGGAACTCGGGTCGAGCATCGTCAGCTCGACTGAATCCAGCGTGGTCAGGCTCCGTTGGCTGGAGATCTCGAAGCGGCGGATCGACTCGACCTCATCCCCGAAGAACTCCACGCGGACTGGGTCGTACCAGTCGGGGGCGAAGATGTCCACGATCCCGCCCCGCGGGGCAAACTCACCCGGCAGCTCCACGGCCGACGTGTTGTGAAAACCGTTCTCCACGAGCCATCGCGACAGCCCCTCGATCTCCACCTGGTCGCCCACCCGAAGCAAGCGGGTCTGCCGCCGGAGCGTCCCCCGGTCGGGCACCGGCTCGAGCAGGCTCTGCACGCTGGTAATCAGAAGTCGCGGCGGATCGGGCCCCTCGAGCAGCTTCAACAGCCGCACGCGGTCGCCGAACACCTCGTCGTGGATCACGCGTTCGCTGGGAAGCGATTCCCAGGCAGCGAAGCTCTCCGGCGTCAGCGCGGTGAACAGCGCCAGATCGTCGACAAAATGGTCGGTTTGGGCGATCTGAGGGCAGACGATTACCAGCGAGGCGGGCGCATGTTGCGCAAGCGCGGCCGCACAGAGCGCGCACGATGATCCCCAGACTCCGTCCAAAGTCCCCGCATGCCCGGCCTTCAAGCTGGCGACGACCTCGGCGAAGCCCTGATGCTGTTCCAAGCATCCGACCAGCTCCATCAGCCGGTCCGACGCACCTGTGGCGACCTCCGCGCGAGCCATGATCTGGAATCATTCTACGCCGGTCCGCTCCGGAGAAGAAGGCGAGCCGGCGGCGAGAGAGGCCGCGCTGCCTTCGGGCTACGTGGACCTTCTGAGGACGAGCCGCTCAAGCGATTCGACACGAGCGCGGCACCCGACGCGAGAGAATCTAGCGGACGAGCGAGGGACCGAGGCCGGTTTCGGCGCTCCTCGCTGGCGCTTCGGGTTGGTGTTGGCAGACGTTGCAGGACCAGCGGAGTCGAAACGCGGTTAGTCCGACTCACCGCAGTCCATGAAAAACTCGTCGGGCATTCGGCGGTGCACGACCTGGCCGTAGTCGCTGGGCAGCCGGCTCTTGCCCACCGCCGGCCAGGGACCGACGCCCTCCAGCTCCGGCATCAGCTCGACCAACTGGTCGACGAGCGTCTGGGCCATCCGACGGATGGGCGTCTGCCGGGTCCGCTCCAAGATCGTCACGGCGGTCTTCATGATCCGCAGCAGCTTGGCCCGATTCCTCACCGGGGAAGACAACGGCTCGTCCGAATCGACCAACAGCTCCGACACCGGTACCTCCAGCGCCTCCTGCCACTTGTACAAAGTGCTCAACGACAAGTCGCCCGCCTCGTCCTCCTGCCGCTTCACGTCGCTGATCGTGGTGTTCAGGCGACGCGCTACCGTACGCCGCGAGATGCCTTCTTGCCGGCGAACGGTCGCCAGCCGGTGCAACCGGCGGTCGGGGGCGGGCAGCGCAACCACCGCGGATTGACTGCCCGTCTCGGGAAGATTGGTAACCACAGTACTCATCGCAAGTGCCTCCTCTTTTCCGTTTTCCGATGCCCACCACGCCTGCAACCAACGGATGACGGAAATGACTGCCCAACTCGGCTCGATGCCACCGAGCGGCGATCATCGTGCGGCCCCTCCTTATGCAGCCCCCGTGCCATGGCCGTCAAATCTGCACGATATCGCCAGCAGAACTAGGAAATGCTATATCTCGCAACGACTTATGGCAGACGATGCGCTTTGGCCGGGCTCCGGGTCAAGCGCGGCTACCTTACCGCTCCGAGTGTATTATTCTGCAACACCTGAAGCGGTTTGAGGCGAGGGCGGGCCCATCAGGGACGCGACGGAGGCCGGAACGTGGGTGACGCGAGAAGCCCGGTGTGCCGGGAAACGACAATCGAGAGGTCGATCCGCCGTGCCCCCGTCTTGCGGCGAACTCGTCCGATTATCAGAGATGGGTGATCCGGGCAAACGCACCGGTTCACGCGCTTTGGCACGCATGCGAAGACTACAGAATGCAGCGGAATCGGCCGAACGCTCGGCGCCCCGGTCGCATCTCAGAATCTCATGGAGTGGGCGATCCGGCCGCCAGGGTGGACGATCGAAGACGCCGGTCGATCTCCTCGGCCGCGCGCATCCCCTCCGCAATCCCTTGGACCGCCGTGGTGCCGCCGTTGACGAGGTCGCCGCCGGCAAACACGCCCCCCACCGACGTGGCCTGAGAGTCCGGCGGCGTGGCCACCAGCCCATGCTCCGTCAGATCGACGTCACTGAGGGCCTTGCGCAGGCCGGCAGGAATGCCCTGGCCCAAAGCCTCGATGACCAGGTCGACCGCCATCACGCTCTCGGTATCGGGGACGACGCTCGGCGAGCGGCGTCCCGAATCGTCGGGCGGCCCCAGGTCGGTGCGGGCCACGCGAAGGCCGGTCAGCTTGCCGGAGTCGTCGGTCTCGTAGCCGACGGGCTGCGTGAGGATGAGCAGGTGACAGCCGAGCTTGAGCACCTGGTCGCGTTCGCCGGGCCAGGCGGGCATCTCGGCGAACGAGCGGCGGTAGACGACGTAAACGTCTTTGGCGCCCAGCTCTTTGGCGGTGGCGGCGGCGTCCATGGCCGTGTTGCCGCCCCCGAGGACGGCGACCTTCTCGCCCGCCGACTTGATCTTGCCCTGCTTTGCCCGCCTGAGATAGACGATTGCGTCGACCACGCCGTCGGCCTCGCCCAAGGACGCGGACCTCGCCAGCCCCAAGCCCAGAAACACAGCGTCGTACCCCTCCCGCAGCTCCCTAAGCGAGACCTGTTGTCCCAGCGCGTGGCCGAGCTTGATTTCGATCCGTCCGGCGGCGATTGCCGGGGCGAGGATTGCGTCGACTTCCGCCGAGGCATCGTCGTAGCGGGCACCGGGGATGATGCAATCCGGGGTGCCCCCGAGCCGGTCGCCCTTCTCGAACAAAGTGACGTCGTGCCCCTTCTCCAGCAGTCGGATCGCGCAGCCAAGCGCGGCCGGCCCGCCGCCCACCACGGCCACCCGACGCCCCGACGTCGCCGCCGGCAGACGCACGCCCACCAGCCCTTCCCGCCGTGCGATTCGGCTCACCACAAGCTGGACGTCGCGGATGGGGATCGCGTGCTCCGAGAAGATCCGCTCCAGGCAGCCCCCCTCGCATTGCACTTCCGAGGGACAGACGTACGCACACATCTCCGGCAGCACGTTCGAGTCGCGCAGGACGTCGTAAGCCCTCCCGATATCCCCCTCGGCAAACGCCCGGACGAACGCCGGCACATCGACGTGCGCCGGGCAATTGGCCGTGCAGGTGGCGAACTCGCAGTCCTGACACCGCCGGGCCTGCTCGCGGAGGTGGTCCAGCGCGAAGCGGCGGCCGAGCTTGTACTGGGGGCCGTAGATCTCGCCGTCGCGGACCACGCAGCCGGTCATCGTGCCGTCGCGCATGATCTGCGAGCAGCCGGAGCACGTGACGCACGTCTTTGCCGGGTCCATCCGCCCCTTGGTGAGAACGTCCATGACCGAGTCGGGATAGGCGAACGCCCCACGGCCTTGGCCCACCAGCGTCGCCCATTTCGACCGAATCACGCCGGCCGCAACGTAAGGCATCAGGTGCCGAAGCCAACTGTACCCGGACGCGATGACGGGCAAGTCGGGAAACGTCTCCTGGATCGTGCGCGTGATGTTGGCAAACCGCACCACGCCCGCCAGCGGATGCTCTTCGGGAGCGCTCCCACCCGCCACCGGACGATCGTACGGCCGGCCGTAGTGCGGATTGTAGTACGGGTTGCCGATGGTCACGTTGACGAGCGGAATGCCGATCGCGATGAGTTGGCGGATAACCTCGATCGGCTCGCTGAGGTCGGGAACTTGGTAGTCATCGCGATCGACGCCGAACCCGTAGGGGTAGGGGATGGCATCGTAAACGTTCATCCGCGTGGTGACGAACACCTCGGGAACCGCCTCGCGGATCCTCTCCAACGACTCCCGCAGAAGACGCGTGCGGTTTTGCAGCGTTCCGCCGTATTTGCCTTCCCGGGTGTGCGAGGCCAACAGCTCCGAAACGATATAGCGGTGACAGCTCTTGAGGTCCACGCCGTCGAAGCCGGCCCGCGCGGCCAGCCTCGCCGCCTCGACGTACGTATCCTGCAAACGGTCCAGGTACTCGTCGGTCACCAGGGGGTAGTCCTCCGGCAAATCGTGCTTCGGATCGAGCACGGCGCTGCGGTGGGCGATGATCGGGCGCGGCATGCCCGTCGGCTTGCTGTATCGCCCCGAATGCGTCAACTGCACTATCAGCACCAGCTCGTGTCCGAACGCTTGGCGGGCGGCACGCCGCGTGTTGTCGACGAGGCGGGCATAGGTGTCGACGTTGCCCGAGTTCAGCCAGGCCTGGTGCGGGTTGGATCGGGCCTCGCCGAGGACGGCCGTGGCCTCGAACCAGAGCAGGCCCGAGCCGCCTTCTGCATAGCGCCGGTAGCGACGGAAGCTCAACTCGCCGGGCGTCCCGTCGTCGACCGCGTCGAACCCCTCCATGGGCTGGACGACGAAGCGGTTCGGCGTCTCGTGAGGGCCGATCGTCACCGGCTCGCCCAGGATCGAAAAGTCTTCTTCGATCGGCAGGCTAAGCCCGAGTTGGGCCAGCTCGTCGCGCAGCAGGTCGAGGTCTTTGAGGTGGAATCGTCTGTGTTTCGACATGGTTGCCTGCGGGAGAGTATCGCGCGCGTCAAGGGAGTCGGGCACGCCGTCCGCTTCGGACGTGTACCACAAAAGGCCGTCAAGCACGGGAAACAGACGGCGCAAGCAACAGGAAGGCCGTGATCGCGATCGTGCCTCAGCTTGCCTTGTCGCCGGACCGACCACGTCCGGATCCACCGCGTCCGGATCGACCGCGTGCGCCGCGCGACCGCGAGGAGGACGTGCTGCTAGGGCGTTTCTCCCTAGACTCCATGTTCGCGGAAATGACGACCCCGACCGCCTCCTGCCAGGTGGGGATGCCGCGGTGCCCCCCCTTGGCCGGCTGGGATGCCCTGTCCGCCTTCGCTGTCTCCCGGTCGCTCGGCTCGCCTTGCGCGTCGGGCTCTTCTTCGTCCGTCTCGGCGGCGACCTCGCTCACGCTCTCCAGGTCCTCCCGTGCCGCAGCAAGCTCTTGCTCGCTTCCCGATTCGGCCGACTCGTCGTCCTTGCGACCGGCGGCCTTCTTCCGGGACGAGCTGCGGCGACGCCGGCGACGCTTGGGTCGCTCCTTCGATTCCTCGTCAAGCGGCGACGTATCGGTCCCCGCGGCTCCGTCCGGTGCCCCACTGGACGCGGCTTCCTCCACAGGTTCCTCGGCAGGCTTCTCGCCGCCGACCTGCTTGGCCTTATGGCGACGCTTGCGCCGTTTACGACCCGTTGTTGTCTCCTCCCGCTCGGCAGGAGGACGTGCCCGCTGGTCCGAAAACCCAGGCAGCCTGGCCTCCGCACCCGCCGGTACCAGGTCGGTGCCCGTCGCTTCGACGACGGGTCCCGGCGATTCGGAGGAAGCTTCCGCCCACCCGACCTCTGGCTCCGGCGGGCCAACGGCAGCGGCTGTCGGTCCCGCATCCGGGGCTGGCGATTCGGGTGCAGCGGACGGTCCGAAGGGCGATCCCG
>Ga0307379_10007465_pt1 | contig 14859 bp, 12 predicted proteins | sample UN2MG_FD_202237 | JGI IMG/M metagenome (GOLD analysis project Ga0307379, IMG submission 202237) | Soil microbial communities from Risofladan, Vaasa, Finland - UN-2 | ecosystem: Environmental > Terrestrial > Soil > Coastal area > Acid sulfate soil | place: Finland: Risofladan, Vaasa | collected... | reverse complement strand
GAATACCCAGATGAGAAACCGGGTAAATCTTCGGATACACAATGATATGGTCGGTTGCTGGTTCTGTAATACAACGTGGATAAAACCCGAAAATGTCCCCCGAGGAAATTACCAGTGGCCCCAGTGAGTAATAGCCTCGCTGGTTACAGCGAAAGAGCTGCCGCCAGTTTACTCCGGTATACCACAGCAGGGCTGCCGATTTGCTTAATAAACCGAAGCCTGGCCGGTTGCCTGGCATGAGGGAAACGCCGGGGTCAAAACCAAGCGGTATCTCATCATCCACCTGTATCCAGGGAAGCGGCAGTAGCTTGCGATTTACCACCCGCAGTTTTAATTCAATGCTCTCGCCGGGGAAAACACGCCGCTCACTGAGCCGGCGTTCACAGTGAATACCTACCAGTGAAAACCGACTCCATAACCTGGCCAGTCCGGCCGCCGACAGAACCAAACCAAGCAGGACGACTATTACTACCTGACCAAACCAGGCAGCAAGCAACAGACCCGCCAGCAAAACCAGCAAGCCAAACCTGCCAAAGAGGTAACCTACCGGCTGGGATGAGAAGCGCTTTTCACTTCTCTCAATAGAACCAACTTCCGAAAAACTCATCTTCCGCCAAATATGTTAATGCGGGGATAAAGTAGACAGGTAATCACGCAGCTTTTCCCGGCTGATTTTCAGGGCGACACTATCGGGCAGAGAATCAGTGAATACAATCAGCCTGGGCACTTTGTAGTCTGCCATATGCTGCTGGCAGAATTGCTTTATCTCCTGTTCGGTAGCCACCCCCCCTTCCTTCAAGGCAACTGCGGCACCAACTATCTCCCCCCGCAGTTTGTCAGGGACACCGGTTACTACCGCTCTGGCTACCCTGGGATGGGTGCACAACACCTCTTCAATATCAGTTGGCCAGATATTCTGCCCCTTCAGGATAATCAGCTCTTTATTCCTGCCGGAGATAAACAGATAGCCATCCTCATCAATTCTGCCAATATCACCGGTATAAAGCCAGCCATCCTTTATTGTTTCGGCAGTAGCCTGAGGATTGTTATAATAACCCTTCATTATCGCCCCGCTAACCACTATCTCGCCAGTCTGATTCGGGGGCAGTTCATTACCGTCGTCGTCCACCACCCCTATATCCCACCCGGGCAGGACCTTCCCGCAAGCTCCCAGCTTACCCGTACCATCCAGAGGCGGGCAGGTAATGTGAGACACGGCCTCAGTAAGACCCCACATATCGGCAATGGTGTAACCATAATGCCGCTTGAACTGCTGTATAACCTCAACTGATAATGGCGCCCCGGCACTGCCGAACATGCGTATAGAACTCAGGTCATTCTTTATCCCCTCCCGCTCGGCTACCCTGACCGCCAGCGCATAGATATAGGGCACTCCCAGATACATGGTGGCTTTCTCCTCTTCTATAGCTCCCATAAAGCTGCCGATAGACACGCCCGTCCCCGGTACCATCACCACGGTACTGCCTTTATTAACCGAGGTCAGCATTACTGAAGCCATGCCAAACATATGGTACATGGGCAGGGCAAACAGCACCACTGTGTCTTTATCGGTCTGCTGTAATCCATAAGCGGATGCCATTGCGTGAATAATCAGGCTACTATGCGACAACATGGCGCCCCGAGGCTGGTTGGTAGGCCCGCCGGTGTAGGCAATCATAGCGATGTCGTCAGACACCGGCTCCACTTCAACCTCTGACGCTGAGCCCGTGGCTACAACCTCCGCATAGCTGGGGAATTGCCCTTCGTACCCGGAACCCAACTGAATAACATGCTTAATAGAGTCAAACCGGGACAGGACTGGCACTATCGGCTCCAGGAGACTGCTTTCCGCCACCAGGACCTTCGGCTGGCAACTGGCAAACAGGCAAGACAACTCATCAACCTTGTACCTGACATCCAGCGGAACCGCTATGCCCCCGGCTTTGATTATCCCAAAATAAAGGGTAACGAACTCCGGGCAGTTAGATAACAACATTGCCACCCGGTCGCCCTTCTTTACCCCCATCTCTATCAGGGCATTAGCCACTCTATTTGAGGTTTCATCCAGCTCGGCATAAGACATCCGGTGCTTACCCGCAACCATAGCTGTCTTCCCGGCATGCTTGCTTACCGTATCCCGCAGCATCATTTTCAAATTCATTAACTATCTCTCCTTATACACTTCGCACCGATAAAAATTAAGCCGGCACTTGCCGAGTATCAAGGCAGGCGGCAACAATTAGAACAACGGGACCGCTATGAACTGCCGGTCATCGGCATAAACTCAACAATTATGTTCAGGTGCTGTTGAATAACCGGGCATGGTGGGGAAGGGGGGATTTGAACCCCCACGCCTTGCGGCACATGATCCTAAGTCATGCTCGTCTGCCAATTCCGACACTTCCCCGATATAAAAACGCCAAACAGACTCTTCACGTATAAAAACAGCATAGCTTACCAATTAATACTATATCATTTTAACAATCCTGCCTCAAGCACAGCGAGGTTAGGGAGGTATTGGATTTGATTAAGTTATCCGTAGCCCATTCCCACTCTCAGAAATTAATCAGGGATTGAGAAATGCTTCCTTACCTAGCTAATCGTTGAGCAAATCCGTTGGGTGTGCTCTATACTACTGCCTTTGTAATTAAGACTGGAGCATGAACAATAGAGCAAAGGGGAACACTGCCACCACACTGAACCAGAACCGAGGGACATTACTGTTCAGCCTAATAATTTTCTTGCTGATGCTCAAAGTAACCCTTCAAGTTAACAACATCCTTTACCCCAATTTGTATACCATAGGCTTTCCTAATGCTTTTAGGGGTGAGTTTCAATCTTGTCATTAGAGGTAGAGAACTGAATGTCCTTATTTTGAATGCCACTATCCACTGAGCACTCAAATCAAATCTTAATCCTTCTAGTGCGGATTCTGTCATTAGATACATTTGCATAATTGAACTGACTATACTAGGATTTTCAAGAAGTGGAGAAAGCTCGTTAATATCAGAAATGATTATATTGAATACTTTCTTAATTTTGCCTTGCAAGTCTTCCAATTCATCTTGTTGACAGTTTTGCAGAGTGTACGAAAAGTCTACCAGTTGGTTAGCAGATTCAAGAATTCCAACGATTTCAAGGAAGTGCTGTGGTGGTTGAACACTTGGTACGTTTGACATTGCTTAAAACACAGTTTTAGATACCTTGTCAACTCCGCTTATTAGGTCTTCAATTTCTTCAGGTTTTGGCTCTCGCTGTTTCTTGTGGTCACATAAATTGCGTAAATCGGCTAAATGCTGTACGAATCTCCAAGTTGGTACATCTATTACTGGGGCTTCTTTCAAGGCGTCATTATAATCGGAAATGGAAGGGTTTTTGGCTTTTATCTTTAAGTTGTGACTGATAGAAACTTGCTGTAAGTGCTTTTCAAGTACAACACCTGCAACAGCCCCAGCCGCACGAATATACCCACTCTTCAATAATTCACGGGCTGTATCTATCTCACTATCAAACAAGTCAGCTTGAAGAAGTTGCTTCATCTCAAAAAGCGAGCTTTCAAATCTTCTTTCTGCGGCTTTTAGTATTTTCACTTGCTGTTCAAATTTCGGGAAAGCCGCTTTTTTATCTACCACTACAGTCTTTTCCCATCCGCTTGTCTTTCTAAGTCCAATCATGTAATCAGATATAGCGTAGGTAAGATAGTCAATATCTTTATCTTTACGTTTTTCATCTTTGTAAAGACGCTTAAAGTCTTCGTAGCGACTTGGAAGCATTTGCTTAATAACCTCCAGTGCCTCCGAATACCACTTTTCGTATTCACTTTTGAAATCAGGAAGAGTTATATTTTTTTCTTCTAGATACTTCTCCAGAGTCCTCTTCTTTACCCCATTATCAAAAAACACCTTAATTTCAACTTCTTTGGCAAGAGAGTATAGTAGTAGTTCGCTCTGAGCAATGAGTTTTTTTAAGTCATCTTTGTATTTTTGTAGATTCGCCACAAATATCTGTCCTTTTAACCCACCTTTACGAAGTAGTATAGAACAAGATACGGAATTAGACAACAAAAAACCGAGTGACGCTTAAAATTTCTCGGTTCTACATTGACGCCCATACTGCGTGGGGATAAAATCTCGGTGTATGGAAAGAGGGACACAGGGGGTGAGGTTACCAAACATCCCAGCTATTGAGTAAGCCTGACATGTTGATGTAAAATAGCTTGTTAGCCATGACCATCAAGCAGAATGTCAGCCAGATATTAAGCGAACTGCCGGACGGCGTCCAGTTAGTCGCCGCTGCCAAAACCAGAAGCCCTGAGGAAATTCTGGAGGCAGTTGAAGCCGGTGTGAAAATCATTGGTGAAAACTATATCCAGGAAGCAGAAAGGGCCTATGAGACCGTCGGCAAAAGGGCAAAATGGCACTTCATCGGACACCTCCAGAAAAATAAGGTGAAGAAAGCAGTGCCGATATTCGACCTGATAGAGACCGTTGACTCCATTGAATTAGCCGGTGAGATTGATAAAAGATGCGCTCAAATCGGCAAAACAATGCCGGTACTAATTGAGATAAACAGCGGGCGGGAATTGCAAAAAGCGGGTGTACTCCCGGAAGATGCCGGGCAACTGGTCAGGGATATTTCCGCCTGTGAGCATATCAGGTTAATGGGGCTGATGACTATGGGGCCCCGCTTTGGCAACCCGGAAGACTCAAGACCTTACTTCGTGGAAACGAAAAAACTATTTGATGAAATCAAAAAGCTTGATTTACCCAACGCCGAGATGCGATATCTCTCCATGGGAATGACGAATTCCTATAAAATTGCCCTGCAGGAAGGAGCCAATATAGTCAGGATAGGCAGTAAAATATTTGGGGAAAGAGATTATGTAAAAAGCCAGGTTAACCGTTAAGACCATCAAATTTGTTACCAGGCATCTTGAATTTTAAGCCTCTCCATGTTATACTTTACTGGAAATTTAGTTAACTAACTAAGTGGGTGCCATCCCACTTTTTTAATTTTTGAATATGGAGATTTAGTCTGAGATGAAGAGTGACTTTTTAATAGCTATCACTCAACTCTCGGCAGAGAAAAATCTGCCCAGAGAGGTGGTTATCTCCGCCGTAGAGGCAGCACTGGCATCTGCCTACAAGAAGGACAACTTTGCTGCCAACCAGAATATCTCGGTCAAGATTAATCCCAATAACGGCAGGGTTGAAGTATGGGCTGAGAAAACGGTGGTTGAGAAACCATCCGACACTCGCCAGGAGATATCACTGGATGAGGCACGCCGAATCAATCCAGACGCGCAAATTGAAGACGCTCTCATGGTAGAGGCTACTCCAAGTAACGCCGGGCGTATTGCCGCCCAGACGGCGAAACAGGTCATCCTGCAACGTCTTCATGAAGCCGAGCATAGCGCCATATTTGAGGAATATGTCGATAAGGAAGGCGATGTTATCACCGGTCTGGTGCAGCGCATCGAGCCTGGCCAGATATTTATCGACCTGGGTAGAACAGAGGCGGTACTGCCTGCGGCAGAGCAGATGCGCACCGAGAGATATCGGGTAGGTCAACGACTCAAAGTTTTCCTCCTGCAAGTGACCCGAAGTACCAAAGGTCCCCGGGTGATAGTATCTCGTTCTCACCCTGACCTGCTGCGACGTCTTTTTGAACTGGAAGTTCCTGAGGTTTTCAACGGGACGGTGGAACTAAAATCGATTGCTCGTGAAGCCGGCTTTCGGAGCAAGGTGGCTGTTGCCGCACGTCAGGAAGGTATTGACCCGGTTGGTTGCTGCGTTGGATTGCGCGGCATCAGGATACAGAATATAGTGGGCGAGCTAAATGGCGAAAAGATAGACGTCATTATGTGGAATCCAGATGCCGCCGCCTTCATCACCAATGCTCTCAGCCCAGCCCAGATATTAGGCGTTAAGTTAAACGATAAAGGGGGGATAGCCACTGTAATTGTCCCGGACAAGCAACTATCACTCGCCATCGGCAAGGAAGGGCAAAATGCCAGGCTCGCCGCCAAGCTCACCGGCTGGCGAATCGACATTAAGAGTGCCTCGGCAGCTGAGGCAGAGAAGATAGCCGAGGTCAAGCCCCCAGCCAAAGAAGAAGCTCCTGCCGAAATAGAAGCTACTCTGGAGCCAGCTCCTCTACCTGAAGAGGAAGCGGAGGCTAAAACAGCAGAGCCTGCGCCAGCACCAAAAGAAACGTTAACTCCAGAAGCGGTTATCTTTGAACCTCAACAAGTTAAAGCTAAACCTCAGCTCCGGTTTGCTGAGGAAATTTCGGGTTTTGCGCCAACCAAGCCAGTGACTAAATCAAAGAAGAAGAAAAAGAAAGGTGCTCACGCCAAGGAAAGCGCCGAAGATGGCATCAAGCTCAAGAAGCTATCCCGAACAACGGAATTCTCTGACGAGGAGGAAGAAGATTAGGTCACAACCTGCGCTCAGTAAGCATGTACCACAGCGGACTTGCCTGGCCTGTCGTCAGGTAAAGCCCCAGCGAGAGTTGATTCGCCTGGTACGGGCACAAGATGGTAATATAGAAATTGATGCCAGTGGAAAGAAAGCTGGGCGTGGTGCCTATTTATGCCAGACATGGGAGTGCTGGGAGGTTGGCTTAAAAGGTAAACGGTTAGAGCACGCTCTGCGTGGTCAACTTACCCCGGGTAATCAAGACCAGCTTATTAAAAATGCCAGAGACCTCGTAAAAGGAGATAATTAGTGGCAAAGGCAAGCAAGCCAGATAGTGCAGCAGCACCTGCGGTCAATGGGGATAGTGCCACTCCTCCAGCCGAGAAAACACGCACCATTGAGATTCCTCATTCTCTAAGCGTGAGACAACTGGCTGACCTGCTGCAGATTAGTGCAGTAGAACTCATCAAACAACTGATGAGAAATGGCATTATGGCCAATATCAATCAGGTCATTGATTATGAAGCGGCAACAGCGGTGGCAGTCGGCTACGGCTACGAAGTACATCAGAAGCCCCGGCCATCTAGAAGACTCCCCGGTACCATTGCTGAAGTCAAGAGGTCCAAACAGCTCCAAGGCGAGGAATCCGGCAACCTGCAACCACGACCACCTGTAGTCACCGTTATGGGACATGTTGATCACGGCAAGACCAGGTTGCTTGACGCCATCCGACAGACTAACGTAATGGCTACCGAGGCTGGAGGCATCACCCAGCATATTGGTGCCTATCAGGTAAAGGTTAACGAGCAAAAGATTACTTTCCTGGATACACCCGGCCACGAAGCCTTTACCGCCATGCGTGCTCATGGAGCTCAGATAACCGACATCACCATTCTGGTGGTGGCCGCTGACGACGGCGTAATGCCGCAAACTCTGGAGGCTATTGACCACGCCCGAGCCGCTGGAGTGCCGATTGTAGTCGCCATCAATAAGATTGACAAGGCCAACGCCAATCCGGATATGGTTAAGCAACAGCTGGCTGATGCCGGACTGGTTATTGAGGAGTGGGGAGGTGACACCGTCTGTGTCCCCGTCTCAGCCAAAGAGAAGACAGGTATTTCAGAGCTACTTGAAAATCTGCTGGTAGTGACTGAAGTTGAGGAGCTCAAGGCAGTCCCATCCCAACCGGCAGTCGGGGTAGTTATTGAAGCCAAGATGGATAAGTCCAAGGGACCACTGCCAACAGTACTAATCCAGAGCGGAACTTTGAAGATTGGTGACACGGTAGTTGTTGGCACCACCTGGGGTAGAGTCCGAGCTATGTTTAATGACATAGGTAAGCGACTGAAAAAAGCCGGACCATCCACCCCGGTTGAACTGCTCGGCCTGAGCAGTGTGCCTCAAGCCGGCGATACCCTGACAGCTGTGGCTGACGAACGCCGCGCGCAAGCTCTACTAGAAAAGCACAAGTCGGAGATACAACAGACTGAGTCGAAATCAGTAAGCCTTACCAACCTCTACGACCAGATAAGCACCGGGCGAGTAAAAGAGCTTAATGTTGTCCTCAAGACTGATGTTCAAGGCAGCCTTGAACCAATAAGAAATTCCCTGGAGCAATTAGGGACAGATAAAGTCCAGGTCAGAATTATCCATAGTGGCACCGGCAATATCACCGAGAGTGACGTCATGTTAGCTACCGCTTCCAAAGGACTTATTATTGGTTTTAGCGTTAGCGCTGATGAGGGAGCACGGCGTTCGGCCAACGCCGAAGGCATAGACATCCGCTACTATGATGTGATTTATAATCTGGTAGATGATGTAAGCAAGGCACTTAAAGGCTTGCTGGAGCCATCTCTGGTGGAAGTTGTTGAGGGACGAGCCGAAGTGCGAGCTGTCTTCCCGGCGGGTAAAGTGAAAAAGGTGGCCGGTGTCTATGTTACCGAAGGTAAGGCAAGCCGCAATGCCTCAGTCAGGGTGCGGCGGGGAAAGGAAACAATAGCTGAATCCACGGTTAATAGCCTGAGGCGTTTTAAGGATGATGCTAAAGAGGTAACGGCGGGCTACGAGTGCGGTATTGGCACCAACGAATTCAACGAGTTCCAAGTTGGTGATATACTGGAATTCTTCAGGATGGAGAAAACTGCTCAATAGGCAGTCTTTGAGGAGTCAATAGCTATGGCACACCGTATTGAGCGGGTAAATAATCTCATCCGCCGTGAAATCAGTGAACTACTTCAGCGACATGTCAAGGACCCACGACTTGCTACTTTTATCGCGGTGACCGGCGTTTCCACCTCTTCTGACCTGAGTCATGCCAAGGTATTTGTAAGTTATATTAGCAGCCAGGAAGAAAAACAAAAAACGCTGGAAGCATTGACTGCAGCGTCGCCTTTCTTCCGCAGAGAGCTAGCCAAACATCTACGACTGCGACACATCCCTGAATTGAGCTTTTACTGGGACGATTCTATTGAGCGGGGAGACCGACTCCTGCGCCTAATTGACCAGGCAATCTCACCGGACCACTGAAAATTACACCAAGAGAAGCTAATACTCTCTGAAATAAGTAGGAAGACTGCTCATGGATGGCATACTGAACATCAATAAGCCTTGGGGAAAGACATCTTTCAGTATTGTCGCCATGGTAAAACGACTTAGCGGTGAGCGGCGTGTGGGGCATGCCGGCACCCTTGACCCGGCAGCTACCGGTGTCCTGCCGGTTTGCCTCGGACAGGGAACACGCGTTATTGAGTTTTTGGCAGATGCCACCAAGACCTATCAGGCCCAGATTGAATTGGGCATATCCACCGACACCTACGATGCCACCGGCAAGATTACCCGGCAGGGAGACCCCTCCCACATTAGCCAGCAACAACTGGAGTCGGCACTTGCTTCCTTCCGCGGATTAATCCAGCAGACGCCGCCAATGTACAGCGCCGTGAAGCACCATGGCCAGAGACTATATGAACTGGCGCGGGCTGGCATTGAGGTTGAACGGAAAAGTCGACCGACCTGGATTCACCAGCTGGAGCTTGTGGACTGGCAACCGCCAGTAGCCACGGTAGAAGTGAAATGCGGTAAGGGCACCTACATCCGCTCTCTGGCTCACGACCTTGGAGAATCGCTGGGTTGCGGCGCTAATTTGAAAAGCTTAATCCGTTCAAGTTACGGGCCTTTTCCAGTAAAAACCGCGGTTTCAATACCCCAGCTTGAGGATGCCTTCCGCTACGGGTACTGGCAACACTTCGTTCATCCCATAGACACGGTGCTATTAAACTGGAAAGCTATGGTCGTCGGTGATGACAACGGCTATGTTATAAGTAAGGGAGCATCTGTATCTCTAGATAATGGCGATAAAGGAATGACCGGTTACATTAAACAACGCCCCGCAGCATCACCTCCCGCTGAGACTCATTGCCGTGCCTATAGTATTGACGGACACTTCTTGGGTATACTGAACTTTAAACCGGAAAGAGGACACTGGCAACCGGAGAAGGTGTTCATACAGATTGATTGCAGCTAGCTGGCATCTGAATTCCCGCTGGCATTCTATAGATACTTGACAGCTTGCCTATAATAAGGGTATGATTTCAACCGATGCCAAGAAGGAGGTGTTGCCGAAGTGCAAGCATACTGCTTTAAGTGTAGAGCCAAAAAGGAAATAAAGAACCCGGAAGGCGTGACTCTTAAAAATGGAAGACCAGCCACGCGAGGAACCTGCCCTGCCTGTGGAACCAAATTATTTAGAATCGGCAAAAGCTAATTGATTCCCCTATTATAATCGCCGTAGAACGAAATTTTATTAACGCTTATAGATTTACAACCGTGTGGTCATATGGCCATAATGGTAAGAGGCAATAGTATTGCCAAGAGATCTTTTGTGATGTCTTTCTGAGTGTTAGAAAAAGGAGAGCAATCAAACAATGGGCAAGATAAATGTAGCCTTAATCGGGGTGGGCAACTGTTGTTCGTCACTGGTCCAGGGTGTTCATTATTATAAGAAGGCAAAAGAGAACGAATTTGTGCCAGGACTGATGCATGTCAATCTTGGTGGCTACCATATAAGCGATATTAATTTCGTGGCTGCCTTTGATATTGACAAAAACAAGGTTGGTAAAGACCTGGCCGAGGCAATCTATACTCTACCTAACAACACCTTCCAATTTTGTGAGGTACCGACTACCGGCATCATTGTCCAGCGGGGCATGACCCACGATGGCCTGGGCAAATATCTGTCGCAGATAATACAGAAAGCTCCAGGCCCAACGGCAGACATAGTTAAAATCCTCAAAGAAACCAAGACCGATGTCGTGATTAATTACCTGCCCGTTGGTAGTGAAGAGGCGACCAAATGGTATATTGAGCAGATTTTAGCAGCTGGCTGTGGCTTCGTTAACTGCATTCCCGTTTTTATTGCCCGTGAAAAATACTGGCAGAAGCGCTTTGCCGAAAACGGGCTGCCAGTTATTGGTGATGATATCAAATCCCAGGTTGGTGCCACTATTTCCCATCGGGTGCTCACCCGGCTGTTCCGGGACCGTGGCGTCAAACTGGAGCGAACCTACCAGCTAAACTTCGGCGGCAATACCGACTTCTATAATATGCTGGAACGAGAACGACTTGAGTCCAAAAAGATATCTAAAACCTCTGCGGTTACTTCCCAGCTAGATTACAAGCTTGACCCAGATGACATCTATGTTGGTCCCAGTGATTATGTGCCGTGGCTCAAAGACCGTAAGTTTTGTTATATCAAGATGGAAGGACGGACCTTTGGTGATGTCCCCCTGAACCTGGAAATGAAGCTGGAGGTATGGGATAGCCCCAACTCAGCCGGCGTGGTTATTGATGCCGTAAGGTGCTGTAAACTTGCCCTGGACCGCGGATTGAGTGGGGAACTGGTAGCTCCATCAGCGTATTTTATGAAGTCACCGCCCGTCCAGTACACCGATGACGAAGCTCACCGGATGTTGGAAGAGTACATCGCTGCCACCCAGCAGACTGGGAAGGAAGAACCGCCCGAGTAATTCCTCCAAGGAGGTTTTAGGCAACCACCTATGAAAATAGCACTAGTCTCCCCCTATGACTTCGCTTATCCCGGGGGTGTCTGTAATCATATTTCCTGCCTGGCTCATCAGATTACCCGGATGGGTCATGAAGTAAAAATTATCTCTCCCGCCTCCAGAGCTGTCTCCTCCTTAGGTGATAGCCTTATACCGATAGGTAGTCCCCGGCCGGTTCCAGTCAGCGGTTCTATTGCTCGCATCACTATATCCCCATGGCTGTCATCCAGGATAAAGACCATCCTTGACCGGGAAAAATTTGATATCTGCCACCTTCATGAACCCCTGATGCCAATGTTATGCACTACCGTGCTCCGCCTGTCACCGGTACCCAAAATAGGTACTTTTCATGCCTCCGGCGGCAGATACTGGTACAGCTCATATCCCTGGAAGTTGATTTTAAAGTCATGGTTTCAAAAACTGGATGGTAAAATTGCGGTGTCCCAGCCCGCCATGTCATACGTAAGCAAGCACTTCCCCGGAGAATATACCATCATCCCCAACGGCGTAGATTTGGAACACTTTTCCCCCGGTGTATCACCAATTGACGAATTTGTTGATGAGAAGCTGAACATCCTGTTTGTCGGTCGCCTGGAGAAACGAAAAGGTCTTGATTACCTGCTTGAAGCTTATAGGCAAATCAAGCCAGAAATCCCTGACTCACGCCTTATTGTCGCCGGACCTGGCACCCGACTGCGGCACAAATATGAGAAGAGGATCAAGAAAAACGGACTGAAGGATGTCATTTTCACCGGATACGTGTCCTATGATGACTTACCCAGATATTACAAGACGGCCGACATTGTTTGTTCTCCGGCTACCGGTAAAGAAAGCTTCGGTATAGTCCTACTTGAGGCTATGGCTGTTGGCAAACCAATTATCGCCTCAAATATAGAAGGCTATGCCAGCGTATTAACTCACGGTGCCGAGGGAATATTAGTGCCGCCCAAGAATCCAGAAAAACTGGCCGAAGCCCTGCTCTCTCTAATGGGTGACGAATCACTCCGCCGGCAACTGGGAGACAAGGGAAAGCTTACAGCGGTTGAGTATGACTGGAAACATGTTGCGCAAAGCGTGCTGAATTATTACCTCAGTGTACTCGGTGGTGGGACACCACCGAAAGATGAACTAAAAGAAACCAAAGCTATCCCGCTTTAGATTATACTAATAGACTGCCTGATTAATAATGCTTCAGAAAAATAAGTGCCAATGACAAAGTTAGTTAAAATTCGCAAAATGTTAGGCGTTTATCTTACCCGACCAGTCGTACACCTTCTGGTCAAGACATCCATAACGCCAAACACCATAACCTGGTTTGGGTTCCTTCTCTCTGTGGTTGCGGCAGCGCTGATCGCTACCGAACACCTTCTTGTTGCCGGTCTCCTGGTGCTTGTCGCCGGTCTCTTTGACCTGGTGGACGGAGCTCTGGCTCGCCGCACCAAACAAACCACTAACTTTGGTGCTATCCTGGATTCAACCATTGACCGCCTGGCTGAAGCAGTAATACTGCTGGGAGTTCTGATATTATATGCCAGAGCCCAATCATTCGTCGGAATTCTGCTGGCGGGTATCGCCATACCCAGTTCACTGCTGGTAAGCTATATCAGGGCCAGGGCAGAAGTACTGAACCTGGAAAGTGAGGCGGGGCTATTTACTCGTGCAGAAAGGGTAATTGCTCTGGCATTAGGTCTTTTAATGAGCTGGATTGATTACGCTTTATTTACTGCCCTGGGTATTATCATATTGTTCAGTCTTTTTACCGCTGGTCAGAGATTACTGCATGCATGGCAACAAATGAAATCCAGCTGACTTTGAATAATTTTAACATTAGATATAAATTATATTGACACTTGCTTTAGCGGAGGTAGTAATGCCAGTTATCGCTGTTATTGGAGCTCAGTGGGGAGACGAGGGGAAGGGCAAAGTAGTTGACCTATTGGCTGAAGAAGTAAAGATAGTAGCCCGTTTTTCTGGTGGTGATAATGCCGGGCATACCGTGGTTAACCGCTACGGTGAATTTAAACTGCACCTTATTCCCTCTGGTATTTTCTCCCCAAAGGCCACTTGCATCATTGGTAACGGGGTGATGATTAATCCCGCCGTGTTGCTTGATGAGGTAGAACAGCTTAACCAGCGTGGTGTGGACACCTCCAGACTATTCATCAGTGACCGGGCTCATCTGGTTATGCCGTACCATCTTCTTCTGGATGGACTGGAAGAGGAGCTGCGGGGGGGGAAGGCAATAGGCACCACCCGCAAGGGTATCGGCCCCGCCTTTGCCGATAAGACCGCCAGACTGGGCATTAGGACCGGCGACCTTTTGGACAAAGAGTTACTTAGGGAGCGACTTCACTTTATCCTTAACTATAAAAACACTATACTGACCAAGGTTTACGGGGTAAGCCCTCTATCCGAGGACGAAGTATATAATCAGTACTGCCAGCATGGGGAACGGCTGGCTCCCTATATTCGCGAAACAACCCTAATGGTAGCGGAGGCATTGAAACGGGGAGACCCGGTTCTACTGGAAGGAGCCCAGGGGGCCTTGCTCGACCCCGATTTCGGCACCTATCCCTACGCTACGTCCTCATCGCCACTGGCAGGGGGAAGCTGCTTGGGTGTCGGCCTGGGTCCCACCCAGATTAACCAGGTCCTTGGTGTGTTTAAAGCCTATTGCACGCGTGTTGGTGGCGGTCCTATGCCCACTGAATTGACCGGTGAAACTGGTAACCTGATTAGAGAACAGGCCCATGAGTATGGTACGACCACCGGCCGTCCCCGCCGCTGTGGCTGGTTTGATGCGGTTGCCGCCAGGTTCAGCACCCGAATTAACGGCTTTACCCAGGCAGCAATCACCCGCCTTGATGTTCTTGATATTATGCCCAGCCTGAAGATATGCGTGGGCTACAAGCTGGATGAGCACACCGTTGACAATTTCCCGGCTAATACGGTGGCTCTAGGCAGGTGCCAGCCTATCTACGAGGAACTGCCCGGCTGGCAGTCTCCTACCAGTGACATACGTCGATACGACGAGTTACCACCTCAGGCACGACAGTACTTAGCAAGACTTGAAGAGTTCATCTCCTGCCCGATTAACCTCATCTCGGTGGGAAATAGACGAGAGCAAACCATCCTGAAAAAACCTGTCTTCACGGTAACTTTTTAAGTTCCAAGAGGAGTATAATTGCTGGGATGGAAAGGAAAGAACCCCCGGCCAATCAAGAAGAGTTCAACAAACGAGTTGTGCACTATCGTAGTGTGCCTCTCATAGAACTATGCGCCGAGGGGATAAAGAGCCATATTGTATCCGCTGAGAAAATCACGGTCAGTTTTATTAATGCAGAGCCTGACTCCTGCGTTCCCATTCACCACCATGAATCAGA
>Ga0307379_10007463_pt1 | contig 14861 bp, 12 predicted proteins | sample UN2MG_FD_202237 | JGI IMG/M metagenome (GOLD analysis project Ga0307379, IMG submission 202237) | Soil microbial communities from Risofladan, Vaasa, Finland - UN-2 | ecosystem: Environmental > Terrestrial > Soil > Coastal area > Acid sulfate soil | place: Finland: Risofladan, Vaasa | collected... | reverse complement strand
ATAAGCAGTGTCATCACGAGTATTGAACTTATATCGTTCTGTAGGATTAAACGCGTGAGTATGCACTTCGAAATTCTTGGGATAAAGATACGCATGACCAGACGGTACAATAGCTATGACCTTATCATACTTCTCGGACATAGCAATTAGGGCGGGTATCCACATCATCACTTCGTAGCCTAGCTCACCCGCAAAGGGACCAACTATCAAGCACCGCTCAACATCTTTTACAACCGGCGCTGTCTCGATTTTAAAGCTTCCAGGGCTAAACCACCAGCTGGAACGGTCGACGTCTTTGACAGTTTGATCTTCTACATTAAGTTCTAATCCATGCTTCTTAGCGAATTCTTGAACTGCTTGGATTAAACCTGGCTCGTCTTCGTAGTAATCATGCCCGGCAAACAATCCTCCGGGCTTTACTTTAAGATACCACACATCCAAACTTGTTTCAACTGCCTCTTGTGTATGATTATCATCAACATATACAAAGTCGAGAGAGTTGTCTTCAAATTGCCCAGCTGCTTCTTCGGAGGTCATCTCTAAAAAAGCAGCTTTTGAACACCTGACAAATCTATCCAGCCTGCCCTTAGCTTCATACTTCCAAGAAAGAACCTTGTCTTCCGAGAACCAGCCACCACGACCCTTATATGACTTATAAGGATCTACTAGCCACAAGAGGGAAATATCCAGGTTATCAAGTAATTTCTCCGCGTGCAATCCTCTTTCAACACCAACCTCTACTCCGGTAATATTGCTCCGGCTTAAAAGCTCGTGAAAAGGTGCGCGAAGATTGAAGTCTTCTTTTTCAACAGGTACCAAAGGTTTGTGCATAGCCCAGTTGTTTCTTCCGCTAATAACAACTTCCTCTATACCAACCTGCTCAGCGAAATAAACCACAACTTTCTCTACGTCACTGCCACTAACAAAGTCGTGTCCACTGACTAGACCACCCGGCTTGACTTTCGGGTAGTACAGCTCCAAATCGGACAGGACGTATGGTCTAGTATGATTACCATCAACATAAATCGCATCCAGGATCTCATCTGGTATCTCGACCGCCGCTTCGGAAGACGGTTTGCGAATAAAAACGATCTTGTCCTCCCAGCGTTTCAGCAGCTTCTGCATATAGACTACACGATTTTCAACGTTCTTTTTCTTTACATTATTGCCGTGATAAATATATGGGTCGATAAGGTAAAGTTTCTTCACGTCGAGGTGTGTAAGAATACCATAAGCATGATGGCCTTCAGCAACCCCAATCTCGGCGAGAACAAGATCTTTCTTGTTTACGAGTTCAAGCAAAGACGTTCTCGGTTTAAACAAAGGGAAATACTTCCTAGAATCCTGAATACGCGTTGGAATATTATACTTCTCGATTACTAGTGGATGTTGACCCGTGTATTCGAAAAGCTGTCCACCCGCGGCCTCGCCTACATTGCCAGAGAACCAAACACCTGCGTGGCCAGTCAGGGCTTTGTTGTGCTTAATCGATTCTTCTTGCTTATTAACATTGAAATACGGAAAGATAAACTTAGCCCAATCCATCTTAGCTTTCTGTGCTTTAGACGGATTAGAAGAACCAAACTCGATCTCCCAAAAGTCATACTTATACTCCCACGACACCATCATGGAGTAATGAAACATGGGATTCTTTTCGAGGAGAAGAGGTGCGTTTCTGTCTATCGGGGCATAATAAGAGGTTGGGACAAATTTCCTACCCGAATAATGCCTATGCAACCTGATATGAGAATGCGTTACATAGTGGTTAAAGTCAGGAAAGAAAAATCTGCTCGCGAATTTAAGCGAATTGAAACCTGGGTTGTTCTTGATGTAGTTGTTAATTTCTTCGATTGCTTCTGGAGTATAAAACTCGTCGCAATCCAACAGCCACACTAAATCACCGTCCTCAGGCTTCAACGCGCCAAGAAGTATATTTAGAGTATCGGCCATAACATCGGACCAAATCTTGCTACCGCCTACACCGACGTCTACATAGCGAATTCTCGGTTCGACAGATGCGAACTCTCTTACTAAATTTTCACTTCTATCTGCATGCTTGCGTAGATATTCGTGCATACAAACTACGCTCACAGCAACTTCATCAACAATGTCTAACGCCTGTTCCAGGGCCGGGGAGACAAAATCCTCCCTGGCCCATATAGGCATAACAGCCAATTTACGCATATGACCTACTTCTTATTATGGTTAATAAAAAATTCGGAGATATCATTCAGTTTTCCCAGGCAAGTAGCGGAGCGATTAATCTCATCAAGATCCATATAAGTAACGCTACCATCATGACGTAGCAAGAATACTACACCTCCATGCGTGCCATAAAATCCCAACGCTCTCAAACCGTCGTTTGGGTGCATCACAACTGCTACGTTCCCCCCAGAATTGCGATAAACTAAACCACACTCCGGATATCCGCTCTCCTTGCCAAAAATATACTCAAGCTGTGGTTTGGTAACAACACCGCGCAGAGCTAAGGACGTAACATGTGATTTTAGTTTGTTTAGTTTAGGTCGTATGTCAGATATTTCATCATCACGAAGTCTACGAACCCACCTGAAACGTTGAACACCTGCAAATCCTAGAGTATCCATTCTGGTGCGACACTCAAAAACCGCGATCGTACTAGCTGGATATTCGAACATCGCGCAGGAATTTAGCCCAGACTCTACTGAAACAAAAGCACCCTCGCCTAGAACCTTCACCCACACATCAACAGGATATTCGACACGCATATAGCCACGAGGAAGTGAACAGTCGCCATCCAAAAGCTTAAGACCGTAAGTTGATTCTCTGTCGGGAGGATATGTATCCTTAACGAGCTCAACACGATACCCATACTGCCCAATCAGCTTCATATCATTTGCAAACTCAGACACAGACAGAACACATAACGACGAGTTCTCCTTAGATACCATACGTCTGTAGACATAACTATTATCCGTAGGATCAATACCGAGATCATCCCGAGTATAGACCCAGACCCCGGAGGATTGATTCTTTGGGCTAGAAAGGCGCAAACACATACCGTCTGGCAAGTTCTCTATAATGCTCTTTGCCCAAGAGGGTGTAGAAATAACACACCACTTAAGAGAAGCGTCCGTAGAAAGCACCTTTTCCCCGTCTCTAAATTCAGGCACACCAGAAGTCTCGCCAATATACGCTGGAAACCAAACCCCATCGATAAAAACATGAATATCCTTGCTACCGTTATATAGACGCTTAAGGGCATCTTCAGTAGAAATAGGCTTGCCAATCGACATACGCAAACTCGCTTTCTGTACTAGTAGATGTGTTAGTTAGTTAAGATGTATACCATATGCTGCTTTATCGTGTATAACAAACAGCACCACATCGCCTGGAAGCGCGCCAGTTACTTGGTCGTACCCGCCTTCAATACCATCTGCGCACTCTACAATGCCGTGAAGCACATTAGCATCTTCAGGTATTGAATCAAGCAGATTCTTTTCCACTTCGGGTGTGCATTTATGACAATACGCCTCTACGTTTTTCCTGTCCGTACAAAAATCAGCGATGTGAATACTGATCAGCCGACCACACCCACCGCTACACTCTGCTGAATAACAGTCACACATAGGATTCTCCTGGTTGTAGGACACTTCGGGATAACTTTATCCAATAGACGCCTTAGGAACTTCTTGTTCAAAAAGGGTAATTACCTTATCTCTGCCGTAGATTTCTTCCAAAACTTGACGAAGGTCGTTGTGCATGGTAGCCCAGCACCTCGCTGCAGGCCCTAGAACGTCGCTGTAAGGCAAACTTGCAGCTTCAAGGAGGAAAGCCATATGTGGTGGGTAGATGTCGCGTCCTACAGCATTGTGGAGCCTGTAGAGGGTTGCTCCGGTTTTAAGCTCATTAGCAAACACATATCGTTCATCATGCACCCGTTTAACAAAGATCTCGAACTCGGCTTCAGTAGGTTCGTGGTTTCTTAGTTGTTCAACGTGTTCTTGGTTGAAGTCTCTTTGGGGTGCAGAGTAATATTCTTTGATTTTATGGATGATCAACCCGGCAGATCCTAGCTTTTCATCAACCTTACCGGCTTCCTTGAGTAACGCGACGTCATTGATAGCCAACAAGACGTATGGAAGAGTATCAGCGCGAATGAGATTACTAGATGCCAGTGCCGAGGAGATTCTGAGATACTCGTTCTGTAGAATAGGTGGGATCGGTATCTTCGACATGACGTCAGTTCCATCCATCTCTGCTCGTTTTTCTGTTGGTTCAGGAGGAGCTGCTTCTCCTGCTGTATTCTCTGCTGTATTCTTTGTATATATAGAACGTGCCAATTTGGCACTATCATCGTGCCAATTTGGCACTATCATCGTGCCAATTTGGCACGATGGGTCGTGACAATCTGGCACTATGTTTTCTTCTGTTTTTGCATCCGAATCATCGTCGTCCAGGTAAATTTCGCTGACCTTTGGTATCTTACTGTAGTCAATTCGATACCACTTGCGTCTACTGCGGTGATCCAATCTTCTAGACACAATGATTCCCCGTTCTTCAAGACTGAGCATGCACCTTTGAATGGTGCGTGCCGATAGAGCACCCTTCAACTTCTTGTATAGACTGTCATACGTATCGTAAACCCACTTCTCACCGTCTACGACATTGGTGCTGATCTCTAACCAGTAATGTATGCACGTGAGTACTAAGGCAGCGTTTATGCCTAGCTCCGCTGCAAGTTCAAGTGGTAGCTTTACGAAGTATCCGTCTGTTAAGTCACGAATTCTTCTCTTGCTCATGTGTTACAGATTCTTCTAACATCTCCATATAAGGCTCCAACGATCCCTGCGCACCCTCAACTCTACCTGATTCTACGGTGTCTTCTAAAAGAAGGACAGTTGGTGTCACAGTAATGTTGTATCTCTTTTTCAGCGCGTGTTCTTCTTTAGCGTTGCACATGTATACTATGCGTCCTGTGCTAGCAAAATACTTAGCGATCTCTTTTGCTGCTTTACACGGCTCACATCCCGGTTGCCAAAATACAACCAGCGAAAACCCCAATAGCCCTTCGATGTTGTCAGCTGTAAGTTTGTGTAGCATCTTAGTTGTGCCTAAAACGGCTCAGTGCCTTTAAATGCCGCAACATTTTTATCAGTCAGCTTTGGATTGTCTGCGGAAATAAAGCCCGCTGTGGCCTCATCCGGCTTCTCTTCTTCCGGTATCGGCACCTTAGCTTCTTCAGCCTTCTTAGACTTAGTTGAGGATTTTTTGGGAGTCTTTTTTGGCTTAACTTCCTCTTCAACAACTGGTTCGGCAATTGGCACAGTGAAAACCTGTGAATCATCTTTAGTAAACTGAACAATCCACTGGTTACGATGTTGCTGTAGATGCTGGACAGCACGCATGTTCACATACATAATTGCGTCCGGGTTATCCAGACGCTTGCAAAACATGTGTTCATTGACCACGTTTTTGTTGCCTAGCTCCAATATACTGCTATTCGTTACCAGATCTTTAAACGCACCATTTGCCTCGTCGTAGTTGGCAATAACCTTACCGCCACCGACTAGATGGATGGCTGCGATCTTTTGCTTGGGGTGTAGAATAGCAAACTTCACTTCGTCAAGATTTACGTATGAATTTGGACCAATTTCTACAAACGGCATTAAAAACTCCTATTGATATACAAGTGTGCAGTCCATGCCTGAAGCGCATGGATGCAGAGTTGCAAAGTCCTCCCAAGGTGTCCCAATAACTCGCTTCTCCATAGCCTCTTGCGATGTGTAGAAGCCTTTAGACTTAACCTTATGGCTAAGTGCTACGAAGAGAAGCAGTCCCTCGGGTCCTAAGAAGCTGTTTGCATGGCTGACCAACGTCATTACTTCCTGCAACGACGTTTTTCCTACTAAGTTAACACAGTAATCCCGTGTCCAGTTAGTAAACATCTTCTCTGTACCAACTAAGACAGTAGAGATCTCTGGTTGTAAAAATTGTTCAACGTCTTGTGGGTGTAGTAGTTTAGTATTTATCCCCATACCCTTTGGTTTACCGGAGTTTACACATATGACTCTATAGCCATCCGGGAGGCCAAATTTATCTGTAGGCTTATTAAATAATGTATCGGGGCGTACAAACCATTGTGGTACTAGCTCTATTTTATCTGGGTCTTTAAAGTTTGAATGCACTCTGGGTAAATCGTATCTTGGCGCGTCTGTAAATACAACCTCTTTCACGGAAGGAGCGAGCATAAGGAGGTCTTGCATCGGCTCACGCCAATACTTGTGGGAATTATGAACGTAATGATAAACACGTGTATCTCCTTCTATATTGTACAGTTTTAATGCTGTGATATAGCAATCGCCAAGTGTGCCGGAAGTCATTAGTTCGCGCATTACGGTACCCCATGCTCCACAATAGTGTATGCCTGTTTGTAGCCTTCGGAGTCTCTGGCACCACCAGCTGCGTGGAGAATGTGGATTATTCGGCCGTCCGGCGTTACAGGTTTCTCGTCAATAAGATTAAACTTATACATCGGTAGATAGTTATATGTTTCGTCTAGAACCTCTGTCTCATTGTCGTTAAAGCAATTCGATAGAGCCATGCAGTAAGCTGTCTGATCACCATGCTCAATACTCAAACTCCACGGGCAAAAAGCTTTCCATAACGTAAAGATTGTATTGGAAATCGGACCTTTACGAAAAGCCCAAACACCTGAGTTAAATCTCGCAACGCGCCCATTGAATAGAGTGTAGTAGTCATTGGGCAGTGTCGTCTTCTTGTTTTGCTCAGCTATTGTTGCAATAAACTCTGTCGTATCGAGTTTTTGAAAGATAACGTTCAGGTCTCCAAATACCAAAGTGTCTGCTCCGTCGAGGAATATGACCTTGTCGTTGTCTTCATAACATTCGATCATCTTTGGTTTTAGGTATCTTGCATCCGCATTCCTGATCCTCTTTTTCTTATACGCATCGTACCATTCCTCCATCAGACAGATCGAGACATTTGGTTGGTCTAGAGCGTCTGCTACAGTAAGCCAACCCTCTGCATTGGGAGTAAAAACGTGAATGTTGCCGGTCCATCCAGTAAGCCGTATAGACTTGATTAGGGCCTTAGTCCCTTCAACAGTTTCCGGTGTTGTGATGGTAGCGACAACGTTTTCTGTAATCTTCTTTACTTCAAGCGGGTCGGGTATTGGGGAGTCACATTCTACGATATCCGTATAGTGGTGCGAGAAGAATACCGTATCGGGCTGTTCGACGTGCTTTAGAATGTCAGCAGCCCTGCGCCTGTATGTATTTTCTAGGGCCCACTTCCTACCCCTTTCTGCAATCTGTTTTCTCTTTTCGTCATTTTTAAGATAATAGCGGATCTTATCTTCAAGCTCATTAACGTCACGATAGTAGTCGAGAACCTTATCGTTTCCAATACAGGGAATCCAATCCGCCATATCGGAATGGTAATTGGCTAAAACAAAACCGCCAGCACCCATGAGCTTAAACCCACGGACACTCCAATATCTCGACAGATGACTCCATCCGCTATGGGCTATATTGATCTTTGTGCCTATAGCCGCCTCGCAAAGTTCCTCATCCCACAGCTCCCTGCCTTCTCGACACCCCCACCACTTGTGAGAAACGTCGTTTATGAGTTCAATTGCGTCTAGAACTTCACTTCGTCCTTCGTGTAGTCCTCTCCGCCTGTCACGACCTATAAAACTAACGTCACACTTAAACTCGTCCCTTATGTCGCCAAGGAACGTTTTGTATACCTCATCTTGTAATCCTTGGGGGCACCAGAATGCGTTGATCCCATTTGATCTATATTCCTCGACATTCCCGGCAGCCACAGTGTAGAGAGCAGAGCACCTTCTAAAAAGATATAGTAGATCTTTAAATTCTTTAACACTATCTCTGGCGTCCGGATTGAAGCACACAACTCTTGCCGAAGTAGCTTTTCTGATGTCATCTATGACTTCAACCAGTTCGGGTTCTCTGCCACAGAATACCAGATCAGCATCCTTTACATGCTCAAGTATTTTAGTAGGCTTATATCCGGTCTTGGTGCAGATTCCAACAGTATAACACCCCAGAGAGTTGAATGCATGAACAAACGCCGGGCCAGTCTGTTTATCATCCATGGGGAATACAACTACGACCTTCTTAGTCTTCTCCATCATTGTCCATCTCATATAGAGTTGGGTTTGTGATTATAGGATTACATACGATTCTGCGAACATTGTTAACATAACTTCCGTCTCGATCCTGCGCCCAGGCAGCTTTGCATTTTCTACACTCTACTACGGTTTCCTCGTCGCTGGAAACGCTTGGAATAGGAGCGGTATCGTCAGACTTGCAGAATGGGCACGGCTCGCACTTTTTCTTCAACTTAATTACCCTTTGTTGACTTTACCTACGGCCTGGATTAGACCGCGAGTAGTATTGACTTCTAGTTTTAGATCTTCGTACGGGAAATCCCAGAGACTGATAAATGGTTCTATTTCACGCGTGCCTTCCGGCGAAAAGAAATAAAAACACAAATTCTCAAGGCGTCTGGCATGTTCTAGGATGCTACACCTGAACTTAGCCGGATTATCCCATATTGGTGTTCCTGGAAGAGGAGTAAAGACTGTAATAGAGATGATGTCGTACTTAGTTTCATCGAGGATAAATCTTGCATTTTTGAGCAGTGTTTGGTGATTAGTCCCGGGGCATCCAGTCATGAATAATACTCTTCTGAATATCCCGGCCTCTTTTAGCTCTTGTAGTGCTTTGGTTCCTTGTTCTACTGTTGTTTTCTTTTGTATTGTGTCCAGTACCGTTTGATCTGTTGACTCGATGCCTATACTAGCCTCAACACACCCAGAGGCTCGCATTACCTTAAGCATCTCCAAGTCACTAGAATCTACTCGAAATGATGGTCTCCAAACTAGTTCGTATTTCTCGTAGTAAGGTCTGATTCTTTCACAGAATTCGTAAACATGTTTTTTGCTTGTTGTGAAGTTTTCATCTGAGAGGCGTAAAACACGAACGCCTCTCCGCGCTAGATAGTCAATTTCCTCAAAGAGAAAGTCCGTGTTCCTAAAACGGACCTTACCATCACAAAGTGTTTTCGCGCAGCAAAATACACAAGAATAGGGACACCCCCGTGAAGTTAAAATAACAGAGCTTTCGGCATTGGCGTATTTTTCATCTGCCAAAACCTTACCACCCAATGGGCCTTTCCAAAGTCCGTAGGCGGGGTGAACATAGTCGATGTTGCTACAGGAGCATTTGTATATCCTAGACAGCTTGTTATCTACACAGTCCTGTACGATATTACCTATCTCTTCCTCTGCTTCACCAATAATCAAAGAGTCAAACCAGGTCATGTCGATGTAGTCTATTGCTGTATGAATAGGGCCACCCAAGAGTATTTTACACTTGGGATTCTTGGCCTTTAGACACTTAGCAACGCTCAAAGCCATAGGGTAATCAACAACTGTAGCCGATATCCCGTAAGCAACTGACGACGGAACCTCTTTAGCGAGCTCCGATGGTGACTTGCCCGTCCCATCAAACACACTAACATTAAATCCGACCTTCTTAGCCCCCTGCATCACATATAGCAGCCCCAAAGGTGCTTGTGCCGATGGAGTAACTAGGTATGGATGGGGCAGATTGATACCTACCAAATCCAGCATATTCTGATTAATCCAGACAAATACCTGTGGGGGCATGCGTAATAAGGCTGATCCTGGATGCAAGCAGTAAGCGGACATACTGGGATAGTTTCATCCCCAGCCTGTCGGATTCCCGCTGCAATCGATCCCGGTCGTCTGTAGAAAGACGAATAGCAATCGCGCATGATAAATCTTTGTTTTTTAGCATGCCCCACAGTATAGCACAAAGTTTTACAAATGTCAAGTGGATTTTTCAGGAGGGAACGATTTTACAAAAACACCCTGAAACAAGTATGCGAGAAGCCGTCTAAGCCTCTCAAACATTAAAGCCACAACAACAGGTGACATCTTATCAACACCCCAAATGCTGTGGCCTACATTATCAACTTTTGACATAACCTTAGCTGTGTCCTGGGCACAATCTTCCTTAAACACGGGGATTACCAGGACCTGCTCCAGATGTTTACTATTCTTGCAAAAATCTTTGATTAGAGCTTCCAGCTTGTCGTGCTCTTCTATCACGCCTTTTACGTCCATCACCCCATTCCTTCTCTACCCAGTACGGTAGGTAGTCGATACACCACTTGATTCCAATAACAGTCATAAATAACCCCGCATAGCCAGAGATCGCTGCGGTAAAAATTAGGCCAAAGAGTAAGTCTTCAATCATTGTAGCCGTTTCAATTAGCATACCTTTGCAGGTAGCGTAATAGTTAAATTCAACAAAGACAACGGGCATTCCCCAAATTGGTTTTTCAATTTGTTTATGGTAGGAAGTCGTTTTTTGCGATTTTCTCTGGCAAGTATGTGTTTATTACGTAATTGAGGCCGTGCTTAGCAAACGCCTGCTGCTCAACTCTCTGCCCCGATTTAAGCATTTTCTCTACAGCCTTTTGCCAAATCTTGTGCTGCTTGAAAAACGGATCATTTTTCAGCAGGTCGTTAAGTCTCTTTACATCTGTGTCTTTTAACGGGTGTGTAGGCAGGTCATACTTTTCGATATCGTATGGAGTGACGCCTAGAAACTGGGCACTAGGCACGCAGAAATATTCATTTATATGAGCTGAGTTGCCACTACCAACCTTGAGGGTTCTGTAGATGTTTCCATATGCAAATGGGTCACCGTCAGTAAACCCATAAACAGGCAGCTTATGGTCGTCACTTAGCTTACGTATGAATCTTCTGCACGCTCTAGTAGGGACTCCGCCCATAGAGATCAAGATACAGTCTGTAGAATCCCAGAATGCGTGGTTATTCAACCGCTGAAACATACCGGCAGTCTCTATAGCTAGCACGAATTTTGCTTTTGTCTGGAACTTTAAATGCTCCACACTACTAGGAATAGAATACGCGCCGCTTGCAAACTTTGTGCAGTCAATCTCCACATCTGCACCTTTACGATCCTTATCCAGCACTATCAATCTTCCTGCTACCTCACCGCCCTTTTCTTCTGGCGTTACACCAAGGCTTTCTCTGTAAGTAGACAGCAGGGCTTCGATATCATCCAGAATCATATCAGATTCTGGTTGTGCTAGGAATCGCGCGTCATCCCAACCCTTTGATACATAATACAGCTCCCTCTTAGTTAGCTCATCGTCGCTATCTAGAGTTTCCTGCATTAGGGCTAAGACTCTTAGTGTTTGGGCGAATGTTTTTATTGTGTTATAGGTAAGAGTCCTGGTTACTACGGCTTTTCCTAGTTTGAAAAACTTATCGTAAACTACATTAGTCAGCGATCTCTTGGGAATTTTGATCGATGGGCGTTTGTTTTTCTCTACGGCTGTTTTAATAAGCTCCGCATGTTTCCTAATTGTCTCCTGCATCGCCTTCTCGTCTCACACATATAAGATACGGATTACTCCTCAGGTTTACTATCTTTATTCTCCGCTGCCTGTTTTCTTGACTCAATTACTGCTTTTCTAGTCAACTTCTCCAACTCTAGCAGGCAACATCTCTTATACTTTCGACCACTGCCGCAGGGACACTTTGCATTGCGACTGATTTTTTCATCCGCGTGCAAAACATAATCCTTTGGTAACTTACCCATCTTCTGGCGAGCTTTCTTGATGACTTTATCTCTCCAGGCGCGCTGTCCGGCTGGTATACTCTCGTTCATACCGATCCTTTTAGTTGTTCCTACTCGGAAACTGCTCGTTAAACCATTCACGATCTTCGCTCATAGCTTTATCTTCCTGCGCCCTTACTCGGTCCAGCCTCGGAAGTTCTGCAATTTCGTATATATGGGGCTCCATCAGCTCTGCCAAGATATCTATTTCATAGTCTTCGAATCCAACAGATAGGGTTTTTCCAATCGTGCTCCCAATTTCTTCATCAGAAGCAACCTCTATCCAGGCTGTTAAAATAGACCTCAGGGCGCTTGTTGACATCGTGTGCTGTGCAGCATTAATAAAACTAACAGCTGCTGTTGCCAGCACTACGTATTTTTCGAGATCCTCTTCCTTTGCCGTATCACAGGCTATGGCCGTTGCTTGCGCGACAGCCTGAATAAAATGCTTAACCGCCGTTAGTAGCGACGTCTCGGTGACCTTAATAGACAATGGCCTACTTCCTTGCTTAAGGTTGTAGTTTCCATTGTATCAGATTCACCGGCTTTAATCTACATGGGTCTCTAAACCACAAGTTTTGCATTCACCGATAGAGGCTGAGATAAACTTCAACTTATGCTCAAAATACTGCTCTTTGGTAATTGCTTCCATGGGCAGTTGTGGTCGATCCGTCACGGTGGGGAATACTGTCATTCCTTTAAGCCGTGGAGCGTAGGTTTCTAGAGCTCTTTTAACCCTATCCACCGAAACTACCGCTGGGTCGATCGTGCATGTGGACGAGATGGAGTTATCGGCCCAAATATCCTGTAACGTTGCTTGGACTGCTAGGAAATCCTCTAACGAAATGTCACTAGCTTCCTCAACAACATCCTCATCTATTTCGTCGTCGTCTAGAATACTGGCTTTTGACGGAAAAACTACTACTTTAGAATTATCACTATACACGGAATCTTCTATCGTTAGTCCTTGCTTCTCGTACTCCGCCAGCTTTTTAGCTTTATCCGGATCTGTAAGAGTAAACTTAACTCTGCGAAGAAAATATTTGTAGAGCACGGGCTGGAATCCAGAACTTACGCCACCCAACATTGATGTTGTTCCAGTAGGAGCAATAACCCTTGTCTTTATTGGCTCAGGTATTCTCAGCTTCTTGGCGTAGTCTCTAGCTGTGTCACTTACAACTTGAGCCATCTCTTGCAAGATAGCTTGGGCGTTGTCTGATTGAGGAAACTCGCTAAACTTAATATCAAGCTTAGAGAGCCAATCGTGGAAGCCCATAAACCCAACACCAATTCTCCTATCCCGTTCTACTCTCTTCTTGAGTCTCTCGTCGTTGTAATCGGACCACGTTGCTCTGATCAAGAATCGCGTCATTAGCCTAAACGCTTCTCGCATTCCAGGAAGGTCATCTACAAACTTAGACAAGTCTACACTACCTAGACAACACGCACCGGCTTGTGGCAATGTGACTTCCGAACAATTGGCAACCTTAAGACCATTAACACATGCGTAATGCGTATGTGCCATCGTGAAGTCAAATACTGGAGATGTTCTACCCTTCTCTATCTGCTCTACAATTGGTTTTGGTAGGGGGTTATCCGTCTCCAGCGCGGTAACTATTGCATCCGGTTGACCTTGTGGTAAAATCTTGCGCAGGTTGTTCTTTGATCTAAGATCACAGACCTTTAATCCATCCATGCCGACCCGACTACGCACACCAAATATGCCTAGCAGATATTGGAAGTCTCGATAAAATTCCTCGCAACACTTGGAGAAAACAAGGTTATTGTACTGGTCTGGTCGAGCTAGCTGTTTCGTCAGATGACCGATAATCTCGGCTTTATCCTGTAGAGATACATACCACAGTCGAGCGGGTAAGCCTCGGTCCGGTAGAATGGAACCTAGGAGAATTGCCTGGGTCGCTTTATAGTCTGTTTTCACATCAAAGACTGGTGTAGTTAACTCATCCAGACTTTTGCCTAAAGTGTTTTCGGCCTCTACCTTCTCACCCCCAACATACAGAATATGATTAGGTGTGCATACTATTCTGCGTCCATCGTCAAGCAAGAGTTTTATGGTTTCCTTATTACCTGCATAGCGCACCGTAGAATCAACCCAGGTGTGCCCATTCCATACAGTCATGTTTTGTAGGAAACCTATAAATTGGACCTTACCTTCTGGTCCTATAAATCTTGTATCCCCGGCCAGACATGGATTTGTACAGAAAAAGTCTTCTTCACCTTCAGCGCATCGTGTAATATTAATAACCCCGGGCTCACCATCTCGACGCATCCCGGTTGCTATTCTATCAAGTATCTTAACGGCCGCCTCGTTGCCTTTTCGGTATTCACGCCAGAACTTAGCGTCAATCTCGATTGATATATTCATTGTCCACAGAGCGACGTTGTTCTTCTCTGTGTTCTTGATCTCAATGAAGTCGAATATATCGGGGTCGCCCCAATACTTTGTGCTCATCAAGCTGCTGCGCCTGTTTCCGCCAGCTACTACAGCTTGAGCCACTTCATGATCTATCTCCATCGTCATGTGCCAGCTAGGCTTTTCACCGGCATGTCGATTCAAGATAGCGTTTATGCTCTTTAACATCACAGCTAAAGGAGCAGGACCAGAAGCAAAACCACCAAAGCTCTTAAGTGGCGCACCCTCTTCTCTTATCTGGCTTAGATCCAGAACAAGCGTATCCGTCCTCTTATCGCTGTTCATATGAGCACGGATCAGCAGTCCCAGAGCGTCACACCAGCCTTCGCGAGTGTCTGATATTGTAATGCTGCCAAACCAGGTAGGCGAATATTCTTTAGATAACATACTCTCTATTTTTGAGTAGTCTTTATGCTCAGGGAGGCATACTAGATGTAGTGCTACTTCGCCATCCAGCTTCTTCGCATGTTTAAAGTATTTATCGGAATACGAATTGCCAACGCCTCCTCCCTCAAGGAGTCGAGCGAAGACAAAACACGCATGCTGAGAGTAGTCCTCATCGTCATAAAGACCGGAAAAGCAATTACTTATACACCTCTTTCCGCGGGGAGAGCCCGTAGACCACAGGTGTCTTCCTGCTGGGAGGGCCCTTAAATCGTGGATAAGCTGATATAACCTCTCAGGCTCTCCGCGCTCAAGACAGGCATTTTCTAAAAAGTCGA
>Ga0307379_10007461_pt1 | contig 14863 bp, 13 predicted proteins | sample UN2MG_FD_202237 | JGI IMG/M metagenome (GOLD analysis project Ga0307379, IMG submission 202237) | Soil microbial communities from Risofladan, Vaasa, Finland - UN-2 | ecosystem: Environmental > Terrestrial > Soil > Coastal area > Acid sulfate soil | place: Finland: Risofladan, Vaasa | collected... | reverse complement strand
AATTTCATCATCTCCGTCAGCCTCTCCGAGGACATACCCTGCTCCTCGGGGGTCGAGGTTCTCCACCCCTCCGTCGGCCAGTAGTCCCTCTCGATCGTGCCCTCGATGCTGATCGGGAACAGGAGAGCCAATGAGATGAGAAAGAGGACCGTCAATGTGAACAGAGAATGGCAACGACTCATGAGGTCACCTAATCATCATATGTAAACTATGAAGAAAAAGAATATGTTATTTTTTACTAGACCCATCCGGTGGGCTTGTCGACCTTGAGCAGCGTGTAAAGCCTGTCCCCCGGGTAGACGAGCCTCCTTACGTAGAGAGTGTGCACGACGCCGTTGATGGGGGAGACGATCTCCGCCAGGCTGGAGCCGTCGAGGTCAGAGATCTTGCCGATGATCTGGCCCTCCCTGAGGATGTCGCCGTAGTCCGCCTTCGCCTGGAAGATCCCCGCCATGGGTGCCGAGATGCCCTGCCACTCCATGTCCAAGTAGTTCTGGCTCCCAGGCTTCTTGAGCTCCCCGTCCATCATGTCGAAGTGCCTGAGGAGGTTGATGGTGCCGTCGACGTGGTCCATGATTAACTCCTCCAGGGGCTGGGTCCTGTAGCCAAGGCCCGCCTCGCTTATGATGGACGCCACGCCGCCGGTCACAAGCTCGTGGATAAGGGTACCCTTGCTTGTGTGCCCTATCTCAGGGGTGCCGGGGAGGACGTACATGAGGCCGAAGGCCTTCGCCATGGTCTCGCAGGTCTCGTCCATCTTCTCGTCGCCGATCCTCAGGTAGATGGTGTGGACGAGGTGTGACTCAGGGAGGTCGCCACCCCTGAAGTCGACGTGGTAGTCCGCCTTGGAGATGATGCTGAAGAGCTTGTGGGCGATGACGCTGGTGAGCCTGCCCTTGGGGTCACCGGGGAACCTGCTGTTGATGTTGCCGCCGTCCATGGGAGTAGTCGATGAGCGGAGGTTAAGCCACGCCGTCCTGAACTGGAAGACGGGCATGTTGACCACGGGTACCGTGATGAACCGCCCCCTCAACGCCTCAGGCTTCACATACTGGTAGAGCCTGGATGCCGCCTCGACACCGCAGTACTCGGTGGGGTAGAGGCCGCCCGTCACCGCGAGGGTCGGGCCGTCCTCGACGCCGTTGACGACGCCCACTGGCATCCTGGCGCTGACGGCAAGGTTGTCGATGACGTCGACATAACCAAACGCCTTCTCACCGGACTTGACAGCGAAGGGATCGAAGCCCATCCTAGTCAATCTCCCGGATTTCCTTGCCGATCTCGTAGACGACATCCCCCTCCCAGATGGCGGGGCTCGTCACCATGTGGATTACGCCGTCAGTGGGGACCACGATCTCCTCCAGGGTCTTCCCGAAGAGGTCCTTGATGACCCCGAGGACGTCCCCCTCCTTCACCAGGTCGCCTGAGCGGACGTTGGAGATGAAGAAGCCCCCGTGCTCTGCGTAGAGATGGTACGGATGGTAGACCCTCGCCTTCGACGGAGTCGCGGGCTCCCCCTCCATCACCCCGAGGTGCTTCATCACGTTGTAGATGCCTCTGACGACGCCCTCGACGATGTCACTCTGGCAGCGCCCCATGCCCCCGGCCTCGGTACCCACAGTCAGTGGAAACTCCAGCCCCCTGAGGGTCGGCGCCCCGGGCCGTGGCAGGCTCTCCCTGATCCACTCGTAGCCGAAGGCTCGGCAGAGGGCGAGGTTCTCGTCCGACTTCTTCTCGTCCTGGGTCCTCCTGTACATGGTGCCCGTGAGGAGGTCCTCCTCGAGGTCGCCGCCGTGGAGGTTGAGCCTGTAGTCGCCCTGGCTGAGCACCTCCCTGTAGAAGGTGGTGGCGACCTGGTAGCTGATCTTGGGGACGCCGCTGCCTCCCCGGGGGACCTCCTCGACGTAGCAGCCGGTCATGTCCCTGTAGTCGATGGGGTTGCCGTGCATCCACCGGGTCTCGAAGGCGATGGTGTTCACCATGGGGGTGAAGATGATCTTGCCGTTCACCTTCTTGGGGTCGATCTCGTTCATCACCGTGATGCAGCCTGCGGGGCCGTTGTATTCCGAGCCGTGCTCGCCGCCGTTGACAACCATCGTCGGCCCGTCACCAGAGCCGTTCACCAGCATCACGGGGATCTGGTGGACTCCAGCGGGCCTCTGCGAGATCTTGATGAAACCCTTGACCTTCTCACCGGCCTTGGCCACGACATCTTGAACCTTCAGAACATCTGACATGAATATCGTCTACCATTTACCGTAAACCCATAAGACTTTTTCCAGCACACCGCAGGCGCAGCCCCAGCGGTCCCGACGACGTCATACGTGAACCAGAGAGGACGATATGAAGATTAGTCGAATCAAGGAAAGATCTCGATCAGAACCCGTACTTTCGCTTTAATTTTTCACTATTTATTAGTTTTTATATTGAAAGGTCATATTCTTAAAAAAAGATGATTTTATCATTAAATTCCCTTTTTTTAATAGTTAAAATGTCAATAGTAACGTGCATATCTCTTGATTTCACTAAAAGAAGGCCACCTTCCGCAACAAGGGGCAACCGTTAAAATCTCCATGAGGCTTCTAGCCACCTATGGTCCCCGTAAAAAGGTTGGAGGGAAAGGTCGTCCTGGTCACAGGCTCGGGCAGGGGCTTCGGGAGATCCGTGGCGGTCGCCTACGCCGTAGAGGGCGCCAGGGTGGTCACGGCGTCGAGGACCCGCTCGGAGCTCATGGAGACCGAGAGGATGATACGTGAGAGGGGGGGTGAGGCCATCACAATCCCCACGGACCTCTCAAATGTATACGCGGTTCACCGCCTTGTGGAGAAGGTCAAGAATGAGTGCGGGAGGCTCGATGTCCTCTTCAACAACGCTGCGACGAGCCCGTGGAAGACCATCGACGACATGACTGTCGAGGACTGGGACAGGACGATCGCCGTCAACCTGAGGGCACCCTTCCTGCTGTCACAAGGTTTCCTCGGCACGATGAAGGAACAGGGGGGAGGTAGCATCGTCAATGTCACCTCTGGCTCCGCGTCCAAGGGCTTCGTGGCTGAGCTGGCTTACTGCCCATCTAAGTACGGGATCGAGGGGCTCACCCAGTGCCTTTCCCTCGAGCTGAGGAACAGCAACATAGCAGTCAACACCCTCGGGGTCGCCGCGCCCCCCGGGAAGACCCTGAAGCCCACGGAGCTGACCCAGGCCGAGGCCGACGGGATGCCTGAGGAGGTCAGGGCGAAGTACGCCGAGGTCGACTCCATGGTGGACGCTTTCATTGAGGCTTGGGCCTTCGTCGCCCTCCAGGACGGCGGAGGTGTGACGGGGCAGAGGCTAAATACGAGGCGCCTGGCGGAGGAGCTAAGGGAGCAGGGGTGGGACGCCGTCGTAAAGAAGTACAGGGGGAAGCTCACTAAGGCCGTCTACGAGCCCTACGAGTTCCCGAGGAGCGTTCGCTACCAGACACGTGATGGCGGCTGGAAGGAACTGGTTTTCAAGTGAAAATCCTGAGCCAACTCAATGCCTGTTCTCCAGGACACCCCCCAGCTCCTGGATGATCCCCCTGAAGACGTCCTCATAGAACTCGTCCCCTGCGAGGTTCAGGCTCCTGAGGTCGATGTTCCCACACCACGGCGACCCCAGCCCCAAGCGCTCGCCTATAACGAGCTGCTCTTGGGATAACACGGACATCGTGGAGATCCCAGCGGCCCAGTTCAGCTTGAGGAGCGCAACGCCCACGGCGTCGGTCGCCACCCTGTTGCTGCCGACTATGATCACCCCGGTGTCCGCTTCGTTTCTCAGCCTGGGGCCCCTCCCCGTGATGACCTGGGTGGCGTCAGCTATCACGAGGTCCGCCGAATAGGCGAGGTTAAGCTCAACCAGCTTCTCGACGTGGTCGATGCCGTCGTGGAGCCACTCCCTTCCCAGGGAGTCGAGCATCCCCACCGCCAACTTCAGGGACATGGTGAAGGTGGCCGTGCTGTGGGGCCTCAGGATGGGGGTCAGGATCACCCTCTCCGCCTCGTAGACCTTTCTCGGTATCTTGATGCCCTCGGGCCAGACAAGGCTCTTCGGCGGCCTCACAGTTACCCACTCGCCCTCTTCGAAGCAGCTGACCTGAAGCCCCATCTCATCTGCAACCGCTTTGACGCCCAGGTTCTCGAGGGTGTGCCGAGTGGGCAGCCCCCTCGCCCTCCCCGAGGTCTCGCCCACTACGATCCGCCCGGCGGGGAACCCCTCGTCGATGAGGGCCTGGGCGATGACCCTGATGGTGTCTGGGTGGGTGTCCCTGGGGTATGGATCGTCGGTGTTGCAGTTGGGCTTGAGGAGGACTTCCCCGTCAACGCCGTCAACGAGCCTCCCCACGCCACCCATCGCCCTCAGCCCCTCCAAGATGCCCTCCTCCCGGCTCCTCGAGCGGACCAACGTCACCACGCTGCGGCCGTCCACCGAGTAAAACTCGGGTCGGGGCTCCTTGAAGGGCACCTTGAGCCCCTCCGGTGGCTCCTTCATGAGCCTCTCGTACTCAGCCATGGAGCTCTCGTGGGTTACCACGGTGTCCTTATCCAGTCCCTTCACTCTCCAACTAGGATCCTTGTAGGTATGAAAAATAGATTGGGGTCAGCCGATGACCCCGGAGGTGAGGACGTACCCGATGAGGAAGTTGAGCTTGACTCCCATCAGGTTCGGCTCTATGTTGGCGTACTCCTCGGGAGAGTCCCTGGCGCCGCCCCTGCCTCCCCCCGTGCTGATGGATGCGACCCCCGCGGCTATCCCCGCGTTCATGTTGCATGAGCCCCTGTTGCTCATCGTCGGCTCAGCACCGAGCAGCCTAGAGGCCTCCTCGGCGACCCGGACGAGTCTTGACTCTCTCGCTCCTGGCAGCTGCCCCGCGGGGCTCTCCGAGAAGCCCTCGACCCACCACTCCAGCTCCTCCTCGGCAGCGACCTCGGCTGCAATCCTGAAGATCTCGTCCTTCACGCCCTGCAGGGCGTCGTTGTCGATTGACCTCAGGTCAACTGAGTGCCAGCCGTCGTCGCTCCTATGGTTGTAGACTTTACCGGCGCCCAGCATCGAGACGTTGAGGAAGGTGTCGGGGGGCAGGGGTATGCCGAACACCCTGGTGACGGACTTCGCCACGCCCTTGGTCACGTTGGGCCCCGGACCACTCAAAGTATGAGCGCGCGGCCCCTTGTAGTGGACCTTAAACCAATGGATGCCGATGGCGCCATAGCTGAACCTGCCGAGGCCCCCCATCATGTCGATGACGTAATCGAGCTCCCCAGGGTGGTCCCCGATGAAACCCTTGGTTCCGGTGAGGCCGGTCTCCTCCTGGGTGACGCCGACGACGTATATCTTCCCCTTGAAATCGACCTCGGGGAGAGTGAAGAGCTTGGCTAGGGCGAGACCGGCGGCGCAGATGGAACCGATGTTGGTGCCCGGGCCGACGAGCCTGCCGTCCCTCTCCGCGATGGGCTTGTCCCAGGACTTGACGAGGTCCGCCACAGTGGCGAGGTCGTCCATGGTGGCGAGGAACGCCACAGTGGGCCCCTCTCCCCTCTCGATGAGGGCGACGGCGTTGCCCCAGCCGTCCACGTGAGCGTTCTCGATGCCGTATCCCTTGAACTTGCCCGTGAGGTACTCGGCCCTAAGCACCTCGTTCCCCGACGGTGAGTAGATCCTCGCGATCCTCTTCCACTCCTCCAGGATCTCCTCCCTCATCCCGTCGTACTTGGCGAAGACACCCTTCACCAATTCGCTCTCAACGTAGTCGCTGACGAGCTTTCCGTAATCAGTTGAGGACATTACCTTTCGTCCCACTAGTTTCCCAAGTCGAGATTTAAGGTTTTCACGAGACTTGGATCTGGATGTGGAAAAGACTAAAATATAACTTCGTCATATGACGAAGACGAAATCGTTTAATGACGATAAAGAATGGGTGATGAGCCCAGTACCACTTTAAGACGCTCCCGGGCCTGAGACCGCCTCGGAGTCCCGCATTCCCCTCTCCAGATCACTACCGAAGCGGCAGGAACCAAGGGGGCGTCTAAGGTCACCCTTCCTTCAGGTACCTATCGAACCACCTTACTATATGCCTCAGCCGCTCCAGCCTATGCTTCGGCTTGCCACCCCTAGAGAGCCCGTGTGACTCTTCGGGGAACCTGACGAATTCGGCCACCTTCCCCTGCTTCTTGAGCCCTATGAACATCTGTTCATCCTGTTCCATGGGGCACCTGAAGTCGTTCTCGGAGTGAATTATCAGCAGAGGAGTCGTGACGTTCCCCAGGTAGCTGATGGGGGACTTTTTCATGATCTCATCCAGGTTCTCCCAGGCGTTCTTGCCCCAGGAGACGTCGTGGTCCCTCCAGCCAATGTCGCTGGTCCCATGCATGCTGTACCAGTTGCTGATGCTCCTCATGGTGACCGCAGCCTTGAACCTGTCAGTCTGGCCTACAACCCAGTTCGTCATGTACCCGCCGTATGAGCCACCCAGAATCCCGAGCCTCTCCCCGTCGACGTAGGGAAAGGATTCTATGACGTGGTCTACGGCCTCCATGACGTCCTGGTAATCCCTCTCACCCCAGTGGCCTGAGATGATCCCTGCGAACTCCTCCCCGAACCCGGTGCTCCCCCTAGGGTTCGTGTAGACCACAGCGTAGCCGTAGCTGGCTAGGACCTGGAACTCGTGGTTCGCCGCCCCGTAGCTGTACCCGTAGGCGCCCCTCGGGCCTCCGTGAACCTCGACGAGGGTCGGATACCTCCCGCCCTCCTCGTAGCCGTGGGGCTTGATGATCCAGCCCTGCACCTCGGCTCCGTCGCTGGCCTTGAACGAGAACTCCTCGGGCTCGCTGATCACCTGCTTCTTCATGAAGCCCTTCGTGAGCTCGGTGAGCCTCCTTTGGCCGTCTCCGTCTATGACCCAGAGCTCGTAGGGCGTCGTCTTATCCGTGCCGTTGAAGGCGATCAGTGAGCCGGAGCCGTCGACGCTGAAGTCGCCGACGAGTATCTTGCCCTCAGTCACCTTCTCCACGACACCATTCAAGTCGACCCTACAGATGTGGGTCGCCCCGTGGTCGTTGATCTTAAAGTAGACCTGCCCCGAGTCATGAGACCATCTCAGGCCGGCACCCGAAACAGTCCTGTCCAGATCGCTGGTCAGGCACCTCGGCTCACCGCCATCCGGGGAGAGTACAAAGACCTCGATGTTCTTGTGCCAGACTAGGCTGGGGTCCTCGATGACGCGCCCCGCGAACGCCAGGTACTTGCCGCAGGGTGACCAGGCGACGTTGCTTATCATTCCCTCCCACCTGAGCAGCACCTCTGGGTCGCCGCCCTTCGCAGGGACCGCGTAGATGTACTTGTAGCGGGAGAGGTCGCCGTCCTCGTCGAGATTAGAGACGAAGGCGATCCTCTTCCCATCGGGGGACCAAGCTGGGGACTCGACGTCGTAGAGCCCGTCGGTCAGCTGCTTGGCCTTCCCCCCCTTCGAGGGGACGGTGAAGAGGTGGGTGTACTTCTCGACGAAGTAGCCCTGGCCGTCGAACCTGTACTTGATGCGCCTGATGAGCTTGACGTCGCTCTCGTCGTCCATCTTCTCCCCTTTGAAGACCCTAGAGAGGAACAGGATTCTTTTGCCGTCGGGGGACCATTCCGGGCTCTGGACGCCCTCCTCGACGTCCGTGACCTTCCTCGCCTCGCCGCCATCAGCCCTGAGAACGTAGACTTGTGGAGTCGGCCGCTTCTTCGCGTCCTTCCCCGGCCCCTCCCGGTTGGTCATGAACAACATCTCCTTGCCGTCGGGGGACCACCGTGGGTAGCCCTCGCTCCCCGCGCCGTAGGTGAACTGCCGGGGCTTCTTCGCCTTCAAGTCCTGAAGCCAGATGTGGGTGCGGTACTTATCCGCCTCCATGTCAATGGTGGAGAGCGTAAAGAGTATCTTTCCCCCATCCGGTGAGAATTGGGGGTCGCCCACTGGCGTCGCGGCGAACAGGGGCATGATCTTGTAATCCTCAAGCTTCTTCAAAATCAATCGTAGTGAGGATGACCCATTCCGCCTAAATCATTTTCTAGATAAAATGAGCGTGGCAGCTAGCTTGGCTTGTTTCCTATCACGTAGCCGTCCGCGTCAGTCTCCAAAAGCCCCTTGCTCATGTCCAGTAGTACCAGCTCGTTGCCCCACGGGTCGTTTACGACGGCGCACCGTCCGATCTTTATATTGAAGGGCGGCACAACGACCTTTCCGCCGGCCGCCTCGAAGAGGGTTGCAGCCTCGTCAGCGGAATCGACTAGCATGTCGATCTCTTTACCCCTGTCCTCGGTGTAGATCACGAGTTCGGAGGCGTCGTCGGGCATCCTGAGGCCTGCCGAGTTCTCGGTCCGCCAGTTCAACTCAAGGCCGAGTCTGTCCCTGTAGAAGCGGAGGCCTGACTCGATGTCGGCGACAGGGAGCCGGACGCAGTCTATCCTCTTGAGGAGGGATCTTGTACTTGTATCCTCGGACATCTCTGCTCTGATGAATAGGTGTTTTTATTGAAAAGGTAGACTATCTTTCGCAGGCATGACGGGACGCATCACTCGTGTGGAGATCAGGGAGATCCGCCGGGAGACACCGACGGTGAGGTCGTTCACCCTCGACCTCGGGGAACAGGAGTTCACGTTCCTACCTGGGCAGTGGGTCGACTGCTACCTCGACGCCGAAGGGGAGCGGGGGGTGGCGGGCTATACCATCACCTCCTCGCCGACGACCAAGGGAACCATTGACCTGACGGTGAGGGAGAGGGGAGAGAACCCCGTGACACGATTCCTCCACGAGGAGGCAGGCGTCGGTGACATCCTCTACGTCGACGGGGGGCAGGGCGAGTTCTACTACAGCAGGGAGATGGGGGACTCCTTGGTGCTCATCGCCGGCGGCATCGGCGTGACCCCCCTCATGAGCATGCTCAGGTACGTCCAAGACGGCACCCCCGACGTACGCGCCCAATTGTACTATAGCGCCAGGACCCCCTCGGAGATTATCTTCAGGGGGGAACTCGAGGAGATCTCCCGGGCCAGAAACAGGATAAGCTGCGTCTTCACCGTCACGAGGACCGGAGACGAGGCCTGGGAGGGGAGAAGAGGCAGGATCACATCCGAGACCCTAGAGACCGTTGACAGGGACGCCCGCTTCTACATCTGCGGGCCTCCCCCCATGGGCCAGGATATGACGGAGCTCCTCTTGGAGCTGGGCGCCCGTAGAGACCGGATCAGGTACGAGCAGTGGTGGTAGCCGGGAAAACGGGTTACTCGATGAAGTGCTCCTGGAACCGGGCGCGCTCCCAGTAGAACTGGAAGACATCGGCGCACCAGTCATGGACCCTTCTGTCCCTGGAGGTGAAGCCGAGGTAGTCGAACCTGCCGTTGACGGCGGGGAAGGAGACGACGGCCACCTCCTTCTCCGACATGGCGATGAAAATGTTGGCGTAGTCGGAGATCTTCACCTTCAGGGTGCCCTTCAGCCTGACGTCGCTCAGTATGGTCCACGTCCCGGGCCATTCTGGGGGGTACTCGAAGCCTTTCGTCTGGAGGAGTTGGAACATGACGCCCCTCTCGGTCGCCGCTTCAAGGTGGGGGAGGGACATCATGTTGTACCTGTCGGTGAGCCTCCACATGTACTCCTCGGCCTCGTCGATCAGCCTCTCGACGTTGTGGAAGACGACCATGACGTCGTCGACGAGGTCACTGCCCCCCAGCTCACCTATGCGACAGAGGAAGCTATGGGGCAGGTCGCTCAGCACGTGGCCCTTGAAGTACTCCAGAGAACGGAGGTGAAGCTAAGCCCCTGAATCTGACTGAGCACGAGCTCCCCATAGGGCGTCAGCCAGTAGGAACCTGAGCCGCCCCTGTGTACGACGTCGCACTCGAGGAACCTGGAGACGTGCCTGCTCACCTCCTGAGTCGAGATGTCCATGGCCCTCGACAGCCCGGTGATGTTCGCTGAACCCTTCTGAAGCTCTCCCATGATCTTCATGCGCTTCTCGTTGGAGAGCTCGAAGAAGAGGTTACAGAGTTCCTCCAGATTCTCCCCCATTTTCGTGTAAAAACCTTTCACACCTTTAATTATAAAAAAAAACTTGTAGGAAAAAAAGGAGATTATTTGAGGTACCTGTCGAACCAGCGAACGATGTGCTGCAGCCGCTCCTCGCGGTGCTTTGGCTTCCCCATCCTGCTGAGGCCATGGGGCTCATCGGGGAACCTGACGAACTCGACGGTGCGTCCCAGCTTCGTGAGGCCGGCGAAGAGCTGCTCCCCCTGCTCCATGGGGCACCTGTAGTCGTGCTCGCTGTGGATGATGAGCAGCGGCGTCACCATGTTCTTGATGTATGTGATCGGCGACTTGTCCATGATCCTCTCCAGGTCATCCCAGGGGTCCTTCCCCCAGTTGAGCTCCATGGTGGGCAGGCTCCTCCAGCCGATGTCGCTCGTCCCGTGGAAGCTGTACCAGTTGCTGATGCTCCTCATGGTGATGGCGGTCTTGTACCGGTCCGTGTGCCCAACGATCCAGTTGGTCATGAAGCCGCCGTAGCTCCCGCCCAGCACCGCTATCCTCTCCGGGTCGACGTAGTCGTAGGTCTCGATGATGTAGTCCGTCGCCTCCATGATGTCCAGGTAGTCCCTTTCGCCCCAGTGGCCCGAGGGCTCGCCGCAGAACTTCTCGCCATAGCCAGTGCTGAACCGGGGGTTGGTGTAGACGGCGACGTAGCCGTGGTCGGCGAGGACCTGGAACTCGTGCTCCGCTGGGCCCAGGGTGAACCCGTAGGCGCCTCGGGGGCCTCCGTGGATCTCGAAGCAGGTCGGATACTTCTGGCCCTTTCTGAAGCCCTTGGGCTTGACGATCCAGCCCTGCACCTTGGTGCCGTCACTGGCGGTGAACCAGAACTCCTCCGGCGGGATGACCCTCAGCTTCTTCAGCAGGGGTTTGTTTAGCTCCGTCCTCTTCCTCGCTCCTTCGCCGTCCAGGGTCCAGAGCTCCGATGGGGTCACGGCGTCGGAGGCTCCATACGAGAAGACCTCGCCGGCCTTGTCTAATGTGAAGGAGCCGACGTTCATCTGGCCCTCGGTGAGGGGCTCGACCTCTCCCTCCAGGCTCACCCTGTAGATGTGACTCGTGCCATGGTCGGGGAACTTGACGTAGACGCTCTCCGAGTTGGGGGACCAGATGAGGGCGCTCTCCCCTGCGGAGACGGTTCTGTCGAAGCCCGTCGTGAGGTTCCTGAGCTCCCCGCCCTTGACTGGGATCACCCAGAGATCGGTCTTCTTGTACCAGACCAAGCCCGGGTCCTCGATCTCACGGCCCGTGAAGGCAAGGTACTTGCCGTCCGGGGAGTAGCCGAGGGCCCCCACCGAGCCCTGCCAGTCGAACATCTTCTTGGGCTTCCCGCCCTTCGCTGGGATCGTGTAGACGTAACTCAGGTAGGAGTAGTCGCCGCCCTCGTCGAGGTTGCCAACGAACGCGATGGTCTTGCCGTCGGCGGACCAGACCGGCGACGTGACGTCGAACTCTCCGTCGGTCAGCTGCTTCGCCTTCCCGCCCCTCGCAGGGATGCTGAAGACGTGGGCGTACTTCCCCTCGTAGAACCCCTTGCCGTCCCCCTTGTACTTGATGCGGCGGATGATCTTGACGTCGCTCTCCTTCTTCTTCTCGCCCTTGAAGACATTGGATGTGAACATCACCGTCTTCCCGTCTGGGGACCACCGTGGATTCTGGGCGCCCCCCTCGACCGTGGTGAGCTGCCTCGCTTCTCCCCCGAAGGCGGGGATGGCGTAGAGCTGGGCCTTCTTTTTCTTCTTCTCTTCAGCCTCGTCCTTAGTCTCGTCCTCGCTGGGGCGGCTCGAGGTGAAGAGGATGGTCTCCCCATCGGGAGACCAGCGGGGGTTCGATGTGTTCTGCTTCCCGTATGTGAACTGTCTCGGCTTCTTCTCCTTGAGGTCGAGGAGCCAAATGTGGGTGTCGTATTTGTCCTCGTCCATGTTAACCTCGGAGAATGTGAATAGAACCTTGGATCCGTCAGGTGAGACCTGGGGGTCGCCGACGGGCTGCCCCGCGAAGATGGGCATAATCTTGTAGTCCTCAAGCTTCTTCATTATAAATCGTGAACGTGTTGTCCAAGTTCTCTAAAAAAGTTTGTACATTAAATGGACAAAGAATCACCTCAACGGGCTTTTCTTTACATACCTCGCGAGAAGGCTTTCATCCGGTGGACTGGCTGCACTGAGAATATCAATAACAAGAAAGGTCGGCCGTCAGCCGTAGTGGTAGACCCAGTCGATGAACTCCTCGGTGGTGTCGAAGGCCTCGTAGGAGGCGTCGTTGAACGCGCAGGTGATCCTTATGTCGTTGGCGCCCCAGTATGCGAACCACTTGTCGAGAGCGTACTCGACGGGGTAGTCGAAGAACTGCCCGATCTCCATCCCTGTTTGGTACCCTCCGCAGGCGTCCATGATGGCGAGTCTACCCTTGGTGATGATGGTGGCTGAGCAGGCCGTGCTCCCGTTGGTGTCCGCCATGACGACCCAGTAGTCGTCGGAGATGTTGTAGGCCTTCATCATGCTGACGAGGAGGCACGCCTGGTCCTCGTGATCACCATACCCCTTGGAGAGGGTTTCCTTTGGATACGCGAAGGAGTCAATGCCGAGGACGACGCTGACCGACGGGTCGTCATCCAGCCTCGGGTACATGGAGTCCTCCCTCAGCTCGATGTTCGGGTAGGTCCAGTCGAAGAGCCTCCTGATGTCGGACCACTGCTCTGAGACCTTATCTGTCCCGTAGGATTTCACTATCTGGAGCATCTTCACGACGATGGACTCCTCTCCCGATGTGATGAACTGGCACCTGACCGCTCCCAGCCCCAGCCGAATGTTGACCTCGTCCACGACTCTAGCGTAATTGTCGCTGAGGGTCTGGAACTCGCTCTCGACGGCCTCCTTCTCGGAGACCGCTACATCGTACTCGACGAGGTAAGCCGTGTAGATTGATTCGAGGTCATCGTAATTCTGATGGAGGGCCTCGTGGTCGTCCTCCAGGTTGGAGTTGCTCTTCATAAGGACTTCGTAGTCGGCCAGCAGCAGCGCGTCCTCCCCCTGGAGGACCGTGAAGTTCTCCTGGAGGAAGAAGTGCTCGTTCTTCAGGGCAACGTGCTCGTCCTGGAGGGAGTTGAGATCATCTATGAGCTCGCCGTTGTCGGCGACCTTGCTATTGTACTCGGTGAGGAGCTGATCGTACTCGTTCTGGAGGTCTGCTCTTGAGCCCGAGCTGGGCTGGAGGACCAGGAAGTAGACAGCTTCACCGCCGGCGAACAGCCCAAGGGCTACTATTATTATGATGTAAACTTTATTGTCCATGGTGCTCTCTCAGGTTCCCCTCATTGAGGGTTCATAAAGGATTTATGAATCGGTCACAGGGATGAGGAGGCGGTATCACTGAACACGACACGCGTCCCCCAGGGCTATTATTCCCTGATCCTGGATAGAAAGACGAGGCCGAGGAGGCTGATGACGGCAGCCGCAGGGAAGATCAGGGCGGGCTCGTAGCCGTTCCAGATGAGACCGTAGATGACGGGGCCGATTATGAGCCCCAGATCCTCGAAGGAGCCGTACATCCCCATAGCCATCCCCGAGAGCTCCCTGGGGGCGACCTTGGAGAGGGTCGCAAGGACGAGGGAGGAAACGCAGCCAAAGATGGAGATGGCGGTGGTAGCGAGCACCAGCTGAAGGGGAGTCTCGACCAGGTAGAACGCCATGGACATCGTGAACATGCCAGCGAGACCCGCCGCGATGAGGAGCCTCCTGCTGAAACGGTCGGAGAGCCTCCCCAGCACGGGCATGACGACCAGTTGCAGCCCCGAGGAGATGGTGAGCATCACTCCTATGGAGACGTTGGACATGCCGACCTCCTCGGCGGCGTAGATGGGGAGGAATGCCCTGACTGCGGGCATCCCCGTGAAGATGGAGACCGTCAGCATGAAGATGAGGGTGACCGACGGCACGGAGAGGAGGGTGGTGGCGTCCTGCCAGACGCTACCAGCGCCGCGTTCCTTGGGGGCGACCTTCCCCGAGTTACCCCTGAAGAACACGCCGAAAATCGCCGCTCCCAAGAGGAGAACGGCGGCCGAGGCGTAGAAGGCGTACTCGTACCCCATCAGGTCCGCTATGTAGATTCCCAGAATCGGCCCTATCATGCTGCCGAGGGTGAAGAAGGTGAACCAGACGCTCATGTAGAACCCCCTCGACTCCTCGGGGGAGCCGTCGGCGACCATGGCCCGGGTCGTCGGCCCTATAGCCACCGCAAAGGCGCCGACAGCGAACTGGAGAACGACGAAGTAGGGAACCAGGCTCTTAACGGTGTAGAACGGAAAGACGAGGCCCATGCAGATGAGGGCGCCGACGAGCATCCTGTTCCTGTCGATGCGGTCGGAGATGGTGCCCCAGAGCCCCTCGAAGACGATGAGACCGACAGCGTGGGCCGTCGCGATGAAGCTCCAGTCGACGATGTCGATGCCAAGGGACCTGATGTAGAGGGGCAGGACGGGGCCGCTGACGGAGAGGGACCACGCGGTGTTCCTGAAGAGGAGGAGCATGTAGACGGGGAGGAGGCGCCTGAAGGTCTCTGACAAAGTGGTCCGACCCGGTTTACCAATACAACTCCTCTGATCGGGGCTTAACGTTGATCATGGAATAGTGGAGGCCTGCGAATCGTTGTAGAGGACACTGAGGCTCTTACGGTAAGCGTCGAAGGCCTCCCTCCCGGCGGGGGTGAGGCTGAGAGTCGTCCGGGGCTTCTTGTCGACGAAGCCCTTCATCACCTCAATGTAGTCCGCCTCCTCCAGTTTGG
>Ga0307379_10007460_pt1 | contig 14863 bp, 13 predicted proteins | sample UN2MG_FD_202237 | JGI IMG/M metagenome (GOLD analysis project Ga0307379, IMG submission 202237) | Soil microbial communities from Risofladan, Vaasa, Finland - UN-2 | ecosystem: Environmental > Terrestrial > Soil > Coastal area > Acid sulfate soil | place: Finland: Risofladan, Vaasa | collected... | reverse complement strand
AAAGTCAGAATAGATAAGAAAATTTTGGATTTTATTGAGTATCGGTACCAAAAACGGGAGTCCGCCTTTATGAGAAAGCAAGAGTTTAAAAGAGAAGTAGAGGGCGAGCGATCGTGATGCCGCCGTCTACAGCTAATTTCTTAAGCGCAATCAATTTACCCCTTTTGGAGCTTTTGGCTTTCTTATTCATAACAATACCTTTCTAAGTGAGTGAAGCCCTTCCGAGCCTATAAACAACCTTATCGGTCGAAAACAAAATACCTTTAGGAAATTCTCAGAAACTTGTCAAGAAAGAATCTCATCTTACCCTTTGCATATAGGGTTAAACGGCTTCCAAGGCGTGACAGGGATCACCGGGACTAACAGGAATCACCGGCGTTCAAGGTGTAACCGGAGCTACGGGTGTGATAGGTCCGCAAGAGCTTAAAATTACTAGCGGGGAAACAAGAACCCAAGGCGGAACACAGGGCGTAACGGGGACACAGGAATCACCGGTATCCAAGGTACGACCGGAGCTACCGGAGCTACCGGACTTCTAAGCTGTTAACACACTGTATTTACTATGAGCCAAAAAATACCCCCGAGACCCTTAAAAGGTTAGTGGAGGTAATACTATGACGACTAAGCTGCCTAAACCTGACTACGGAAATCTACTAGAATATTTCCCTTTTGACGAATTCCGGGGTGACCAAAAGACAATCCTAGAACAAATGCGTGACTGGCTCCTCGATCCGACCGTGGATGTGATTATTTGCCAAGCCGCCACAGGCATCGGCAAGTCAGCTTTGGCTCTCGCTTTGGCTAAGGCTGCGAAATCCGCTTACATAGCCACAGCGAACAAGGCTCTTCAAGATCAGTATGTAAGAGATTTTGATAAGCTTTTGGTTAATCTGAAAGGCCGCTCCAACTATCAATGCACCCGTTTCTCCGCTCCCCCAGGGCGGCTTCCTTATACCTGTGCTGACTCCCCTTGCCGGGAATCCAAGGACTCAAGGTCGGCTTGTGCTCGTGAGTCGGCTTGCCAATACCACTCGCAAAGGGTGAAGGCTTCGAAAGCGGATGTAACTTCTTTCAATTTCGCTTCGGCTTTGCCGTTTTTGAACTATCTATCTGAGATGTTCCCACCCAGAAATCTCTTGGTTTGCGACGAGGCCCACTCAGTTTGGCAATGGCTCACCGGCTTTGTGGGGATCGACCTATCCGCTAAGGCGTTGCGGGAACTCGACATCATGGAGAATGTCCCGAATTACGTTGAAACTGATATGTATGTCGGGTTGATCGACCGGGTTCAAAAAGCGGTAGCGTTCCAATTAGATCTCGACACCGACGGCGACCCGCAAGCCGGGAAGCGAGTAGAACAACTAGAAACCCTTAAAAACAAGCTTGATCTATTCGATGTCGTGACCAACAACAAAAAAGATATGAATAATTTTGTAGTAGATAAAAAATATGATCCCAAGAACCCGCACCAAATTCACACGGTGTCTTTCAAACCGGTAGACGTTTCGAATCTCTTACACGACTATTTTTTCCGCCACGCTGAAAAAGCGGTGTTGTTGTCTGCCGTGATCCTAGACTTCGATACCTACGTCAAAGTTATGGGTATCGACCCCAACCGGGTGAAGGTGATGACCTTGGATTCCCCGTTCCCTGTAGAAAACCGGCCTATCTATACCTATGAAGCGGTGGGGAAGCTGTCGAAGAAAAACCTGAGCGTCTACATGCCAGATCTTTGCTACAAGGTAGTGAAGCTTATGAATATCTATCGGGAAGTCAAAGGCATCATCCACGGTGTGAGTTGGGATCTTTGTCGGCGGGTGTACGAAGGGGTGACCGACGAAGCTCGGGGGCGGCTTTTGTTAGCTGCCCAACCTAGCGAACAAAAAGCTTTGCTCAAAGAACACGAAGAATCTGAAGATCCAACCGTTCTTTTGTCGCCTTCGATGTCTGAAGGGGTGGATCTCAAAGATGATCTCTCTCGACTACAAATAATTCTCAAGGTGCCTTACCCGTACCTGGGCGACCCGGTGGTGCAACAAAGGATGGAGCTATACGACAATTACTACGCTATGCTCACGGCTCAAGCCTTAGTCCAAATGTATGGACGGTCGATCCGCTCGGAAGAAGACTGGGCGGATACCTACGTCTTAGACGGGAATTTTGTTAATTTTATAAACTTCAACGGGTGGTTGTTGCCTAAGTCGTTCCACAAAGCTTTGATACGGAAAGACTATTCTTGAAAGATCTATTCGTCACCGCCGCTTCGGTGCTAAAAATGGCTGCCCGAAGCGGCAAAGTCCTAGCTACTTCCCCTGTAGTAGAAACTCGGCTACAAACTTGCCGTGGTTGCGAACACCTTAAAAATTCTCGCTGTACCGCTTGTGGCTGTTTAGTCGTCTTGAAAGCTGGGCTATTGGCTGCCGATTGCCCCAAGAATAAGTGGTGACCCATCCTTAATTTTTAAGGAACCAGGGGAAATTTTGATGCAAGCCCAGATAATTATAGCTCTGAGTAGAATAATCGAAGCGGATTTCAAAACTGCTTTAAATAAATTTCAAGAACAAGGTGTAGACGATGATGTAATCAAAGACACCTTCGAAGCCTTTAAAGAGGCTAAAAAGAAAAATAAGATCAAGGAAAACGATCAAAAGAATATAGACTGGTGGGCTAAGAAGCCTTGGGACGAATTCAAGGCGTTCGTCGATGAGGTAACCGAGAGCCTAACCAAAGGCGATGAAGTAAGATACAAAGCGAATAAAGGAGCCGAACTCCGGGCGGAAGACGATAATTGGGTGGTGTATAAGATGCTCTCCCAAGAAGGGTGTGTTTTCTACGGCACCAACCGCTGGTGTATCTCGAAGGAAGGTTCCAGCCATTACGACTCTTATTCTAAACAAAACGACTTCTACTTTGCGCTCTCTAAGGATCAAAACAAAGACGACAAGTGGAATAAGATAGCCGTACAAGTTGATAACTTGACGGGTAATATCCTAAATTATTGGGACACCACCGACACAAGCCACAAGGCCTTGCCCGAAACTATCGAACTTCCTGAATTTGAAATAGACAAGACAGACCTAGAAGGTATCAAGGAAAAGCTCGAACCGGATTTCAAAATAATCCGAAGGCTTATGAAGAAGGTCGCTCGAAGTTATGTAATAGACTATTCGAACAAGCACAACGCAAAGTTGGTTTACGAGGATGGTGATATGGGGAATCGGACCTTTTTCTCCGGTAATCTTACCCACCCAGGATCACAGCCAGTTTTCGATGTGAAGATAAGGGTCGGTGGTGGCGGCGGTGGGATTCGTTTGGTTATTAATAGCCACCTGAAGAACTTCCAGGCCATAGAAGATAATTATTCGTTAGAAGATTTTAAGCGTCAGTTAGAGCAATTCACTTATCGGTACCTTGCTAAAGATTAGATCGGGAGTTGAAAGATGAAGAACGTTTTGTTGGCTGCGTTAAAAAGAATCGTGGCTGTGCCTATAGACATCGAAAAACCTCGTGAACAAAGGTCGGAGGTCGCTAAGCAGCTAGAAGAATATAAGGATTTGATTGAAAAAGACCTAAAAGATTTTGCTAAAGACTATGTTTGGTTACAAGAGGAAGATGGGCGGGGCGAAAAACCTCTTAAAAAAGGTTATCACCTCTTCAATAGTCAGACTAGCGGAGATGGAAGGGACTTTAATATCACATTGAGGCGTGGTTACGGCGATGAGTCACCTCTTTTGGATATCAAATTATTTATACGTGAAACCTACGATAAAGATACCGGTAAAACAATCGAGCCGTCCATAGAGTTCAAAGCATATCAGAGTAAAAGTTACCCCATACCAAACTATGAAATCATCGAACAAGAGATGAACGAAAGGCTCGACCGAGAAGAAGTCGTCAAACGAGAACAGTACGACAAATACGAAAAAGGCGTGAAGGAAGCCAAGGATTCTTTAGACGAGATGGAAAAGCTTCTGAACGATGTAGTAAAGCACTATACTTATAATGATGAAGAACTTGAAGTAGAGCGCAAAACACGTAGTTCAAAAATTGCCTTGTTCGACCAAGATTCAAATGAGCGATGGTCTATGGACGTGAAGATAGGTTGGGACGGTCGGGTAAGGTGGGTTAAAAAAAGAGATTTAGCGTCTTTTATAAACCTCAAGCTACGTGAAGGTAGACTTGTTGCTACCAAAGACCACCCATCCTTTGAAAAACACAGCCAAGCTAAAGACAATGCGAAAAAACTGGGCAAAGAAGCCAACGAGATAATGCAGAAGTTTGCTGAAGAAGCCGAGGGTATGGAGCACGGTTCGGATGAAGGGTTGTATCTTGAGTATAAGGGCTACCAGTTTTATGTAAATACGGCGGTGAATGCAGCGGGAGACTCTTATCTGAGCTTTAACTGGGATAACACAGACAATGAAGATCAAGGTACCCTAGACGATACCTCAAAGCTTCTAAACGTGCTGGAGGTTTGGAAGGACGGTGTAGAGATTTACTGGTAGTGCTAGTAGCCAAAGCTACTAGCCTAGATTGTTAGTCTCTTAATAATTAATACAGCCCTGGGATCTCAACCCTCCCAGGGCTTCCTATTGGCTATACCAATACCTAAATCAGAACCTTACACATGCCCGCTGGCGAGCCCGGTGGTTTCGATAACATCCATCCTATAAGAAACACCATAAAAGCAACTAAGGTAATTCAGTAGAGCCGTTAAATTACGGAACCTTAGATGCTATAATATTGGATTCGGGCCGGGGTTGGCTTCAGGCGTTTTAAGATTTTGGAGCTATTTTGGGCGAAATCTACTACAACAAGAAACGACTAATGACCGGAGGTGGAAAAATGACCCACTACAAGTTGACTCTTGAGAACGGCGGCTCCCATCTTGTTTTTGCTGAAACCGAAGAAGAAGCCACCGAAGCTTATTATGAATCGATAAAATCGATCATAGGGCACCAACTAAGGATCTGCGGATGCTTCGGGCCGGAACAACCCTTAGATCGGTCAAAGATTACCGGAATAGTCTCGATGATAAAGCTAAACAAGGATCTCTGACTTCTTGAAGACCAATTTAGCCATTTCGTTCATGATCTTAAATTTGCGGTCGTTCTTGGCTTCGGGGGTCATCCCATCTTTGTGCATAGAGTTCCGAGCTTTCGCCAAGGCTAGTTCTCTCAGATAGCCGTATTCGTAGCGGATCTCCCGTCGCAGCTTCAAAACGTCAGAGTAGATCAAGATAGCTGTGTGCATAGGACTGAAATGCGCCCGCACCGCCACCGCTATTTTCTCCTCGGTTCTGTCTTCAGCCATCCCTCGGGCGTCAAACAAGAACTTATTCAAGATAGAATTCGAGATCCAATTGTCGCTGCTAGCGTTCAAGATCGCTACTTCAGCCTTCAAGGCCAGATTAGTCTCGACCAAAAGAGCTTCTCGCTTGTCTAATTCGTCGTCCAGGTATTCTAATTCCGGCGAAGTAGCGAAGTCAGCCGGGTCTAAATTTAGCTCCCAAAGCTCTTGGCGCTTCTCGGCGATCGCCTTTTCCCGCTCTTCTTCAGTCAAAACTTCTTCTATAGGCTCCGCTTTGGCTGTGAGAATATCTGGGACCGGGCCGAAATCTGGCTCCTCGATCGGCTCTACCATGCTTTCCAGCCTAGCTGCCATAGCCGCCCACTCGTTTTCAGGCTCCGCAGCGACAACGGTGCTCTTCTTTTCTTCGAGATAGGCTTTGACCAAGGCGTTATCCAAGTACATTCTGCATGTCTTACACTTTTTACCGCTGACGAAGGATTTTTCACGGGTGAAGAAGCCTAATTTGGCTAACACCGTGAGCTTCTTATTATACCCTGGGATCGTGTCACGAAGATAAGTGATCGGCAGAAAGAACTTGTATAGTAGGGTTTTATCGTCTTTGGTTGTTACCCCTTTAACGTAACCTCGCTCTAGGGTGTCGGCGATATATTGGAGGATTCTTTCGTAGTGGTTCTCGTCGGCGAAGGATAAATTTATAAAGAAATTAGGGTCTCTTCTCTCGATTTCCAACTTTGACAGCTTCAAAAGATCTTCCGATCCTAAAACCTGCGGTTTTTTGTGGTCCCATCTTCTATTGGTGGAGCAACAAATCAAGTACCTTTTCTTGAAATCTTTGAGCCCGAGATCCTTCACCAGGCCGTTCGAAGTCCGCAAACGGAGGTAAGGCTCCACCACGGCAGCCCAAAAAGCTTCGACTTCTTGATCGTTGTAAAGGTCCACATACCGCCAAGCGTACTTCGATAGAAGTAGCAGCATAGCGTTGGAGCGCCCGGTGATGTCTAAATCCCAAGAGATCTTTTCCGAGAGATTGTTTTGCCGAGCATATTCTTCTGGGTTTGCAGGCAAATCCAATAGCTCTGTGAAGGTGAAAGCGACTTCTTTTTCCTTCTGTACTACCTTTTGTTGCTCCTCGATCTTTTCTTCAAGCACAACTTCGACTACATCTGGAACTTCTTTTTTGGTGGTTTCTAGCTCGGGGTGCCGGACAGCGACGTTGATCTCGCCGTTGGGGAACACCTTCAGCACATCACCCAGCCGCATCACCGGGGCATTTGGCTGCGAGTAAACAACATCACACATAAAGTTGTTCTTCGGGTTCCGGTAAAAAGGTAGCTGGGCTACTCGGGTGCCGTCGAGCACCCCGGCGTCCCCACCCAGCACCTTATTCATCCGACCCCAAAGGTCTCTGTATTGGTCGTGAGTAGCGTTGTCGCCTCGATAGCAAACCCCAGCCCTGACTCCCAAAGGCAAAGGGATGTTAGATCGGTGGATGTCCCACCCATCTACTACACCTCTTTTGGCGATCATCTGCCAGTCCGGGTGCATCGGGTTGCTAACCTTCTTTTTTAGCTCCGCTACGAAGTTTTGATCGTAGGGTAAGATGCTCTCTTCGGCTTTGTTGCTGGCCGACCACCCTTGAACTTGTTGTTGGTTGGCGATCAATTCAGACTTAAAATATAGGTGAAACTTGCCTTTAGAGGTCTCGGTAGCCACCACTAAAAAATCTAATAAACCTAGATCCTTCAGCCGAGCCCGGACCTCTTCGAATATCGAAACATGATCGAGATCGAAAAACCAGTGCCGGTAGTGCTGGAAGGTCTTCTTATTGAAAAAGCCAGTGGTGTGGTTCGCCGCCAAATAAGCCAGCATACTTTGTAGCTGGCGGGGATCTAAGCCCCCCGCTTTTATTTGCTCCTTGATATGATAGTTGATGGCTAGCTGATCCTTAATCACCATCGAAGGCTGGTGAGCGTGGACCAACCAACAAGCCTTGAGATTGAATCTCTCTGCCCGATAAAGCTGGTAAGGCATCCGGTAGCCATCGTGATTCCGAGCTTGCTTGAACGCTCGCCACGAAGACTCACTCTGGTATCCCCTGGGGACTTGGAGGGTGTCTATTATTCTTGTGTGGGCGACTTCATTCGCTAAGTATGGCTGGATCTTTTCCGGCTTGGAAGGCCGCAACACCGGCTCGAAATGGACACCCAAAGGCTCCAAGAATTTCTTCTCTATCAAAGAGTGCCGATGCTTGGCTTCCGCCTTGGACGCTTTACCAGCTTCCTTACACCGCACCAAATAAATAGAATCTTTTTCACCCGGCTCTTGAGTCGGATTCTTAATATCTACTGTACGCCAGTCTACAATCACAACCACCCTACCCCACAACTTCAGGTACCGACTAAACACAGTTCGCTGGTCAACAACTAACTGATATATTTGATGAATACGAGTATCTTATATCAACCCTTCAACTCGTCAACCTAAAAAACCAAACGCAGCTACCACAACGCTTACACCGGTTTTGAACTCGTCTTGACTAAAGAATAAGTCTCGACTTCAATCTCAAAATCTCTGTTTCGCTTAAGCTCCGCCGCCTGCTTTTCAGCATCGTGTTGCCTAAAATATAAGCAGCTACTTTTTCTATTATGATTTCTATAAGGAAGGCCGTTTACTTGGATCACGTAAACTTCAGCGGGTACTTTTTTCACAACCAATCTTATAAAGCGAGAGTAATCGGATTTGAACCGATCTGATATCCAGCGTGACAGGCTGGTGACCACTCCTAGCAGTCCCTACTCCCGAGATTGGCGCAGGTTCGCCAGAGACGAACCTGCTATAACTAGCCTAATTCAAAATCTCTTTAACAAAGCCCGCACCAACGGTTTTACCGCCTTCTCGGATAGCGAATCTGAGGTTCTCTACCATCGCTACAGGGCTTTCGAGTTCGATCTTCATCCCTGTTACACGATCCCCAGGCAGAGCCATCTTCATGGAATCGGGTAACTGTACTACACCCGTAACAGAAGTGGTACGAAAAAAGAAAGAAGGTGCATAACCAGATTCAAATGGAGAATGTCTTCCACCTTCTTCTTTAGTAAGCACCAAGACTTCAGCCACAAATTTAGAGTGCGGTTGCACGGTGCCGGGTATAGCCAAAACTTGGCCCCTTTGTACACCATCTCTGGAGATTCCTCTAAGGAGCAACCCTACATTATCTCCAGCTTGAGCCGACTCCATCTGCTTGTGGAACATCTCTACCCCAATAACCACAGTGTCAGTTTCACCCTTTGTTTTAAGGCCTAGAATCTCCACCTTGTCACCAATCTTGATCGTACCTTGCTCGATCCTACCGGTGACCACAGTACCCCGGCCTTGGATGCTAAACACATCCTCAATAGGCAACACAAATGGTTTACCTAGATCTCTCTTAGGCTCCTTGATGTAAGAGTCAACCTTAGCCATTAGCTCTATTACACACTGAGCGTCCGGGTGGTCTGCCGAATCCGCAGCCAAAGCCTTAGTAGCGGAGCCCCTCACGAAAGGAGCGTTGTCCCCGTCGAAGCCGTACTCGTTCAGAAGCTCTCTGGTTTCCATCTCAACTAGCTCGATTAGCTCCTCGTCGTCGATTAGGTCGCATTTGTTTAGAAACACCACCATCGACGGCACCCCGACCTGATTCGCTAGGAGAACGTGCTCCCTCGTTTGCGGCATCGGCCCGTCCGCCGCTGAAAGGACTAGGATCGCACCGTCCATTTGAGCCGCCCCGGTTATCATGTTCTTGATAAAATCAGCGTGGCCTGGAAGGTCACAATGTGCGTAGTGCCTAGACGCCGTCTCATATTCAATGTGAGAAACATTGATCGTAATACCACGCTCTTTTTCTTCCTTAGCGTTGTCGATATCTTCGAAGTCTTTCACCTCACCACCGTGTTTGAGAGACAACACCTTCGATATCGCAGCCGTTAACGTGGTCTTCCCATGATCGACGTGCCCACAGGTTCCTACGTTAACATGCGGTTTATTACGAACAAATTGCTGTTTCATAACATTTTACCAAACCTTTCTCTTCATCTTCTAAATATTATCTACAGCCACGACGGCCTAAGAATCTACTTCGTATTCCTTCACTTCGAATTTGTGCCCCCGCAACGGCCCGTAACTATCTTCTACATAAGGCTCCGTGGTGGGTTGAGCTTCGGCTTTACACATCCCAAATTGCGTAAACGTGCAAAGGACCGTTGTAATCCCACCGAAGTAATATATAGATCTTAGTCATTCGAGTTCCCTTCTTGGGCTATAGCTTCTTGGTACTTGCGGATATACCGCATGAACAACATCGCTTTATCTGCTTTCAAAAAAGTGGCGGTACCTATGTCCGCTACCGGCACCGGGAAAAGAAACCCCCCGACTTCGGTCTTGTACCAAAGCTGGTCGTCCCTAAAGTATTCAAAGCAAACCTTAGCGTTGTCCCGTACCATGTCTGTGATGCTCATTTTCCATTCTCCCGTAGGTTTGTTCGCTATGTTTGGTTTGCTGGTGTCAAATATCGCCGTACCGTCAGCGTAATGCGTACTCAAATACTCGATCTCTTCCGGGGTCGGGCTGTAGTGGTGGTTGTCAAACTTCACCCAAAGCTCCTTGGCTGTGCCTTCGTTAAACAAAAGAATCCCTTCTACGTTCTCGAAATATGGCGTGGCCCCTTCCACACAATGCGTGATCGGCGGCCCGTATTTTTTGACCGCTGCGAAATCCGCACCCGTTCTAGCCTTAAGGTCCGCTTCCATGATCTTTCTAAAGTTCATCTTTACCTTCCGAAATTATCATTTTGCCTTCGTAAAGCCCGTCTGGTGATGTTGTCCGCACCTTTTTCTATGATTACAAAGTCATGATCCAAGGTTTTGTTATTCGTCTTGGGCACGTCCTTATCCACACAATCACCACACTCGTCAACACGACCAACTAAATGCCTTGGCCGCTTGGGATCGAATTCAAACTCGCAATGCCTGCAAATCATCTTACATCCTTTATGGTCCACACCCCTCGTAAGTCTTAGATGTCATCTGCCCTTTGGGTGTAGCCTCAGTAAGTCTTACTCAGCCAATGTCCAGATCTCCCTTGTTTTATAGCCTCAAACGTTTCGAACGAAAAAAGCCCCGGTTCTGAGTAGAACCGGGGCTGAGCGTTAAGGCTTAAGCGGTTCCTAGTACGAGTCGAACTCGTCGGCTGCTAGATATAATGAGGCATCGTCACTCAAGAGACTTGAGGTAAGAAGTGTTTCAATTGTTTTGTTGAAAGTCATTCTTGTTTCCGCTTCAAAAATCTAGTGACCGTTCACTAGGCTTGTCATCGAAGATAACATCGGAGTTAGAATTTTGACAAGGGAAAATTTGCTTCGAGATGTCTTTGTTTTTAGGTCTTCTGAATCAAGAGGTTCGGGGTACCTTCGACGAGCGCCTAATTTAAGTGAAGCTGACCCTAACCAAAATCAACTAACATCAGTTCGGAGTTTGTTCTATGAGCCTCCCTTTAACCGACCGTGAAGCCAAGGTCATACCGTTACACCAAAAAAATCTATTACACCTGAGAGAGAACTTCCGACCTTTCGAGTACCCCGAAGCTTACACGTTCGCTAAGGCGCAAAACGATCACCATTGGACGCACTCCCAAATCGAGGTAGACGCCGACCTAGTACAATACAAGACCGAGTTCACTGAGGCTGAGAAGCACGGGATCAACACGGTGCTGAAGTTGTTCACTACCTACGAGATTCAAGTAGCGGACTATTGGATTGATGTTGTGTACCGACGGTTCCCCAAGCCGGAAATAAGACAGATGGCTCAGATCTTTTCGGCTATGGAAGCGGAACACGCTTTGTTTTACGACAAATTGAACGATGCGTTAGGCTTGGCGACCAAAGAATTCTACTTAGATTTCTTGAACGATCCGGCGTTGGTAGCTCGGATGGCCTTCATAAGAGAGATGTTAGACGGTGGGCAAAGCGAAGACCCCCGCAAAGTCGCTTTGTCGCTCGCAGCTTTTTCGTTTATCGAAGGTGTTATCTTATATTCTTCGTTTGCGTTCCTTATGTCGTTCCAGCAGCCACCGAAAAATAAGCTTAAGAATGTGTTTACCGGTTTGTCTTACTCGGTTCGAGACGAAGGGATACACGCTGACGCTGATTCGTGGTTGTTCAACCAATTCTTGAAGGAACAAAACATCCCTATTGAATCTTTGGAAGAAGAGATCGTGGCTATGGGCGAGGCTTCTTTGGCTTTGGAAGAAAAGATCGTGGACGAGATCTTCGCTAAGGGGAAGATCGAAGGGATCACCGACCACCAGCTTAAGGAGTTCGTGAAGTCTCGGATAAACAAAAAGGTTGGGGACATCGGCTTGGTCAAAGTTTACGACGTTACTTACAACCCTATCAGCAAGTGGTTTTACAAATCGATTGGGGCGGTGGAGTTCACCGACTTCTTCGATCGGAACCCTACTAGCTACACCGGGAATTGGAATTTTTCTAAAGTAAAAGGTTGGTAATTTATGTCTGAACGGTACAAATCCCCTGAAAAATTGAAGATCAAAGCTGAGTTGAAAGAGCTTAAAAAGCGTGGCGAAGCTCCTGAATGGTTGACGTGGTTTAGTTGGGCGATGCTCAAAGAATCTTATTTGTACAAAGAAAAGACCCCAAGGGAAAAGTACCGGTTGATTGCTAGCTCGGCTGCGGCTTACTTACCCACCGAGAAAAAAGAATGGGAAGACAAGTTTTTCAATCTGCTTTGGAAGGGTTGGCTGTCGCCTTCTACCCCGGTGATGGCGAATATGGGTACTGGCCGAGCTTTGGCGGTGTCGTGTAGCGGAACTTACGTCGGGGATTCGATGTGGGACATCGCTTATTCTAACTACGAAATTGCGATGCTTTCGAAGTACGGGTTCGGCACCGCCGCTTTCTTCGATGTAAGAGCCGGGATGTCGGATATTTCTTCCGGCGGTAAATCCAATTCGGTTACTGACTGGATAGAACAAGCGTGGCGCACCCAAAATAAGATTTCCCAAGGATCGACTAGAAGAGGCTCTACAGCGTCTTACTTGGACTTTTGGCACCAAGACCTTATGGAAGTTCTCCCGATGCTAGAGAAGTACGACCGGCTTCACCTGGGGATTATTTGTGATGACTCGGTGAAAGAAGCTTTAGCGAAAGGCGACAAAGACGCTTGGACCAGATACAAAACTATTTTGACTTGGCGGGCTCGCAAAGGTAAGCCGTATATCATCTTTATCGACAACGCCAAAAGGCAAGATCCTGAATGTTATCGGGAACATGGATGGTCAACTAAACAAAGTCAACTTTGTAGTGAAGTGATGCTCTCGTCAGATTCTGAACATACCTTTGCTTGTGTGTTGTCTTCGATGAACGGTACGAAGTTTGACGAGTGGAAAGACGAGAACGCTGTGTTCGACGCTACGGTGTTCTTGGATTGTATCAACGAAGACTTGATCGTCAGGGGTTCGGAGATAGGTGGGTTGGAGCGGGTGGTGCGGTTCGCTAAGAAGAGTCGAGCTTTGGGCTTAGGGCTCTTAGGGTTCCATTCTTATTTGCAAGACAACAAGATCCCGATGAATTCGTTAGAAGCTAAGTTCGCTAACACGAAGATCTTCAAACACATGAATGATGAGTCGTTAAAAGCTAGCCAATTTATGGCGGAGTGGTTAGGTGAGCCTGAGATTTGCAAGGGCTATGGGCTTCGTAACACACACAGACTTGCCGTAGCACCGAATTGCCAAGACCCGACAAATAAGATTAGAACGAGCAAGGGAAGCCAAAGCATCTATGAGATCCTACGAGATAACGGGACCAAGCTTAAAGAGATCGAGGCTAAAGGGGTAGGTAAATGGATTACCTTGAGCCCTTCTATTACAGTCCAGACAAAGGACGGCTCAGGTGAGAGTTCTAAAATCTGGTACAACGGTGAAGCCGAAGTGTATGACATTGAATTTGAAGATGGTAATGTTTACTCTTACACGGGAAACCATAAGCTACTGGTGAAGCTATCAGATCAATCGGAAGTGTGGCGGCGTGTCGATGAATTGACGGGGGAAGAAGATGTTGTTTGCGTGTAATATACACTCCCCTACATCGAGATCGGAAATTAAACAAAGAGTTCTTAACAATTTCCTAGATCTGTCTGAGGACCAAATAAAATATTTGTTTGTGGAATTCACTAAGCATGATGGTACTGGGATAGGAGTACAAGAGCTTTAGGATAACCACACCCAGCCTAGAAAATTACAAGCTTCTTTGGTCTTCAGGGGAGATGTTAATCACATACTGTTTTGCTCATTCCAAAAAAGATTTGTCTCACCTGGGTTTTATAGAGGAAATTTGATGAAGATTACTAAAATCAACAAAAGACCGGAAAAAATTCATACCTACGACATTGAAGTCAAAGACCAACACCACTACGCCATGGAGAACGGCGTTATAAGCCACAACACAAGTTCTGCATTTATGGCGGGTGGCGTGTCCCAGGGGATCGAGCCGATCATCGCTAACGTTTACACCCAAAAGCTAGCCAAGGTGGGAGCGGTCGAGCGGATCAACCCGGCGTTGTTGCAAGTTCTGCGGGACAAAGGTCAATACACCGAAGAGGTCATGGACCAAATAACCTTCGACAAAGGTTCGGTACAAAAATTAGACTTCTTAACCGACGAAGAAAAAGAAGTTTTCAAGACGGCTTACGAAATAAACCAAAAGGTTTTGATAGATTTAGCGGAACAAAGACAACAATGGATCTGCCAAGGCCAATCTTTGAATCTTTTCTTCGACGCTAACGAAGAAGAGCAAAGAATACACGAGGTACACAAGTACGCTTTCGAACAAAAGCGGTTGAAGTCTTTGTACTACGTTAGAACGATGGCCGGGATTTCAGCGGACACCGACGATACGTGTGTTGCTTGTGAAGGTTAATCGGTTTTGTTCTTCCCACGCTTCTTTTGGCCGGGGTCTTTTTTAAAGCTCCGGTCGTCGAAGCCTTTTTTCTTGGCCATGTTCTTATCTGAAATCGCCACCATAGGATTTTGGCCGGTGCCTAACACCCCTGAAAGGTATTGGAAGATTTCTTGGAAAGCTTGGGCCGGTGGTTTCACCCGGTAAAAACCGTATTCGATCAAGCTAGCGTCGGGGTGTATCGAAATACCTCGGCGGTGCGTTCTTTCCGGTACGGATAAGACGGGGGTTTTGTCCGCTACGGCAAAGACGGGGGTTTTGTACTTTTGAAAGTTCTCTTTTAAGAACGCCCACGTTTCGGGGTTCCAAAAGTCATCTTCGGTTATCGAGAAGTACCCCAGCCCTAGGCCTAACCCGGTCTTTTCGTATTCGCTTTGCTTGTAGTAGAAATTGAGGTTGGTGCCTGTCTGGGTATACGTGATCACCCCAGGGTATAGCTCCCCGCAAAACCCTACTACAAACTTCTCAGAGAAACCCGGCGCTAGAATATATTGGGAAGATCCCAACACGTTGCGGTTACGGGGAAGTTCGATCTTGATAGGTTCC
>Ga0307379_10007459_pt1 | contig 14864 bp, 10 predicted proteins | sample UN2MG_FD_202237 | JGI IMG/M metagenome (GOLD analysis project Ga0307379, IMG submission 202237) | Soil microbial communities from Risofladan, Vaasa, Finland - UN-2 | ecosystem: Environmental > Terrestrial > Soil > Coastal area > Acid sulfate soil | place: Finland: Risofladan, Vaasa | collected... | reverse complement strand
GCGCCCCCCCCGCCGCCCTGTCCCCACCCGCAACCGCCCCACCCCCCCCCCCCGGGGGCGGGGGCCGGGGCCGGCACACTTTTTGCTTTTGGGCAGCGCTCGAATGTTACCTGACCCGGTGGCTATTGCAAAAAGAGTGCCGGCCCCCGCCCCCCGGATCTCCTGATCACACCCGGCCCCCCTTCCTCCGCATAGCAAATGTGCGGATTTTTTTCGCATAATCCGGCTTTATAACAGGCTGTCAACCGGGACATACTCCAGGCCGAAAGCCTCGGCCACACCCTTGCAGGTCACTTTGCCTCTGACAACATTGGCCCCGGCATTGATTTCAGGATTCTCTTTGACCGCCTTTTTCCATCCCTTGTTTGCGATTTCAATAGCATAAGGCAGGGTGGCGTTGGTCAGAGCGATCGTGGATGTTTTCGCCACAGCTCCGGGCATGTTGGACACACAGTAATGGACTATCCCGTCCACGGTGTAAATCGGATCGAGATGGGTGGTTGGCCTGGAAGTCTCAAAACAGCCTCCTTGATCGATAGCCACATCCACCAGCACGGCACCTCTCTTCATGGTTTTCAACATGTCCCGGGTCACCAGCCTGGGTGCCCTGGCCCCGGGGATAAGAACCGCGCCTACCACTACATCGGCCCTTTTGATCAGTTCGCGGATAGTCGCCGGACTGGACATCAGCAGAAAGCAGTTGCTGGGCATTACATCGCTCAGATAGCGCAGGCGCTCCAGTCTGTTATCGAGCAGGTATACCTTGGTACCCAGGCCGCAGGCCATTTTGGCTGCATTGGTTCCGACTATCCCGGCGCCGATAATGAGCACAGTGCCCGGATCTACACCCGGAACACCGCCCAGCAGGACTCCCTGGCCACCTCTTGACATTTCCAGGTATTTGGCCCCTTCCTGGATGGACATCCGTCCTGCCACCTCGCTCATCGGGATAAGCAGCGGTAAAGATCCATTCACCTTTTGAATGGTTTCGTAGGCTATGTTGATCGAGCGTCTTTTAATAAGAACGCGTGTCAGCTCCTCGGCTGCGGCCAGGTGCAGATATGTGAAAATGACCTGGTCTTCTCTGATCAGCTCATACTCCGAGGGCATGGGTTCTTTGACATGCATGATCATTTCGGCCCTTTCGTAAATTTCCCCGGGCGTGTCTATGATTTCAGCACCGGCTTTCCTATAGGCGGTGTCATAAAAACTGCTGGCTTTCCCGGCATTTTTTTCCACCAGAACCGTATGCCCCTTCTGATGCATTATTTCTACACCTGAGGGGGTCATGGAAACACGGTTCTCCTCGGCTTTGATTTCTTTCAGGATCCCTACGATCATTAGATTTATCCCTCCATCAGAGATTTGGCCAGGCCACTAAAATCTAATGCATAAATTCAATATTTCCCTTATATAAATATTTATCAGGTTAAAAAAATTGGAACTCGAAAGCTCTCAGGCTGATAAAGAACAGGAAAAAAAGACTAAAAAGCCTCACCGGGTACTATTAGAGATTCAAAAGGCTTGACTGATATTCCTTGATGAGTTAGATACTACATTTCGTTTTTTGGTCGGGTCAATTTCGTGAGATCAATAAACAACGTTTAAATTTTGCCTTGTTTTAACATTGAAATTGTCAGAATGGCTAGAAAAGCATTGTCATAAAATCCCAAGGAAAAATAACAAGATAAGGCAAGAAAAAACATATTTTTATCTTTATAACTCGTGGAGAATATAACATGCGTTGCCCGATAGTACCAGTCCATGCAGAGGAGCTTGTATACGAGATCCGCCAGATCGCTCTTCTGGCCTGGAGGATGGAGAGGGCCGGCGTTTCTGTAATCTGGGAGAATATCGGCGATCCGGTGGCCAAGGGTGAGCTCGTGCCGGACTGGATTATAGAATATCTGGTCCAGGTGGCCCGCGAGCAAAGGAGCTGGGGTTACAGCCCTACGAAAGGGGAAAATGAAACACGCGTTTTCCTGGCCGAGCGGCTGGCAGCCCGCAGGGAACTAAGGATCGATCCGGAGAACATCTATTTCTATAATGGTGTGGGCGATGCAGTGGCCAATATCTACGGCTGTCTGAACAGAAATGCGCGTGTCCTGATCCCCTCGCCCTCGTATTCCATTCATGCCAGCCACGAGTCTTTCCATGTCAGGAAGGACCCGTTTCTCTACCACCTGGATCCGGCAAACGGCTGGCTGCCAGATCCTGAGGAAATCCGCACCCTGGTGGCCAGGAATGATGAAATAGCAGGCGTCCTGCTTATCAATCCGGACAACCCGACAGGCCTTGTCTGGCCTGGAGAGCTGGTGCAGGAGGTGGTTGAGATAGCCGCCAGATACGGGCTTTTCGTGATCGCCGATGAGATCTACAACCGTCTGGCTTACAATGGCAAGCGAGTCACCCTGCTTGCCGATGTGATCGGGGATGTGCCCGGGATCTCGCTTAAGGGTATCAGCAAGGAGTATCCCTGGCCGGGCGGACGCTGCGGCTGGATGGAAGTCTACAACGAGAGCTCGGACCCGGAGTTCAAGAGCTATGTGCGCAGCCTTTTCGATGCCAAGATGATCGAGGTCTGCGCCACTACCCAGCCGCAGTTGACCATTCCGCTGGTATATGCAGACCCGCGCTACGATGAGCACCTGAAAAGGCGCTGCGCAGCTTACGCCGGGCGCGCGCTCGAGTTCGAGCAGGCTTTCGAGGGGCTGGAAGGCGTATATGCCGTGAAGCCTGACGGGGCATTTTACGCCTCGGTGATTTTTAAAGAGGGGATGCTCAATGAATGTCAGAGCCTGCCTGTGGAGAATGCAGGCGCAAAGGCGATCCTCGATGAAATTCTTGCCGGCGGCGTATCGCCCGATAAGCGGCTCGTTCTATATCTGCTTGCTGCCACAGGCATTTGCCTGGTGCCCATGACCGGGTTCACGAGCACTCTTCCCGGTTTCCGCCTGACCCTGCTCGAACAGGATGACAACAAAAGAGCCTGGATTTTTAGCACCCTGCGGGAAAAAATTGAGAAATATCTGGTCTCGGCCTGAGGAAATTATGTTAAAAGTTGGAAAAACATTTGTCATGAGGCCAGCTACGCTTTATTTCTAATCACTACCAGCCAGCAGCTTCTCCTCCACAGCTTTGAACCGCGCCAGATACCCGCCCTTTCCATGATACGCCTCGATGTCCTCCCTTTTCGGCTTGATCGACTCCCGCTGCTTGAGAAAAGAGGCGCAGAATGCGCCCGGATCGAGTTTTACCCCCTGGGAGAGCAGCAGGGCGCAGGCGCCTGAGACTGCAGCCCCCAAGGCAGCCCCGCCCGCTTCTACAGGTATCACTGTCCTTTTCCAGATCGCGGCCACCCGGCGCATAATCTCCCTGCTTCCGGTCGAGCCGCCCGAGACATAAAGCACCTCGCCGGGAGCCATGAAATGCTGTGAATGATAATAGACAGAGGCCAGGGTTGATTCGATAATCCCGGCATAATCAGCGGCGAAGTCTTGATTATCGTAGCCTGCTCTCAGGGGGCCGAGGCGGCCCGAGACCGGAAAAGATTCAGTTTCAGCGTGCCAGAGAAAGAGACGCCCGCTGTTTCCGGGAGGAGTCTCACCGAGCGCCGCCTCGCCTGGGGCGTAATCGCTTTTGGCAAAGCCGTATCCGGCGCGCACGTTGTCCCATCTCAGGGCGCCATTGGTCCGGCAGCCGAAACTGAAAGGACGGTCGAGAGCATCGTACATGGCATTGGCGTAGCCGCGCATATCGAATGTCCTGCCGTCCGTTTCCACCATGATCACAAAGCTCGTACCCAGGCTCAGCAGCGAGCCCTGCACCAGCACCTTGGTCTGGGGGTTGTCCCCGGAGCCGATAGCCACGGCGCAGGAGGGATCGAGACCGTAGCGCTCCACAAAATAATTTGCGATCCGGCCCACAATTGTCAGGCCTGAGCTTAAAGAGGGCAGTTTCGCGGCCAGGGCTTTCGCCCCTCCGGGCAGACCCTCGGCCGCAGCCTGGATGAGCTTGTCAGACCAGGCTTTCCGGCGGTAGTCCATGAGCGAGGTGCCGCAGGCGTTGCCGTAATCGAGCGGGATGCGGAGGTTTCCAGTCAGCACGGCGGGAACCAGGGAGCTGATCTGATGGATAACAGCGGTATTCCTGTAATTGTCAGGATAATCGAGGCCGGTTTTCCGGATGCCGAAAGCGCTGAACCGCAAAGGGGCATCAGAGCCGCTCAGCTCGATCAGCGCCTCTTTTCCGCCGACTGCCTGCCTGAAGAGAGTAGCTTCCCGCGCGGTGTTCGATGTCCTCCAGATCCGGGCAAAAGGCACAGCCAGCCCGTGTTTCAATATCCCGGCCAGGTCTTTGCCAGGCAGCGGTGTCCAGAGGCTTTCGAAACATTCCGCGGCCCGGGAGTTTAACAGCACGTGCCCGTGCTGCTGACCCGAGGTGTTGATTACTGCTATGTCTTTCATCCGCAGGCCGAGACTCGGGAATTCCCGGGCCAGGTGCGCGAATACGGCATCGAGTGAAGCGAAATACATCTCCGGGGGCTGATTCGCCTCACCCTCCTCGCCCGGCGGCAGGAGATAGTCCTCATTGATCCCGAAGCCGCGAAATTCCGGTTCTGAGCGGTAATCGAGGGATTTTTGGCAGACAGTCTCTCTCTTGTCGATATCAACCGCCAGGGCGGTCAGGCTTTGAGTGGATGAGTCGAGTCCAAGAGCAAGTCCTGCCATGGGGCTTCCCCTTTGACTTTGGACTGGTTCTGAATGGATTAAAAGGGCATCGGCTTTTTTTCAAAGCCGGAAACTACCGCCCTCGGAATGAGCCTGGAGCTGTCTATGCCCCTGGCTCTGGCCCGGGTAATGATGTCCTCGATTTTCCCTCTCTCTACGTGCGGGTTGTGGTAAGCCTCGAGGATTTCCTCCGGGTCGATATTGTCCACAACGCCATTTGCAAGCTCGATAGCGTTGAAGCATTTGGCCAGCGCCGCCTCTACCGGCATTTTCTCCGGATTTATATCGAGACCGTAAAACCCGCTGTAACCGTACAGGCGCAAGACAAAGGACAGCGCCTCCAGGGTCTCGGGGGCCACCACGCCGCAGTTCAGGTCCTGATCGAAATTCCCCAGCGGCTGGGCGTTCCAGTGGGTGTGGGCCAGGCGGGCCTCGCGCATTACGGCGCTGTATGAGAACGCCACATCCTCGAAACCCATTCTTACATGGCCGATTTCCGGATTCAGACCCACCAGGCAGTGCCCCTCCTGGATAAGCCTGAGGTTCAGGGGATTCGACAGGCGGGCCTCCACATTGCGGGCCATGGTCAGGCCGTCTGCCGTGTTGCGCCAGATATTGTTGATCGCCGGCTCGTAGGGTTTCGGCTCGATTACCACCCGCACACCTGGCACCTCGTCCATGGCCTCGGCCAATGCGGCTTCGAACCTGTCCCACATGTCGTAGAAGTCCGTTCCCAGGGAATAGGTGTAGCCATCGATTCCGGGCCAGCACACGGCAATTGCGGGATAGCCTTGCGCTTCAGTGACCCGCCTGGTGAGTTTGAGCTGCTCCACAGTGTGGGCTGCATACTTGTCTCTCACCTCCTTGATCGGGCTCGAGGTGGTTCCGAACTGGGCGTCCACCTGGCGGAAATCGCCGCCGATCCCGGCCACCTGGGAAATAACGATCCCTGTCTCCCGGCGCAGCTTATCGAACAGGTGCAGGTTGCCCTCGTTGATCTCCCAGGGCTCGTGCGCCTCCAATGCCTTAAGGCCGTATGGGGCAAGCTCAGCGGCTATTTGGAGCCTTCTCTCGATTTCCATGCGGTCTTTATAGGAACCGTGAAAGCGGGAGGAGCCCTCGCCGAAAAACAAGATTCCCGCTGAATAACAGGGCGCAAAAGGCTTTTTCAACATGGCCGCTCTCTGCCCGGGACTCAGCCGCAAGGCCTGGGCCCGGATGTCTGTGAGCCAGGCCCCGGGAACCGCCTTTCCGGCAAGCCCGATAACTTTTTCATCAAATGGCAGTCTCAACCCATAATTGTTGAATTCGGCATATTTGAACATTTTTATTGTCTCCGTCAAAGTGTGGCAAATCATTTCTTGATTGCTGGAAGTAATAAATATCGTTTGAATAACCTCCCGGCTGATCCAGATCCTGGAAGCAGAAGGAAAGTCATTGGCCTCCACCTTTTATTCAAAAGTAATCTCGAGCCGCGGCCGCATGGTGGGTATAATATATTCGCTCGAGCGGAATGAGATATTATAACGCTCGAAAACCGGTGAGACCACCCATCCATGGTTAGCGTCCGGGTTCCTGATCCACTGCTCAAAATACTTGACAAAAGGTGTCAAGTCAAGCGTCAGAGGAACCTCGGGACGGATCTCCTGGCGGGGATCGGGCACGGGCCATTCGCCCTCAAGAAGAGCTGCCGGCCCTTGGTCCCGGCCCGGGTGCCAGCCGGGTATGCGCGGGCGCTCGTCGTAATTCATCTCCTCAGACCAGGGCCCGCCGACAATCCCCACCCGGTAGAGATCGTCCCCCTCCTCCGGAGAGAGCCTGTTCTGCCTGCTGCAATAGAGGATGAGTTTTATATTTTTGACCCTGGACTCAGTCCTGTAACTCTTTTCAAGACCGGAAAGGTCGAAAGCGATATAGAATTCCGAGAACTCATCGCGCCCCTGGGGCCCGTAGATCCAGCACTCAAGGTCCTGTCCCTCGGCGCGAGACTGGGGGTTGTGGCCCCGCACGGTGACATCCCGGCAGCCTTCGTAACCATCGAGTCCCTGCCTGAGAACCACTGTGCCGGAAGGGGGCTCTTTTTCGGGGACATAAAGAACAGCGCGGGCGAAGCCGGCGGTGGCCTGGCCCAGATTATCGCGGGCCCTCACCTGGAGCAGGTGGTGTCCGGGGATTGTCTCGTCAGCGGACAGGCTCACCTGCCAGCGCACGGTGCCCCGGGCAGGCCTCCAGGGATTGTCATCGAGCCGCCACTCGACACTTTCCACTGTGCCGTCGTCATCCGCCATTCCGCTCAATTCAAGGCGATCCTCAAAAACAAAATACCCGCTGTCTTGATCCAGGGCCACTATAGGCGGATCATCCGGCGGGGAAACCATACTGAGCGAGCTGAGCGGAAACTCCTGGAGGATGATATTTCTGTCAGCGCTCAAGGCGATCTCGTAGAAAAAGCCGCTCCCGGTAGTGTCCATGTAGCAGTTGGCGAGAGTTTCAGAGCGTATAGTCCCCACAGTGTCCGTGAAGCGGCTGTGGGCGTGGCCGCTCAAAGCAAGTATCAGGTCATCCGCGCGTGCCTGGAGCAGGGGCCAGGGGCCGCCTTCAGGGGCGGCGGAAGCTCGCGGATAAAAGTGCTGGCAGAACACTATGGGCTCCCCGCTGGGGATGGAGTCAAGACAGGCGCGCAGCCAGCACAGGCTGGCCACTGTATCCTGGCTCCAGTTCATGATAAAATGAAAACCCCTGTGCTCGAAACTGTAGTTCATCGGGCCGAAAACCGAGCTCCACCATTCAGGGTTGCGTGCGTAGTTGTCATCGTGGTTTCCGGGCAGCATATACACAGGCAGCCCGGCGCGCCCGGCGATCTCTTTTATCGGCTCGAGGTACTCGGGAGCGTGAGCCGCCAGGTCCCCGAGAATAATTACAAACCCGACATTCCGGTCCTTGACTGTGTTGAGGAAAGCCCGGAAGCGCAAAAGGTCGCTGTCGGCGGCGATATGGGTGTCGGCTATGGCGAGGAAGCGGATATTTTTCTGAGCGGCGCTATCGCGCTCCCCGGGGCTGAAACAGTAAGCGGTCGAGACAGGCAGGGTGAATCTTAAGAGCAGAAAGATTCCGGCAACAAGGTTCGCGCTGATTCTGTACATTGTTTTTCCCATGTTTTCAGGTATGAGTCTTTGAAACCACAACAGCCGTTTTATTAAGACAACAATAAAACCCGAGGGTTTATCAGGCAATATGTTTGGCCGGGATTATTCAGAAAGAAGGGAAAATGTTTATTTCAGGGGCAGGCCTCGAGGTGCCGGCCCGCTACGAAGGCGAGATAAAATCAAATCTCACCCGATTGTGGTCCGGGCCATAGGCTGTTAATCCGGATTATTCATACTTATTTTCGACAGTTTGGGCTTCATTTTTGAGGTCTTCAATTTGTAAGTTATTGAAATTAAATGAGATAACTTTTAGATTTTATGATTTCGCCAATAAATGTAGTGCCACAGGTAGCTATTTTAGACAATATTTATTCTTGACAAAAAGCTTGCAGACATTTATTATTAACATATGTTTGCACGCGTTAAAAGTAATGGTACGGGACCTAACGCCCGAAAATACCTCCAGATTGTCGAATCCTACCGTCAAAGTGGACGAGTTCGACAGCGGGTGATTGCCACTCTTGGCCGAGCCGATAAGTTGCAAGACTCTAAGACTTTGGCTGGAGTAATCGATTCGCTGAGCCGCTTTTGCGACCAGGTTAAGGTAGTTGAAGCCAGCCGTTCGCCTGAGATCAGCTCTTGTCAATCGCGGTTGTGGGGTCCGGCCTTGGTTTTCAGCCGCTTGTGGGAAAAACAGGGGTTGCCGGAAATTCTTGGCCGTTTGGCAGAAAACCGGCGTTTCAATTTTGATCCCGGACAAGTGGCGTTTGCCCTGGCCTTGCAGCGCTTGTGCGAACCGGGTTCCGACCTTCGAGGATCGCATTGGCTGACAAGCGTGGAGTCTGCCTGGTTTGAGGGAATCGCTTTGCAGCACCTGTACCGAAGCGTGTCTTGGCTGGCTGAGGTAAAGGAAGATTTGGAGCAGGAGTTGTTTTATCGGGATCGCGATTTGTTCACCCAGGAGCTTGATCTGGTGTTTCTGGACACCACTTCGATTTTTGTTTATCGAGATGAGGAGACACAGTGGACCAGGCGGGGTTACTCGCGCGACTGGCGGCCTGACCTGCCGCAACTGGTGCTCTGCGTGGCTGTGGACAGGCGCGGCTGGCCGGTGGCTTGGGAGTGTTTTCCAGGCAATACGGCAGACAAGGCGGCTTTTGTTCAGACTGTGGAGACCTTGCGTCGGCGCTTCCGGATTGGCCGAGTCAGCGTGGTTGCAGACCGCGGAATGATGGGCCAAAAGACCATCGAGTTTCTCACCAGTGATCCTGATACGCCTTTGGATTACATCCTGGGAGTGAGGATGCGCAGACAGAAAGAGGTGCGTGAAGAGGTTCTGGTGCGCATTGATCATTATCAGGAAGTTGAGGCCAACTTGAAGGTTGCCGAGGTTCGGGTTGGCGATAGGCGTTACATAGTCTGTCGAAATGAAGAAGAAGCACGCAGGGATGCGGCAGCACGCGAAAAGATGATCGTGCATCTTCAAGAGAAGTTGAAATCGGGTGGGGCAAAAAACCTGGTAAGCAACCTGGGATTCCGGCGCTTCCTCAAAGGCCGTCCCGGGGGTGCGTGGATCCTCGATGAGGAGGCGATCCGGGCTGAGGCGCTGTTTGATGGGATTTTCGTCTTGCGAACCAACCTGAATCTCCCGGCTGCCGAGATCGCCAAAACCTACAAAGGGTTGTGGAGAGTCGAGCGTATCTTTCGCGAAGAAAAATCCACGCTTGAAGTCAAGCCCTTGTATCATCATCTGGATCAAAACCGCATCGGACATATCATGGCTAGTTTCCTGGCCCTGCGCTTGGAGATAGACCTGCAACGGAGAATGGAAGAAAAATGCAGTGATGTTTCCTGGCCAGAGCTTATGCATGACTTGAAACAGCTCCAAGCAGTAAGAATCAATCTGGACGGCGAGGGCTGGCTGGTGAGAACTGACTTCCAAGGAGCGGCGCATATAGCCTTCCAGGCTGCTGGCGTCCAACCACCTAACAAGGTCACGCGACTTACAAAGCCACCTCAGCCAAGCCTTGCTGAACAAGAAATATGTAGTGCCACAAGGGGTCATTGCGCCCTTTAACTTCCTTTATTACAAATACTTGCATTTTCAAACTGTCGAAAATAAGTCATAAAATTCCGCTTGGGGAGTATTTTCTTCCAAATCCCCCTCGATCCCCCTTTTTCAAAGGGGGAGGGCGGCTTCCCCCCATTACTAAAGGGGGGCCAGGGGGGATTTTAAAAGAGATTCAGTTAACGTGAAACCCAACAATATCTTAAGCAAATCATCCGGCAAATTTGCGAATAATCCCGGTTAAAAGACTGAGGTAAAAGCGCTTTTAGTTTTCCGCGTATTGATTTTTTCCTTAACAATTACTTGACAGAGCCGAATATTATAGATAGAATTAACCAATATACCACATATAGAATAGGAATTAGGGAATTATGAAACTATCCAAGAAAGGCGTTTACGCCCTCAGGGCGCTCCGTCACCTGGCCGAAAGCTACGGCAAGAAACCGCTGTCAGTCGCTTATTTAGCCAAAATCGAGGGTGTACCTGCAAAATACCTGGAGCAGATACTCTCGACACTGCGTAAAAGAGGGTTCCTGATCAGTGAGCGTGGGAAGCAGGGCGGCTATTTCCTGAGAGTGCCTCCGGAACAGATGACTCTCGGCGACATCCTGCGCGCTGTCGAGGGGCCTCTGGCGCCGATACCGTGCGCTAGCCGCACGGCTCCGCACCGCTGCAGCGATTGCCCCTATCCGTACGAGACATGCTGGTTGAGAAGATTGATGATGAGAGTTCGCGACAATATCTCCGCGGTTCTCGACCGCGAGACATTGTCTGAAATGGCGGCTGATGCGAAACTGGTTAAAAAGGTGGAATAAATAATCTGCTCTCCCTTTTTAAATGGCTCTGTTTCTGGAGTCACATCAGCTTTAATTCATTAGGCTGATCAAAAGGGCTTCGGATCCCTTAGATTACGGAATATTTTTTAACTTTTTAATTCCTATTAATAATATATGATAAAAGGTAATTATAGCTCTATTATTTTGAAGGGGAAACAGAATATGAGTATTCCGCGGATGCTTAAAATTATCTGGGCTGTGTGCATAATTATAATGGCCGCATGTCTGTTAATGGTCTCCTTCTATAAGGAATTCACTCCGCAGATCCAGCTAATGGATTATTGGGTTCTGTTTATAATTCTCTCCGCCATCTCATTCTTTGCCGAATATATCGATTCCTCCATGGGTATGGGGTACGGCACGATTCTGACACCGGTACTGATCATCGCAGGGTACAGTCCGCTCAAAGTAGTGCCTGCCATCCTTTTTTCCGAGTTCGTTTCAGGAATCTCCGCCGGCCTGCTCCATCACAGACTGGGCAATGTGGACCTTGGCCGGAAAACGAGAGCCCGCAAAATCATGCTGGCCTTATTGTCTTGCTCGATACTGGGCACTCTCGGCGCCGTAGTCCTGGCAGTCAGCCTCCCCCAGAGGATAGTCAAGCTTTATATCGGCGTGATGATTTTGTCGATGGGTATTTTAATACTATTGGGCAGATTTTTCTCGAGCCGGTTTTCTTGGCGTAAAATCGTTGCCCTGGGAACCCTGGCGGCTTTCAACAAGGGATTTTCCGGCGGGGGATACGGCCCGCTGGTCACCGGGGGGCAAATACTTTCCGGAGTGCCGGAGAAAAACGCGATTGGGATAACATCCCTGACAGAGGGCATTGTTTGTCTGGTCGGGGTGATCCTGTACCAGTTTGCAGGCGGAGCTCTGGACTGGATGCTGGCCGTATCCCTGACAGTGGGCGCGTTTCTCTCCACACCCGTCGCGACTTTGACTGTCAAGGTTCTGCACGGCCAGACCCTCCGTCATGCCATCGGCTACACGACCCTTTTCCTGGGCGCCCTGACATTGATCAAGCTTTTGTGACAGGCGGCAGGGTCAGGAGCGTATGCCATGATAATTTTCCGCTAGGGATATTATCAAGCAGGGACACGGCACTCGGAGTCCCTGCGGTGGCTGGAACCAGACAAAAATGTCTTTTTAATCCGAGATTGTTTTCAGGCACTGCTCTAATCGAGAATCAGACGGGCTCTTTTGAAGCGCGCAGCCGCTGCCGCGACAAGCAGAATGTCGGCGATGAGAAAAACAGCGGCCACAGCCATTATTATCCAGGTCAGATCGAACCCCTTAAAAATTCGAAAAAGGCTGTCCCTCCACCCGGCAGGCAGCATGGGGATGCCGAAACTGGGTAAGAATATCAGCAGCATTACCACGATGCTTAGGTTCTGCTGGGCCTGACGGACAGTGGAGGCGCGCAGGGATACCAATACTCCTGCTCCGCTGGCTAACAAGGCCCCCAAGAAGCTGAGCGCGACACTGCCCAGGAAAACAGTCGGCGAATAAAGGAGCAATCCTTTTTCCCGGGCGTGGACCAGGTTTACCGAAACCAGCCCCAGAACCAGGATAAAAAGCGCCACCCCCCAGGAAAATCCCAGGCCCGAAAAGATCTTTCCGAACAGGATTGCCCTGTCCGGCAAGCGGCTGGCCAGCAGTGTCTCAAGAGTCTTGCGCTCCCGCTCCCCGGCGAAAGAGTCAGCGATAAATGCAATTACCATGAAAAAAGGCATCATGGTGCAAAATATCAGGGCCATCGGAGAATTTACCCAGACCGGGCCCATTTTCACGGGGAAGAAAACGCCGAACATTCCTACCGGAACGAGGAACACTAGGATTCCAGCGCGGGAGGTTCCGTGGAGGTGGCGGATTTCGATCAGCTCTTTCCAGATTACAGTCAATATGTCAGCAATCATTTCTCCTCCTCTTCAATAAGCTTCAGAAAGACCTCCTCCAGGGAGGCCTGCGTTTTCCGCACCTCTTCCACCTCCGCCCCGGAGTTGACTAGCAGCCTGACCAGGGGGGCCATGCGGGCTTCGGCCCTCAGTCTGATACAGAGAACGCCGCTCTGCAGCTCTATGTCTGATATCTCAGGCCGGGTTTCGAGGGATTTGATAATCTCTCCGGTGAATCCCTCTCCCCGAACCTCGACTGCAGTGCCTGGGCTTCCGGCTCGGAGCTCATTCGGAGGGCCCTCGGCAATCAGCTTGCCCCGGTTAATCACCCCTACCCGGTCGCAGAGCTTTTCCGCCTCTGCAAGGTTATGCGTGGTAAGGAACACTGTTACCCCCTCATAGGCCACCAGGGCATCCAGGTCCCGGCGCAGGGCCGCCGCGGCCACCGGATCGAGTCCTGCAGTGGGCTCATCGAGAAAAACGAGCGGCGGCCGGTGAATGAGCACTCTGGCTACGGCCAGCTTCTGTTTCATTCCCCGGCTCCAGGCTCCCACTTTTTCTCTGCGCCGCTCCCAGAGCCCGAGATGGGAGAGCAGCTCCTCGGTGCGCTCAAGACAGTCGGCTTTTGACAGCCTGTAGATCCTGCCGTAGAACTCGAGATTTTCCTCGGCAGAGAGCCTTTCGTACAGGCCGGGGTTTTCAAGGAGCGCCCCGCATTGCGCACGCACCAGGTGGCCCTGGGACATGTTGTCCAGGCCCAGCACCTCCGCCTTTCCGGCACTCGGTTCGAGAAGTCCCAGAAGCAGGCGGATTGTCGTGGTCTTGCCTGCCCCGTTGGGGCCGATAAAGCCGAAAATCGTTCCCCTCGGCACCTCGAGGCAGAGTGAGTCAACAGCCCTTAACCCATTGAAATCGCGAGTCAGGTTCTCAGTGCGGATGGCTGTGTCAGTCATCGCTTTGCTCCAACTGGTTTGAGTGGATTTAAAATTTCGGTTATCCTCATATCTCGTCAATCATCGCAGAGGGAACGCGATCGCTTGATTGACTACAGGTTCTATTCAGCGGCTTCGAGATCAAAAAACCAGGTGACTTCTCTTTTGTCCCCACTGCTGTTGTCCTGGACCTCGAGCAGAAGGCGGTAATTGCCTGGAGCGAGCTCTGAGGTGTCGATCTCGAAATGTTCGGCCACCGGGCCTGAGATTTCATCAGGCTGGCGCTCAAAGGTCAGGGTAAGACTTTTCGGCTGCTTTTTGCCCCACCATTTAAGAAGGTCGAAAACGTACGAGACCTTCTCTGATATGTCCTCCACCACGCTCACTGTGACACGCTCGCGGAAACTACGCTCTCCATCCCGGCCTTTTTTCAAGCCGTAGACCTCGAAATAGACAGTGATTGTCTCTCCGGGTCTGAAAGTGAGCGAGGGCCTGGGCAGGAGGTCTACGCCACCGCGCCGGTGGACCTGCTGGCCTGGAGCCGGGGGAATGCCCAGGATGACGCCGCTCAGATCGAGCTTGTCATCAGAGTATGCCTTGAGCGCCAGACTCTTCCGGCTTACAGCCCGCTGTCCCGGAATATCCATGCGGACTGCATAATAAAAGCGGCCTGGCTTTACCACGACCCTGTTCACTGCGATCCAGAGACTGTCTGTACCGCTCCAGACAATTTTTGAGCTGCTGGTATCGAGCGCCACCTCGAGCCAGGTGCTGTCGTAGATGCCTGCGGCGGCCTTGAGAGGTATCTCCTGGGGAGCGGCCTCAAACGGGACTGACTGGTAGAACTCCACCTCCAGCTGTCCACCCGGGCCCTGGAAATCGGCTCCATAAAAGTCCTGGCTGAAAGCGGGCAGGGGATCAGCGAAAGACTCGGTTTCCATTGCCTTTTTGATATTGCCGGCTCCCTCGAGGAACACCGGGACAAAGAGAAAATCGCCGGCTCCGAAGGGTCTCTCGAAAGTGAAGAAAGCTGAGCCGTAGTACCAGGTCTCCATCGGATTTTTCGCTTTATCTATGTCGGGCCGGGATATCCAGTCCGGCGGGCCGTGGCGCAGGAACAAAAAACCGCGCTGGTCCAGGTTAAAAAAGCGGTTGAGGCTCCAGAAAATCTCCGGGTCGTAGTCGCCGGCAGTTGAGCTGGGCGAAAGCAGGCGGAAGTAGTTCGGGGAAGTCTGGAAGCGGCTGTGCGGGAAAAGC
>Ga0307379_10007458_pt1 | contig 14865 bp, 9 predicted proteins | sample UN2MG_FD_202237 | JGI IMG/M metagenome (GOLD analysis project Ga0307379, IMG submission 202237) | Soil microbial communities from Risofladan, Vaasa, Finland - UN-2 | ecosystem: Environmental > Terrestrial > Soil > Coastal area > Acid sulfate soil | place: Finland: Risofladan, Vaasa | collected... | reverse complement strand
TCGTTGTCGGGAAATCTATCGGGAATCCACAGATATGCTCCGTTTTTAACAACAACAGTTCTGTTGTAGATTAGTGTCCCGACAGTTCTGTATTTGTATGTATATCCTCGATTGAATCTGTCTTCTATGCCGGCGGCCATAAATGTGTTCTCGCCGGGGGCCGGCAGATACTTGCTCTCGACAAGCTCACATGGAAGCTGATAAAAGTGGCCTCCGAGCATACAGTCGACGCGAGTCGGCGGATATTTATCGCTGTTATCGAACGAATAAGCCTCCAGTGCCATCCCGATCTCACGCAGTTCGGCGTTGACCGTGACCACTTTTGCCTGAAGACGGGCCCGCCCCATCGCGGGTAGCAAAATCCCCAGTAGCAAAGCGATTATGGCCGTTACCACCAAGAGCTCTATTAATGTAAAGCCGCGTTTCATGGACGAACACCTCCAAGCTTATCAGGTTTTATTTGAGCCAGTCTTCGGCGAGTTTCGCAAAATCATCGAAGTCCACTGCTCCGTTCAAATTAATGTCACCCGGCTTATCCGCAAGACGGTGTTCCCGACTGGCCAGCACCGAGCCGTTCCCATCGTAGTTCGTCACATACAAACGATAACCACCGGTCAGGTCCGTACTTTCCTGATCCATGATCCCAATGATATCGAAAGGCTCGGTTAGATTATTTGAGCCGGGGTAAATACCGTTACCGCGGCCCAGTTTCACCGGGAAAGTCTTGATGCCATCGGTGATTATCAGGTCTGCACCTGGCCCCCAGTCGTTTGCATCCGAAAAAGAGACTTCTTCAATCTTTATCAGCCGGGCTTGGTAATGCTCGCAGCCGGTCTGTCGAGTCGGATCGAAAACGAAGTTGTCATCGTCGTTCTTTAAGTCATCCAGTGTCACAACTTCGGGTCGGGGCAGTCCGACACCCCGCTGGACGAGTTCAATGGTAAAATCGTGGTCGGGATTATTGTTGTGCTGCTCATTCACATTCGTTTTTCCACTGTATGACAGGTAGTAACCCGTCACTCGAATCCTATCTCCGGGACTAAACTGTGCGGCGTTCAAGCGACTCAGTTCGGCCACGAATTCATCGTTGGTGTACCCACCATCCAACGCGATCCAGGGCATATTGTTGTAAAGCTGTCCCATCCACACGGCAGTTCCCGCATGGTCATCGCCCTCGCCCTGAAAGAAGATCTGCCATTGTCCGCCCATGTTGAATAGCTCCGTTATAGTGTCATCCGGGGTCGGGTCCAGCATATCGGCAGGATTATGCAACAGAATCCCTTCAAGAATAACCTTCTCGGTGGCATTGTACGTCTGTTCACCGGAAGCATTTACAGCCTGAAACTCCGAGTGGGTTACCTCGGCGACAGTGGGAGCGGCTTCTGCGACGGCAACCAGCAATAAAACCAAAAATTCTGCTAAAACAATAAACCTTTTCATAACGTACACCTCCAAAAAGAATTAGAAATTATTGAAACCTGTATGTTCGGATCTCGAATCATTGTCGTTGCGCATAAGAATATACAATTCGTGCTACTGCGTCAAGGAAGTAATTGACAGAAAAATGAAAATTCTTTAAAAAGGCTCATTCGACAAAGAAATGACTATTTTAGGAGATAGTATGGTATCGTCAGAAAAAGTTCTGATAATCGATTTGAACGAGAATCCTGAAAACCAGAGGCTTCTGGCCGGCAAGCCGCAAACATGTGGTATGCGCTCGGGCAGGGTTTATTTGGCGCCTGGCAAGTCCTGCGGCCAACATAGCACAAAAGACCGCGAGGAACTGCTGGTTTTCCTGTCCGGCTGTGGCGAGCTGTTGATTGGCGAAGAAGATCGTTACCAGGTCGGACTGGGCAAAGTTACTTACATCCCCCCGCAAACGGCCCATGATGTCAGCAATACCGGTAGCGAACCGCTTGTCTACGTCTATTGTGTTACTCCCGTAGCCGACGAGTTAAGCGAGTAGGGGGCTAAAATCCCGCAGAACAGCAGTTTTCAGCCCTATGGGTGTAATCTTGTTTCTGCCGCCGGTCTATTGCAAAAGTTCCGGTGCCCGCTTATGAGATCGAGGGCCGTGAAAATTGTTAAAAATTTGAAAAAAAACGCTTGCAAAAAGTGCGAAAGCGCATATAATTAAAGGTGAAATTATAGTCCTTTTCTTCTAAATATGTCTTGGTTTTGGTGAGACGGTAGATTTTTTATAAGTTTGCAGTTCATATTCTAAATGATAAGCTGTCTCACATAGGCTGGAGTTTTATCGACTTCAGCCTTTTTTATGCATATCTACCTGGCTTGTCGTTATTAATTGATCCAAACCATTGCCCTTCTATTTACAGGCAGGCTTGCCGGTTACAAGAGAGTAAATAACAGTTGCAGCCCGAATTCTTTTGCGCGATTTTAACTATCCATAGCCGTACTTCGCTCATATAATCAGAATCATTATGGAACGTGCGGCTAATAGAATTATCGACGCCAATTTCAATCGTGCTCGCGAGGCGTCTCGCGTAATAGAGGAGTTCTGCAGGTTCGTTTTGAATTCGAGCTCATTGACCGAAAGAGCCAAGAAGCTAAGGCACGAGCTCTCGGCGTCTATCGGCAGGCTTGACGCCGGCCGGCTCATCTCCAGCAGGGACACGCTCGGGGACGTTGGTGTCGGCAAAACAGTAGAAAATCAGCTCACTCGCGGCAGTCTGGCCGATTGTTTTACCGCCGGCTGCAAGCGTCTGACCGAGGCCCTGCGAGCGCTTGCCGAGGTCATCCGGATCGATAATGAACCTGTCGCCGCGACAATCGAAAAGCTGCGGTACGAGGCTTATACGCTTGAGAAGGACATTGTTCTTTTCAGCGATACTTCTGCGAAATTCAAATGCGTCGGATTATATATTGTCATTACGAGTAACCTGCCGGCGGAAGTCATTTCGCTGGCCCACAAATGTGCCGCTGGCGGTGCCGATTGTATCCAGCTTCGGGCCAGGGACGTCGAGGACGACAGGCTTTTCGCTCTTGCCGTCGAGTTCGTCAAGATTTGCAAAGACGCCGGCATCGTAAGTATTATCAACGACCGGGTAGATATTGCCGTGGCCGCGTGTGCCGATGGGGTACATCTCGGCCAGAATGACCTGCCGATTGAGCAGGCGCGCAAGCTGCAAATGGCCCCGTTGATTATAGGCAAGAGCACGCACTCGCTCAGGCAGCTAAATGCCGCCTGCGCCGAGGGCCTTACCTATGTCGGCCTGGGGCCTGTCTTTGCCACGGCGACAAAACCCGGAGCGGACGCCGTTGGTTTGGAGTATGTCACCCGCGCGACGCAGGTGCTTGCCGGTACGGGTGTCGGTCATGTCGCTATAGGCGGGATAACTCCGGACAACGTCGAGCGCGTGCTGGACGCCGGTGCTGAGAGCATTGCGGTCTGCGCTGCCGTAACACATGCGAGCGACCCGGCGGCGGCCTGCCGGGCTTTCAAAGATAAAATAGAGGCTTTCAGAAAGAATTAGTTTTGGCAACAACCAAGGGCAATATTCGAGTGATGCTAATCTTGTGTCTGTGCTGCGCGATGGCCGCCGCGGCCGATGTGCTGCCGGAGAAACCGCCAGGCGTTTTTTTCCCGTTGCAGCAGGCGGATCATAAGCTCGCCGATTCGTTTAAACAGGGTCAGCCGATTGTCGGGACGACCTATTTTTACTGGTACGATATCGATACCGGCAGCCACATCGTTGACGGTGACGGGACGGATGCTCTGACGACTCATCCGGCCGACTCCGAGACGATCAGCTATAAGCGGGCAGGCTGGCATAAGCAGCAGCTCGTCGATATGATGGACGCCGGCATTGATTTTCTCATGCCCGTATATTGGGGCGTGCCGGGAAAATACGATGGGTGGAGCTTTGCCGGCCTGCCGCCTTTGGTCGAGGCCCATAGCCTGTTGCAGGCCGAAGGTCTCGATCCGCCGGCCATCGGCCTTTTCTACGACACTTCGATTCTCAAATGGAACAGTTTTAATAAAGACGGCTCAAGCTATCACGTCGATCTGGCGACGGACTTTGGCAAGGAATGGTTCTATACGGCGATTCGTGACTTTTTCAGTTTCATCCCGCCGGCCAAGTGGGCCCGCGTCGACGGCAGGCCGATCATCTTCTTCTACGCCTCGGCCTTTGCAAAAACGCAGGACCCGGCACAGTTCGATTACGTCAAGCGCAGATTCAGATCCGACTTCGGCGTCGAACCGTTTCTTGTCAAATCGTCCGGCTGGGTGGGTCAGGCCGATGCGATATATTCCTGGGGCGGCGCGGTCAGCGGGCCGTTGATTTACAGGCAGACCGCCGCTCTCGGACCCGGATACGACCATAGCGCCGTGCCCGGCAGGCAGCCGTTGATTGTCGAGCGCCGGGATGGGCAAACGTATATCGACCGGTGGCTTAAGCTGCTGGCGCTGCGCGCCGAAAGCCGCCCGTGGATCGTGCACGTGGAAACCTGGAACGAGTGGCACGAGGGCACGGACGTCGCCAACTCGCGCGAGTACGGCCGAAGCTATATTGTCCTGACACGTCTTTTCGCGGACATGTGGCGCGCTAAAACGGTTCTTAAGACTGCCTCGGGCTACGCCGACGCGGACGGTGTCGAATGGGAACAGGGCAAGGCAAAGGGCCTGAACCTTCGTCCGAGCGGCGGCGACGGCGCCTGGAAGAAAGTCACGTCCCCCGATGGCGAGGCGGTCGTCTCGGCGGCGAATCCTCATTCGGATAATAGCCGCTACCTTTACTTTGACGTGGACGGCGCGTTCGCCTACGGCCTGTTCGATCAGACCGTTGTTGTCACTGTCACCTATCGTGACGATGGCTGTTCGGCCTTTTATATGGAATATGACAGCTCTGACCCGGCTAAGGGCCTGTTCGAAGGCGCGTTTCGCAAAATCGGCGATGTCGCCGTCGAGGACACTGGGGCCTGGAAGACGGCCGAGTTCACTTTAACACAGAGCAGCTTTATGAATCGCTGCAACGATGCGGATTTCCGAATCGTGATCCTCGGCGGCGAATTGGAGCTGGCCGTCAGAAAAATCGAACTGATGCGTACAAAAATCACAGGAGAAAAACAATGATGAAATCAAAGCGTTCGAAATATCTTTTCGCGGTAGTACTGTTTGTTCTATCAATTGCTTCATGGTCTCAGGCACAGAGTCTGTGGGATTTGGCGAATCAAAACAAGGGACTCCTGAAGATTTCTACGCTATTCGCGGCCCAGAACGTGCGCGACCATTTGTCCGGCGAAAAAGGCATAAGCGACGCAATTGCCTGGTGCAAAAAGACCGGCGTCACGAATGTCTTTATTGAGACTTACAGAGATAACTACACCGCCGAGCGAAAGGTGCTTGAGAACGCCAAAGCGAAATTCCAAGCGGAAGGCTTCGAGGTCTCAGGCTGCGTGACTACCACCAAAATCGGCAAGAGTTCGAAAGGCTGGGACGGGATATCCTGTTACACCAATAAAGAAACCCAAAATCAGCTTCAGGAAATATTCGAGTACACCGCGTCACTCTTCGACGAGATTATGATAGACGATTTTCTTTTCACCGATTGCCAATGCGACGAATGCAAAGAGGCGCGCGGCGACAAGTCCTGGGCCGATTACCGCTGCGAGCTGATGGTCCGGGTCAGCCGGGACAGGATTTTGGACCCGGCAAAAAAAGTCAATCCGAACGTCAGGATAATCATCAAGTATCCGCAGTGGTACGAAGAATTTCACAATCGCGGCTACGAAGTCTTGCGCCAGACCGCCGATTACGACAAAATCTGGGTCGGCACCGAGACCCGCGATTTCGATAATCAGCGCTGGGGCGGAAAAGTCCAGTACGAAGCCTACTACATCATGCGCTGGCTCGGCGAAATCGGCGGCACCAAATCCGGAGGGGGCTGGTTCGACCCATTCGGCACCACTGAGAATACATACCTCGAACAGGCGCGGCAAACCGTTCTGGCCGATGCCAGGGAGATGCTGCTGTTTTGCTACGGTGCGCTCCTGAGGGGTACCGGCCCGGCGAACGTTGAGAAGCTGCGTGCCGAGATCCCCGGCTTATTCAAACTCGCCGGCCTTGTGCGGGGCAAACCTATCAAAGGAATTGCCGCGGCCAAACCGCCGAACAGCGACGCCTTCGATGAGCAGTACGTATTCGATTTCGTCGGGATGTTCGGATTACCGCTTGTGCCCACGGCGGAAATTAACGCCGATGCCAAAGCGGCATTTTTCGCTGTGCACGCGCTTAAGGAGCCGGACTTCGCCGACAAACTCAAAAAGATGCTGGCAGTCGGCCGGCCCGTGCTGATAACGGACGGACTGGCCAAACGATTGACCGGCGTCGATCTTGACAGCGAGAACCTGACCATCTTAAAGGTCAACGCAAGTCCGCGCAGCCTGCTTGAACTGACGCGGCAGCAGCTCAATCCCATCAGGGACAAAATGCTGGCGCCGTTCGGTATGAAGTTCGATGCACCGAACAAGGTCGCTCTGTATCTTATCGGCGATGATTGCCTGATCGTCGAAAACTTCAATGATGAGTCTATAGATGCAAGCATCGAATTCTCCAGGCCGGTTAAGGCACGCAAAACATTGGTCCTGCCGGGCGACGGTAATGTCGACTTTTCCCAAAGCGGGGGAAAGCTGACATTCACAAAAATCTCGCCGCGGACTCTGGTTGCCATTGAATTCTGATTAAGTCGGTATCCCGGACGAATTCAGGCCCCCCTGCTCCCTGGACAATGCTTACCCCGAGCATAGCCGAACAGGGCTGGTCCGGCCTTGAAATTGGCTTTGTTTGGCTTTGTTTTTCCGGCTTGACGGACGGGATTTATTTTCATAATCTCCTTTCAAAAAAGACTTTACGCTCTTTAGATCCGGCGCAAATTGGCTTTGTTTTTTCAAATTGTTTTTCAACCCCCTGAAAATCTGGGGGCTAACTAAGATTGGCTTTGAATTGGCTTTGTTTTTTCGTCGTCTCAAAGCATGAAATTCTTCATAATCACCTTTCATATAGACACTTAAGCTCATTTTGCCCATCCCAAAATTGGGTTTGTTTTTTCAAATTAACCACGAATTAACACGAAAAAACACCAATAACCTGCACAAAATTGGCTTTTTTTTGCATTTTTTCGCTCAAATTTTTCATTTTTCGCTGATTTACCCTGTGAGATGCCGGCTGTGCCTATCTCATGGGGTGAACGCGGAAGAAAAGAAAAAATAGTCAATCGTCAATAGTAAATAATCAATGACAAAGCCTTTTTACTTCTTTGATTTCCTCATTCTAAATTCTCCATTCTTCTTCCTGTCTCCTGTTTTATGTATCCAGTATTCAATTTGTTTGGTATTATACTAAATTCAATCCCGAAAATCAAGCGAATTCTGAAAAAATCTCCGTGACTGCCCACTTACTCCATTCGGATTCCGCAGGGCCGGTCGTTCCATATTTTCTACCAGGCTCGTTTTTACCGAATGTGTTTGCTCCGGGCTGGGAAAATGGGTAAAATATAAAGCAATAACCTTGAAGGAGCAGCAACGGGCGGAAGTAAGGACGCGAGTTTTAGGGATAATTAATCATCATGAATCAACAAGAAATAGAAAACCAGATAAAAGCGATTCCCGGCAATAGGCCGGTACTGGAAGAACTGTACACACTGCTTGACGCGGAAGAAGCGATTGCCTTTGTCGGTGCCGGAGCTTCAGCAGGGCTATGGCCGTTGTGGGATGAATTTCTCACAGGTTTTGTCGAATACAGCCTGAAATTGGGAAAAATTACCCAGGATGAAGCAGATTATTTCAAAAAAGATGCTTCACAGAATCCGTTGGAAACAGCGCAGCAATTACGAAATAAAATCGGAGACCGGGATTATTTTGAATATCTCTGCGAGACTTTTAAAGATAAGCCTTCATCGCAGACAGGCGGTGCTTTTACTTTAACCCACAAAGCATTACTGCAACTGCCCATTCACAATTACCTGACGCTTAATTATGACGCCGGCCTCACCAATGCCCGGACAGTGCTCTATCCTCAAGCCACAACTTCCTATTTTTTCTGGGACCAGGAGGAAGCGCGAAGAATTCGCGAACGCGGGTATAAACGGTTGGTACTGCATGCACACGGCAGGCATGACAGGGCGGATTCTATAATTCTTACTTTGAATGATTATCATAAAGCCTATGACAATCGTGCTTTTGTACGGCTGTTAAATGAAATATTTAATTTCGAAAAGTTGATTTTAATTGGTTTCGGCATGACCGATCCCTATGTAAAGCAACTCTTCAATAACATCAGCAAAGACTATAAAAATAACCCATTACAGCACATTGCATTTGTTGGTCTGGATGATAAGAACGTGCAGGTTTCTGGACTAATGAGGGAACGGGTGGAAATGATATATGGTGCCCGTGTTCTCTTTTATCCTACTGAAGATTACCATAAAGCCCTGACGGATTGGCTGGGTATGCTTGTTGGAAAATACAGCAAATCCTCAACCAGCCGGACTGCTGAAGAAACAAAACCATTACTAGCTTCGCCGGAAGTAAAAGCAGCAATCGAAGACAACTATGTTCACAAGCCAACTGATGATGAAAACTTCAAAGGCAGAGCAGAGATTTTTACCACCTTGAATCGCTGGGCCAATGACCCCGGCACAAGAACGATAGCCGTCACTGGTATTGGCGGACAGGGTAAAACGGCCTTGACCGGGCGCTGGTTGAAACACCAAAGAAGTGAGAATCTGGCTCAGATGCCGGTGTTTTACTGGAGTTTTTATGAAGATTTGGATGTGGGGAAGTTTTTAAAACAGGTTGTGGAATTTTGCCTGCCAATAATTCGTGTTCGTGGAAAAGTGGAGATAGAACCTATCTCATTTGTCCTCAGCGTTGTTCAGCAAGTCCGGCTGCTCTTGGTACTGGATGGTCTGGAAGTCTTGCAGGAAGATGCCAGCAGTCCCAATCACGGCAACATCATTCACCCGTTGTTAAATCCTTTTCTACAGAACTGGGTACGCATGCAGCACAAAGGATTGATGGTTCTGACCAGCCGGTTTCATTTCCCGCAATTGGCGCGATACAGTGGTGTTGGATATCATCAGTTAGACCTTGTACGGCTCAGCAAAGCCGATGGCGTTTCTTTGCTGAGAAAATTAAACATTTTAGGTGACGACGAAATTCTTGAAAAATACGTAGAAAAACTAAATGGACACCCCCTGGCTTTACGGGTGCTTGCCAGTGCTGTTAAAAGAGGCTGTCATGGTGATATTGCACAGTGTAAAAGTGAGCAGATATTATTTGAAGGTGGCGAGGGTAAACTCAGTGAGAAGCTGGATCATCTTTTAAGCTTCTATGAAAGTCAATTGAAAGATGGTCAAAAAGAACTGTTGGGCATAATCAGCCTGTTTAAGCGGCCGATTGAAACCAAGAGCTTTGTCACCTTGTTAGGTAAAATGAAGTCCCTAAAAGATACGCCGCTGGCAAAGGCTGATGCAACCACCATCGAGCAGCAGCTCAACCTGCTGATAGATGATTTTCTTATTGAAAAAACAGATGAAGGCATTACCACCCACCCGGTTATCAGGGACTATTTCCGTGCGGGGCACAAAATAACCGGTACTCGTCGTGAGGTTGCAGATTTTCTAAAGGAAAGGCCCGGCGCTGAAAGACCAGAGAATATTGAAGAAGTTCGAGACCTTGTAGAGGCAGTGCAATTGCTCTGTGATGAGGGAGAGTTTAAGGCTGCTAATGATTTATGTGAAGCAAGATTAGCTGCAGGAGGATATGAGTTTGATGTTTTTGCAAACCTTCCTGCGATATCTGAAGGTCTGGAATGCGATTTGGCTTTCGTCGGTGATGAAGATCGTGAGCAAAAAGTTGCAGAGATTTTGGGAAAGGGAACTGTATCATATCATTGCGCTGGAGTATCTCTTTATAACTACTATCTTGGTAACCTGGCTCAGGCGATTGAATGGCGTTATAAAGTTTTAGACAATCATCAACAACTTCAAGATAAGCACAACCAGTCATTTAGTTTACGTGAAATGTCATTAATTGAAATGGCAATGGGCAATATCAGAAAGGCAAAGGAAACAGTATCTCAGGCGCTTACCCTGTCTTCTGAGACCAGAGATTTAGAAGATCTATGTTCAGAATTTGCCTATGAAGCCTATTATGAATTTCTGTTAGGCAATTCCAACCAGGCATATCAGAATTTTGGAATTGCTCTTTGTTATGAACAAAAGAGAAAAGCCGATGAACAACACTTATACTCAAGAATTGGAAATATGCAAGCCGAGTTCTTCATACGGATTCAGGCATGGAAACAGTTTGAGGATTTATATACCTGGAATATCAAAATTTGCAAAGAAGAAAGTTTGAACAACGATTTGGCTCTATGCCGCCTGCTCCAGGGATGGTATGAGATCTGCCAGGAGAAATTGTCCCGGGCAGGAAAAGCATTAGCACAAGCCGAACATATCTTGCGTCCATCCGGCATGTTACAGGAAATTTGCCGATTAGACTGGTTTTGGGCGCTGCTTGCAGAAGCAAAAGAGGATTATCACAAAGGCTTGCAGCATGTGAACGATGCGTTATTAACCTGCGCTGACAAAGGATTTCGCTTAATGCAAGCGGAACATTTTGTTCTGCGCGGGCGTTTGTATCTGCTGCAATTCCAAAAGGAGAACCGGGATAATTTAGATTTAGTAGAAAAAGCCGGCGATGATGGCATTGAAGCCTTAAAAATCGCTGAGCAAACAGGCTATATTTGGGCAAAGGTAGATGCATTGGAATTGCTTTGTTCATATCATCAGGCAAGAGCCAAACTCTCTGGTTTTAATACTGAGGATGAAAAAGAATCTGTCCGGCGTTATGAAAAAGAGGCAAAAGCTAATAAAAAAGGACTCTTCCTTACAGAAAAGCAAATGGAAGAAGCTAAAGCAAAAGCCAGAAAAGAGTTTGAGAAACAGACCGCCGGTTGGGATTAAGAATTGTGAGATAAATTTAATCTGCTCAATTAAGGACGCACACCGTTTTTTATCTTGACACCACACTCAATTAGTTGTTTTTTAAGTCGTGCGTGGGACTTTTTCTCTCACCGCATCACCTCAGAAATCCATCAGCTTCAAGACATCTTCGATGGTGCCCTCCTTGCTGATCAGGCGACCCGGCTCAGAGGGACTGTCAAAGACCAGATACTCCTTCTTCGCCTTGATGGGAAGCGAGAGTTTGTAGGGCTTACATTTCGGGATGGCAGACACAGCACGCCGGGCGCCTTCGTAGAGGGCCTGGCGAGCCTCGTCGAACGGATAAAGCTCCGCCGCTTCGCGCGAGATGCCCCGTTTGACGGCTACCGCAACGCAATTGGGCCCGAAGAATTTCGCGGCTTCCCGGCAGGTTGCCTGGTCGCCCGTTACCATGATGGTCGGGATGCCATAGTGCCCGGCGATAGCCGCACATTGAGCTAACTCACCAGACTCGACCCCGTTGTACCAGTATCGGTTTTCCGATCGCGACGACTGCGTGTGGCAGAGCACACCGTCGGGCGTACCCATCATGGCGTGGGCGCCCAGTTGGATCAGACCGGCGAACGAATCATCAAGTTCCGTGAGCGGCCCCGGACGTGGTTTGCCGGTGATGTACCTGGCGCCCGACGCCATCAGGTGCGGGACAAAGGCTTGTGGTCCGTGCCCGTCAAGCACCACGATATCGAACACATTGGCCGACCGCAGCCCGCGGACTACGGCCGCAATGTCGCCCATCAGGTACTCCTTCGCTTTCTCGCCCAGCGGATTTCCCGGCTCGCGCGTCTGAGCGAACTTGTGCACGCCGCTCGCTCCCTCCAGATCGGTGACGATATAGATGCGGAGCGGGGCTGCCGCCAGCCGCGGAACGAAGCAGGCGAGCACGAGCAGCCACCCGGCGAAATTAAAAGAAAGAAATCCTGCTCTCATCGTTCGTCGCGTCGCCGGGGATTTCAGACAGTTCGTTCTATCTTTCATTATTCGCACCTCTGTAGTTTTGGATTCATAACAGGGCCTTTGTCTCACCAGCGTAAAGCTCTGACTTTTCCCTTAATCCCAGCCGGGCTCAGGCGATGGCGCTGCAAAAGTTGACGTCACTGACTGTCAGAGACTCCTGTATCACCTGCGTTGACCGAATCGGGATTCGATGCTAATAGTATGCAGCCATAGCAACCGAAGTCAATCCTAAATTCTCTCCCTTCAGTTGCACACATGATAGTGAAGAATGATACCTCCGTCCTACAGTAAAAAGAGCCATTTACAGAAAAATTGCTGCTTTGACGGGCATACAGTCTGTTTGTGGCCGGGCTTTTGCTCATGCATGCAGGGAGTTTTTCTACTAATTATCCACCAGCGGCACGATTTTTTATCAAACCATTGCAATTATCAGGAAATTCGGGCATAATCCTGGCTGGCAGCCGGATAAATTAAGGCGATTTTTAAGAACAAGTTTGTAAATAAATGTAAAGCGTTTGTTAGAAATAAGTTATGGTAAAAATGGCAGCTTTTCGGGACATATTGGAATGGCAGTGCCGTAAAAGGTTGTATATCTTGTTCGGCATTATCCTTCGTTGCTCAAAGAAAGCTTACGAGGCAGAATTTGAGTTATCAACAGGTTATCCACAATGCGGATTTCTTATAGGGCCATATTTGTTGGCCTCATCAAACCGAAGAAATATGCGAAACAGCCGCCAGACAGCAAATATTTGCATATACAGGTCATAAATAGGATAGCAGCCAAATGAAAAATTTGATATTTTGGTTTTTCAAGTTGTTAGGATGGCAGGTTATGCAAAGATCATCGTAATAGATGATAGTGGAGATAAGCCGGCGATGGAGCGCAAAAGATTGAAAGAAAAATTGGAAGACAAGTCCAATTTCGTCGTATATGCGGAGTTGACAGGCGGGCCGGGATTCAATTGCAGTCCCATTGAAGAGTTTCTCAAGGCTTATAAAGATGCCGGGACTTCGGTAATACCGAAAGGCATCGATTTTGTCGGTATCACACTGACGCAGAATCCCGGCGGCGTAGCGAACATCGAGCCGTCTGATGTGCTCAGCCAGCTAAGGTCGAAAGATCTGTTGGGCGGCCTGGATGTTCTGCCGCACGTAACATGCAAGGACCACAATGCCGAAGGCATCGTCAGCGTGCTTGTCGGGCATCGGCACGCCGGCGTCGAGAGCATTCTGGCGATGACGGGTGACAAGCCCGCCGGTGCCAAGGGCGTCTTTGAGCTGGATTCGATCGGATTGCTGGAACTGATTCGAAATATCAACAACGAATCCTACATAAAAGCCCGCCCCGAGAGCCTGGAGAAGGTCCATCAGTTTTTCCCCGGTGCGGCGGTTTCACCTTTTAAGTATACCCCGGCCTCGCAAATGCAGCAGTATTACAAGATGGAGAAGAAAATTGCCTCGGGCGCGGAATTTCTTATCACGCAGGTCGGCTGGGACTGGAAAAAGTCGCTCGAACTTTTCAGGTACATGAACGAAAACAATCTCGCTGTTCCTGTCATCGGCAACGTTTATTGCCTGAGCACGATAACGCCTGCGCCGAGGCTGATGCACGATATAAAATTGCCGGGCTGCTTTGTCAGCGATGAATTCCTGGCGAAAATATATTCCGAGAAGGTTGACGGCCATCTCGAACGGGCGGCCCAGCAGGTAGCGATGTACAAGGCTCTCGGCGCTGCCGGCGTGGATGTCGGCGGTGTTCACGATTTCGAGATGTTTCTGCAGATACTTGCAAGAGCGGCCGAGATCGGCTCCGACTGGGAACAATTCAAAGACAACCTGTGCTGGCCGGCGAAAGATGCATTCTATTTATACGACGAGGCCGGCGGCAGAACACAGCTCCCGAAGCCCGGCAAGAAATTTAAGCAGAGATTCTTTAACTTTTCACACCGGGCCTTTCTGAATCCCGACCACACAGGTTTTCACGCCCTGAAGAAAACGATGGCGTTTCTGGGCACCGAAAAAGGCAAAGGGGCTGTTTACAAGTTGTTCAACGCTTCCGAGAAGGGCTTCAAGTACCTGCTGTTCGATTGTCAGGAGTGCGGCGATTGTTTCCTTCCGGAGAACTTCGGCCTCTGTACGATCGGCGGCTGCGAGAAGGGAATGGACAATGCCCCCTGCGGCGACTCGACAGTTGACGGCTATTGCGGCAATAACCTTGAGCGGGTTTGTATAGGAGAGCTGATTTACGATGCGGCGGCCGCTGAAAGGGACGGCATCGAACGGCTCAGGGCAACGATAAATAAAGCCAGAAATCCCGCCCTGGAACACACATCTTCGATTTTGAATTATCTGTTCGGCAAAGATCACACGATGAAAGCGCCGGTGATTACCATTGGTGAGTCGATCCATGCTTCAATTCCGAAAACCGGCAAGATAATGCGTCAGTTGGCTGAGCTTGGACCCGATGCGTATTCTAAAGATAGCGGCCCGTTGAATTATATAAAAGCCCTGATTGAATCGCAGGCCGGCGACGGGGCGGATTATATAGCGGTTAATCTCGACGCCTTTGGCGAAGGCGATCCGCAGGTCAGTGTCGATATGATGACCGAATACGTCAGGCTTGTTCGCAAGTGGAGCCACGGCGTGCCGATTTGCATCGACAGCAGCGACAATGATGTTTTGATCGCCGGCCTGAAGCAATGGTTCGACACAGACAAGCCGGTCAAACAGCCGCTTATCAACTCGGTGAAGGTTTATACGATGGATCAAATCCTGCCGTTAAAGAAGGATTTCGACTTCGCTGTCATCGGCCTGTTGGTCAGTGAGGATGCGCCCACCGGCGCGGGCGGCTCGCACTCGGTCGAAGAACTCTATTGCCTGGCGA
>Ga0307379_10007457_pt1 | contig 14868 bp, 15 predicted proteins | sample UN2MG_FD_202237 | JGI IMG/M metagenome (GOLD analysis project Ga0307379, IMG submission 202237) | Soil microbial communities from Risofladan, Vaasa, Finland - UN-2 | ecosystem: Environmental > Terrestrial > Soil > Coastal area > Acid sulfate soil | place: Finland: Risofladan, Vaasa | collected... | reverse complement strand
CCCCTCGACGGCTCGAACGGCACCGCCCTCATACGCGACAGTGACGGCGGCGCCTACGACGGCGACCCGTCCATCGACCGAGCGGTCGGTCCGATGCAGTTCATCCCGGACACGTGGAGGCGCTACGCCGCCGACGGGAACGGCGACGGGGACTCGTCTCCTCAGAACATGTACGACGCGACCGCAGCCGCGGCGTCCTACTTGTGCAGCTCGAGCCGGAGTCTGTCTTCCGACGAAGGTCTGCGGGCGGCCTACTTCTCGTACAACCGCAGCGAGGCCTACGTGAACAACGTGCTCTCGCAGGCGCGGAACTACCAGGCGCTGCTCACCATCGGTGATCGCAGTGGGTGACGCAGCTCGACGCTCATCGGCCGCCTTCGTGGCGATCGCAGTGCTGCTCGGCGCCTGCGGTGGGGGCAGCGACGATCCGCCGACCCCTGGGACCTCGGCGACATCGCCGCCCACCTCGGTCCTCGAGCCCGTCGTGGGCGGCGACGACTCCGGCACCAACGCCGACGACCCCGCCTCGCAACCGACCGAGGCCGACGATCCCGTCTGCGACAACTTTCGCAGCCTCGTTGCGCCGAACGCTCCGTGCGACGACATCGTACGGACCATCGAGCCGCCCGAGTGCTCGGCAGCGAACGGCACGCCCGTCGACTGCTCGGCGATCCCCCGGGTGGCCCGCGTCGGCGAGGTGTCCGGAGCCGTGTTGGGTGGCCAACCGGTTCGACCCGACATCGAGGCCGTTCAGTTCGGGCGCGGACCGGGGCCCACCAACACGTCGCTGCTGTTGTTCGTGGGTGCTCCGCTGCCGGCGACGACCACCGACCAGCTCGAGCTGGCGGTCGTGTTCGACGATCCCGACGCCGAGGGCTGCGAAGCGCAGGGCGAGTCCTGGGACGGCGGGAGCTTCGTCAGCGTGCTGCGGCTCGGTCCCGGGCCGACACGGGTCACCGACCTGGGTTGCCGTCCCGACGGTTTCGCCGAGATCAGCCAACGCAGCAGCTGGCTCGTGTCGGGCTCGACGGTCATCGTCCATCTCCCGGTCGATCTTCCCGGGACCCCGAGTCGGGTGACCGGCACCTTCCGGGCTGCGCCCGACTTCGTCTTCGACGACGGCCGCTCGATCACCCGCCGCCTCGACGCAGGCGCATGGAGCTTCGACGAGCCGCTCGACCCGTGATGCACTAGTTTCGGCCGGACGCGGGGACCCGGTGGTGGTTGACAAGTTGTCACCAGGCACTTACGGTCGCCGCCACGTGACGTCTGTCACGTTGCGACGACCGTCGCTCCTTTCCCACATATCGATCCGGGGGGTTCCGTGATCCGCTCTGCAGGACGTTCGACGAGGTGGCTCAGGCTGCTGGCGTTGTTGATGGTGTTCGGCATGTTCGCTGCCGCATGTGGCGGAAGCGATGGAGGCAGCGAAGGCGCCCAGCCGACCGATGACCCCTCCGGAACGCCGCCCGAGCCCGAAGGCGATCCCGCCCCCGGCGGATCGGTCACCTACGCGCTCGAGGCCGAGACCAACGGTGGCTTCTGCCTCGCCGAAGCCCAGCTCGCCATCTCGGGCATCCAGGTGGCGCGATCGATCTACGACACCCTGACCGCCCCGAACGCAGACGGCGAGATCACGCCGTTCCTCGCCGAGAGCTTCAGCGCGAACGAGGACTCGACCGAATGGACCTTCGTGCTCCGGGAGGGCGTGAAGTTCCACGACGGCACCGACCTCACCGCCGAGGTCGTCAAGAACAACATCGACGCCTACCGCGGCACGTACGAGGGTCGCAGCCCGGTGCTGTTCACCTTCGTCCTCCAGGACATCGAGAGCGTCGACGTCGTCGATCCGCTCACGGTCAAGGTGACCACCTCACGTCCGTGGGTCGCGTTCCCGTGGACGATGTGGAGCTCGGCTCGCTTCGGCATCATGTCGCAGAGCCAGCTCGACAGCGAGAACTGCGCCGACGACATGGTCGGCACCGGCCCGTTCGCACTCGAGAGTTCGTCGGACTGGGTCGTCGGTGAGTCGATGACCCTCCAGAAGAACCCCGACTACTGGCAGACCGACGCCAACGGCGTCCAGCTCCCATACCTCGACACCCTGATCTACAAGCCGATCCCGGACGGGACCCAGCGGGTCAGCGCCCTCGAGACCGGCGAGGTACAGATGATCCACACCAGCTCGACCCAGCAGATGGTCGAGCGTCTCCAGCCGCTGGCCGACTCGGGCGACATCAACCTGTACCAGACCGATTCGTTCGGCGAGGTCAACTACTTCATGTTGAACGTCACCAAGCCGCCGTTCGACAACAAGAACGCCCGCATCGCCGTGGCGGCCGGCGTCGACCGAGAGCTGCTCGACGAGGTGCGTGGTGGCGGCATCGCCACCATCGCCAACGGACCGTTCCAGGCCGACGTGCTCGGTCACCTCGAGGACACCGGCTTCCCGGCGTTCGACCCGGTGGTTGCCGAGGAGGCGGCGGCGAAGTACGAGGAGGAGACGGGTACGCCGCTCGAATTCACCTACTCCACCACCGCCGTCGAGGAGAACACGCTGACCGCCCAGGAAATCCAGGGCCAGCTCGCCGAGGTCGGAATCAAGATGAACATCCGTTCGTCGGCCGACCAGGCCACCCTCATCAACGAGGCCATCGCCAAGGACTTCGACGCCTTGGGCTGGCGCAACCACCCGGGCGCCGACCCGGACACCCAGTACAACTGGTGGTACGTCGGCTCCCTCGTCAACTTCGGTGGCATCGACGACCCTGAGGTGATCCGGTTGTTGGACGCTGGTCGCGAGACCGCCGATCCGGCCGAGCGCAAGCAGATCTACGAGGACCTGAACCGTCGCTTCGGCGAAGAGGTCTTCAACGTCTGGACGACGTTCACGATCTGGGCGCTCGCAGCGGCTCCCGATGTCAACGGCCTTCTCGGGCCAAACCTGCCCGACGGCACCGAACCGTTCCCGGGGTTGGCGACCGGAGCACCCGTGTCCGGGCTGTTCGTGAACACCACCCCGCCCGCCGGCGGCTGAGAGACGACCCGGCCCGCAGGAGGTTGACGAGCACGAAGTGAGGAACACGTGAAGACCATTGCGGTGCGACTTGGCCAGGTGCTGATCGTCCTGGTCTTGGTCACACTCCTCACCGCCCTGCTCATCAATCTCTTGCCGGGCGACCCGGTCGAAGTCATCATTCCGTTCGGCAGCGACGCCCAGCGGGAGGTCCTGCGGGAGGACCTCGGGCTCGACAAGTCACTGCCCGAGCAGTACACGACCTGGCTCGGCAACTTCATCTCGGGCGACTTCGGGAACTACTACCGGCAGAGCAAGGTCGATCCGGTCGCGGATCGAGTCACCGCGAGCGCTCCCGTGTCGATCCTGCTCGTGTTCTACGCCCAGTTCCTCGCGCTGCTGTTCGCCATCCCGCTCGGAGTGCTCACGGCGCAGCGGGCAGGGTCGAAGTTCGACCGGATCACGAACACGACGATGTTCGCGCTCCTCTCGATCCCGAGTTTCGTCTTGGCGTATCTCTTGTCGTACCTCGTCGGGGTCAAACTCGGCTGGTTGCCAGCGGTCGGGTACACCCGCATCACCGAGGACTTCGGCGAGCACGTGCAGTCGATGATCCTGCCCGCCGTGAGCCTCGCCGTCGGACAGATCGCGGTCTACATGCGGCTGCTCCGCACCGACCTCGTTGCGACGCTCCAGGAGGACTTCGTCCTGATGGCGAAAGCCAAGGGCCTCAAGCCACGGCGCGTCATGTGGCGGCACGCCCTGCGGCCGTCGAGCCTCACCCTGCTCACCGTTGCCGGCCTCAACGTCGGCACGCTCCTCGGAGGCGCCCTCATCATCGAGATCATCTTCGACATCCCTGGCATGGGAACGCTGATCTTCGAAGCCATCAGCGAACGCCAATATGTGGCACTCCAGAGCCTCGTGGCGTTGATCGCGATCGCCTACGTGGCCGTCAACGTGACGGTCGACATCCTCTACCGCATCCTCGACCCTCGGATCCGACATGCCTGACTCGCAGCGACACGATGAGACCGACGTCATTCTCGCGGCGACCGGCGGCATGCCGGCGCTCGACACCGAGATGGATGTCGATGCCGAGACCGAGATCGAGATGGCCGCCACGAAGAAGCTGGGCATCATGGGCTGGCTCGCGATCGGCTGGCTCGCCCTCATCTTGGTGATGGCGATCATTCCGGGGATCTTCCCCTTCGGCGAGCTCGGCGAACGCGACATCGAAGCGCTTCGCAACGACGAGGGCGTGAGCATCGCGCATCCCTTCGGGTTCGACAGCCGCGGCTCGGACCTCGCGACCCGGGTCATCTACGGGTGCCGCGCCTCGGTCATCGTCAGCGTCGGGTCGATCCTCTTCGGGCTGGTGATCGGCGGCATCCTGGGCCTGATGAGTGGCTACTTCAGAGGCCGCCTCGACTCGGTCATCGTCAACGTGTTCAACGTGATGCTCGCCATTCCGGCACTGGTGTTGGCCCTGACGCTGGCGACCGTGTTCGCCAGTGGGGACAACGTCTCGTACACACGAAGACTCGTCGTGGTGACCCTGGCCATCGGCATCGTGTCCGTTCCGATTCTGGGCCGCATCACGCGTGCGTCCACGCTCACGTGGTCCGAGCGCGAGTTCGTGATCGCGGCCAAGGCGATGGGCGCACGTTCCCACCGGATCATCATCCGTGAAGTCCTCCCCAACGTCCTGCCGGCGATGTTCTCGATCACCCTGCTGGGCATGGCGATCGCCATCATCACCGAAGGCGGTCTCGCGGTGATCGGCGTTGGAATCCCTGCAGAGTTGAACACGCCGAGTTGGGGAAACCTGATCGCAACCGGGAGATCGCAGATGCTGCTCGGAGCGCCGAACCAGATCGTCGGGCCCGCGCTGTTCATCTTCTTCACCGTGCTGTCGCTCAACTACCTCGGCGACGTGGTGCGGGCCCGATTCGACGTCCGCGAGAGCGTCCTCTGATGGCCAAGCGCACCATCCGCAGGATCGAGGCCGCTCCCGACGCCGACACGTCGCAACCGCTCCTGGCTGTCGAGGACGTCCGCACCTCGTTCAACACCGCTGCCGGCCGGGTCAAGGCGGTCGACGGCGTGTCGTTCACACTCGAACGGGGCAAGACGCTCGGGATCGTCGGCGAGTCCGGTTCGGGCAAATCGGTCCTGTCGCGCAGTCTGCTCGGCCTCCTGCCGGGCCGGAACGTCGAGAAGACCGGTTCGGTCAAGCTCGAGGGCAAGGAGCTCATCGGCCTCAGCGAGGAGGCGCTCCGCGAGCACTGGGGTATCGACATGGCCATGGTCTTCCAGGACCCCATGACCTCGCTCAACCCGGTCACCAAGATCGGCAAGCAGATCACCGAATCGCTCCGCTTCCACCTCCACATGCCGAAAGACGAGGCCAAGGAGACGGCGTTGGCGCTGCTCCAGTCGGTCGGTATCCCGTCGCCGGCGCAGCGACTCAAGGAGTACCCGCACCAGCTGTCCGGGGGCATGCGCCAACGGATCGTGATCGCCATCGCGCTTGCCTGCGGCCCGAAACTGCTGTTCGCCGACGAGCCGACCACGGCCCTCGACGTGACCGTGCAGGCACAGATCCTCGACCTGCTCCAGAACCTCCAGGAAGAGCGATTCATGTCGGTCGTGTTGGTGACCCACGACCTCGGTGTCGTCGCCGGCCGTGCCCACGACATCGCCGTCATGTACGGCGGCAGGCTCGTCGAGAAGGCGCCCACCAAGCAGCTCTTCGCCGAGATGAAGCACCCGTACACCGAGGCGCTGCTCGAGTCGATTCCCAAGCTCAACCACGCAAGCCACACCCGGCTGGCCGTGATCCCGGGACGCCCTCCGAATCTCATTCATCCCCCGGCTGGATGCAACTTCGCGCCGCGCTGCAACTACGCGCAGGACCGGTGCCTGGTGGAAGAACCCGCCCTCACCGCCGACACCCCTGGCCATGAGTTCGCCTGCTTCTTCCCGGTCGGCTCGGACGAGGGGCGCCAGGCACTGGCAGCCAACGTCGCCGCGGGGAAGTCCGCAGCCGGAACGCCGGTCTCACTGCCCGCCCGGGCGCACACCTGATGGAGGCATTCGTCAATGGCCGGTAGCGGCAAAGCGCACCTGAGCGACAACGCCGACGAGGTGCTGCTGCGGGTCGAGAACCTCACGATGCACTTCCCGGCAAGCGGCGGCAAGGTCGTCCATGCGGTGACCGACATCAGCTTCGATGTCCGCAAGGGCGAGACGCTGGGCCTCGTCGGCGAGTCGGGCTGCGGCAAGTCGACCACTGGCAAGGCCATTCTCCAGATGCCCCCGCCCACCTCGGGGTCGGTCGTCTTCGACGGCACCGACCTGACCACGCTGAAGAAGTCGCAGCTCCGCGAGCAGCGCACCCAACTCCAGATGATCTTCCAGGATCCGATCAGCTCGATCAACCCGCGCAAGCGGATCATCGACGTGGTCGCCGATCCACTTCGGGTGTGGAACCGCACCGAGAACGAAGAGACGGTGGTCGCCGACGCCCTCGAGGCGGTCGGGCTCGAGCCCGAGCTCTCCAAGCCGAAGAAACGCCACGAGTTCTCCGGAGGTCAGTGTCAGCGCATCTGCATCGCGCGCGCCCTGGTGCTCAACCCCAAGCTCATCATCTGCGACGAGCCGGTGTCGGCGCTCGACGTGTCGGTGCAGGCCCAGATCCTCAACATCCTCGAGGATCTCAAGCAGCAGTTCGGGCTCACGCTCGTGTTCATCGCCCACGATCTCGCCGTCGTCAAGAACGTGTCGGACCGGGTCGCGGTGATGTACCTCGGCAAGATGTGCGAGGTCGCCGACCCTGACGACCTCTACCACCACCCGGCACATCCGTACACCAACGCCCTGCTCAGCGCGATCCCGATCCCCGATCCGGCGGCGGAGCAGCGCGAGAACCTCGGACTGAGTGGCGAACTGCCCTCACCGATGAACCCGCCGTCGGGGTGCCGATTCCGCACCCGGTGTCCTCGCGCCGAGGACCGCTGCGCCGCCGAAGAGCCACAGATGCGAGAGATCGGCGATCAGCACTTCGTCGCCTGCCACTTTCCGCTCGTCGACATGGGCCCCGCCGAGACACCGGTCGACGTCGCGGTCGACTGACCGCGCACCGGCGAACCGATCGGGCGAACGGTGACCGCGACCCCGACTCGACCGCGACTGACCCGAGCCGCGCGGCGCGCGCAGATCGCGCAGGCAGCGGCCCTGGTTCTTGCCGACCGCGAGTCGACCGAGGTGAGCTTCGAAGACGTGGCTGCAGCGGCCGGCGTGTCCCGCAGCCTCGTCTACAAGCACTTCGGCGACCGCGGATCGCTCCTCGCAGCGGCCTACCTCCACGACATCGAGCGACTCGACCACCAGATCAATGCGGCCCTCCGAGACTGCTCCGACGACGACCAGCGACTCCGGTCGGTGGTCGCCGCCTACCTGGGCTTCGCCAAGGCCAACCGGGCCAGCGCCAAACTGATCGCGTCGCTCGGCACCCTCCGTCACCCTGCCGTGCAGTCGGCGCTGCACGCCCGGGTCGACCGGGTTGCGTCGCAGTTCGGTGACTCGCCGGAGGCGCTCCTGGTGGCTCGCGGCATTGTCGGGCTCCTCGAGTCGGTGTCGGTGTACTGGGCAGATCAGCACACGACCGACACCGACGAAGCCGTTGACCTGCTCGTTCGCGTCCTTCGCGACGGGTTGAACTCGGTCGCCGCCGACCTCGGCTACTCCCCCGTCGGCGCGCTCTCCTAGGGTGCATCCATGGCCAATCCCCCAGAGATGTCGATCGACCTGAACACGATGTACGAGGTGACGATCGTGACGCCCAAGGGCACGATCGTCGCCGACCTCGATCCCCGACTCGCCCCGAACACGGTGAACCACTTCGTGAACCTCGCACGCGACGGGTTCTATGACGGGCTCACGTTCCACCGCGTCGTCCCCGACTTCGTGATCCAGGGCGGCGACCCGCAGGGCACCGGAACCGGTGGACCCGGCTACAAGTGGGCTGACGAGCCGGTTCTCGGCGAGTACACCCTCGGTGCATTCGCGATGGCGAACGCCGGACCGAACACGAACGGATCACAGTTCTTCATCTGCATCGCCGATTGCCGCGACAAGTTGCAGCCGCTCTACAACCTGTTCGGGCACGTGACGTCCGGCATCGAGGTCGCGCAGGCCGTCGGCGTGGGCGACACCATGACCACGGTCTCGGTGGCCGAGAAGCCGCTCAGCTGATCGCCAGGGCTTCGATGACCTCTGGCTGGGTCGAGATCGCCGACGGCAGCTGGTACCGGCGCTACGACCCCTGGGACGTCAACGTCGGCGTCGTCCGGGGGTCCGATGGCCTCTGCGTCGTCGACACGCGGGGCTCGCACCGGCAGGCCGCTCAGCTCGTCGAGGATCTCCGGATCTTCGGCGAGCCCCTGCGCGCCGCGATCAACACCCACTGGCACTTCGACCACACCTGGGGAAACGCCGCCTTCGCCGAGGTCGGCGCAGACCTGTGGGGTCACGTCTCGGTCCCGGCGACGATGGCGAAGTGGTTCGAGGAGGTCCGCGAGTCGCTGACGTTCGCAGACTCGTCGATGTGCGACGAGCTGGCCGAAGTCGTCTGCACGCCCCCATCCCATCTCGTCGATCCCGTCGACGTCATCGACCTCGGTGACCGTGGCGTCGAGGTCCGCTTTCTGGGCGCGGGGCACACCGACGGCGACGTGATCGCCACCTGCGGCTCGGCGGTGTTCGCCGGCGACCTGGTCGAGCAGGCGGGGCCGCCTGCCTACGGGAACGACAGTCACCCCCTCGAGTGGCCCGACACGTTGTCGCGTCTCGTCGAACGGCTCGAGCCTGACAGCGCCGTCGTCCCTGGTCACGGGATCGCCGTCGACGCCTCGTTCTGCAGGGCGCAGCATGCCACCGTCAGCGACGTCGCCGAGGTGTTCGCAGAGCTGCATGCTCGTGGCGTGCCACGCAAGGATGCGCTCAGTGCGGGCCGCGGCCGATGGCCGATCGACGAAGAACGACTCGGCGAGGCGCTCCTGAGGGCGTACGACGCGCTCGACCGGCCATGACCGACCACGCAATAGCGCCCCTGTTGCACCGCGTGGCTGCCCGGCTCGGCGAACGCGATGCCCTTCGCTGGCGTGATCGACGCTGGACCTGGGCTGAACTCGACCGCCGCTTCAACCAGTTCGCGAACCTGCTGCTCGAGGCAGGCATCGGCGGCGACGCCGATCACGAGGGTCTGGCGGGCTGGGAGAGCCCGCACGACCACGTCGCACTCATGGCAACCAACGGCAACGAGTATCTCGAGGCCATGATCGGGTCGTTCGGCGCACGGGCTGCACCGGTCAACGTGAACTACCGCTCTGTCGCCGACGAACTCCGCCACGTGCTGACAGATTGCCGGGCCCGTGCCCTCGTCTTCCACAGTCGCTACGCGCCCGTGGTGAACGAGGTACGTCAGGCCCTGCCCGATCTCACCCTGCTGCTCCAGATCGCCGACGAGTCGGGCAACGACCTGCTCAGCGGCGCCGGCTGGTACACCGCGTCCGTCGACGCGGCGTCGCCCGAGCGCCCACCCACCGAGCCGTCACCCGACGATCACTACGTGCTCTACACCGGAGGCACCACCGGCAAGCCCAAGGGCACCCTCTGGCGACAGGGAGACTTCCTCCACACCGCGTTGGCGGTGCGCGACGACCTCGACACGGTGCTCGACCGGGCCGTCCGCCGGTCGCTGACCGTGCTGGCGACCCCGCCGTTCATGCACGGCGCGGCCCACTGGAACCTGCTGTCGGGGTGGATCGGCGGAGCGACGGTCGTGATCCAGGACGATCCGACGCGTCTCGATCCGGCCGATGTGCTCTCCACCGTTGAGCGGCACCAGGTCTCCTCGCTGCTGATCGTGGGCGATGCCTTCGCACAGCCCTTGCTCGCCGAGCTCGAAACCGGCCGACACGACCCGTCGTCGCTGCGCTTCCTCCTCTCGGGAGGCGCCGTGTTGTCAGCGAACGCCAAACAGCGGTTCCTGGCGGCAATCCCCGGTCTGCGTGTGGTCGATCTGCTCGGGTCCAGCGAGACCGGGAACCAGGGAACGCGTTCGAGCTCGACATCGGCCGAGATCGAGCGCGACTTCGAACGGGCCCCGACCACGGTGGTGCTGTCGTCGGACCGGTCCCGCGTGCTCGGCGCGGACGACGACGAGTGGGGTTGGTTGGCACAGTCGGGCCGGGTGCCCCGCGGGTATCTCGGTGACCCGTTGAAGAGTGCCGAGACGTTTCCCGAGGTGTCGGGCGTCCGCTACGCCGTCGCCGGGGACCGCGTTCGTCCGGGACCCGACGACACCTTCACCTTCGGTGGCCGCGACTCGGTGACCATCAACACCGGTGGCGAGAAGGTCTTCGCCGAAGAAGTCGAGGAGGCCCTCCGCGCCCACCGGTCGGTCATCGACGTGACCGTCGTCGGTTGTCCGGACGAGCGCTGGGGGCAGATGGTCGTCGCCGTCGTCAGCCTCGACGGCCAACCGTCCGACGACGACCTTCGCGCCGCCGCGACGACCATCGCCGGCTACAAGCTCCCGCGTGCGTTCGTGCGGGTCGACGAGGTCGTGAGGAGCCCCAGCGGGAAGCCCGATTACGAGTGGGCTCGCCGCACCGCGGTCGAAGCGCTGGCGACGTGAAACGCCCGGTCGCCGTGGCACGGACGGTCTATCTGCGCAAGCCGGCCCGCCCCGACGAGCGCGAGTTCACCGCGGCGGCGCTCCGTAGCCGCGGGTTGCACGATCGGTGGGTGCACCCTGCGACCAACGCCTCCACGTTCCGACGCTGGATGACTCGCGGCGAGCGTCACGACACCGAGCAGTTCCTCGTCATCGATCGCACGGACGATTCGATGGTCGGTTTCATCAACCTGAACAACATCATCCGCGGCAACCTCTCGTCTGCGTTTCTCGGGTACGCGGCGTTCGTGCCGCACGCCGGCACCGGAAAGATGGGCGACGGCCTCGAGCTCGTCCTGAGCACCGCCTTCACCCAGCTGCGACTCAACCGCCTCGAGGCCAACATCCAGCCCGGCAACGAGCCGTCGAAGGCGCTGGTTCGCCGGGCCGGTTTCCGGCTCGAGGGGTATTCGCCCGACTACCTGCGGATCGACGGTGTGTGGCGTGACCACGAGCGATGGGCGATCCTCGAATCCGAGTGGCGGCGGCCACGAGAGGCAGACTGAAGGGTGCCGACGCTCACCTACCGCCCCGAGTCGGGCGTCGACGTCCGCTCGACGCTCGGCCCGATGCAGAACGGGCCGCACGACCCGACGGTCCGCTTCGCCGCTGATGGCTTCTGGCGGGCGACTCGGCTCCGGAGCGGAACCGCAACAGTTCACATCCGGCCCGACGGCGCCGCCTTCGAGATCGAGGCGTGGGGCGACGGCGCCGACGAGGTCCTGGGCCTGGTCCCTGGCTGGCTCGGCGCACGCGACACCGAGCCGTTCGAGACCGACCATCCACTCGTCGCGAAACTGCACCGTCGCCACCCGAGGTTGCGCATCGGTCGGAGTGGCGACGTGATGACGGCGCTGTACGTGTCGGTGTGCGGCCAGAAGGTCACCGGCCTCGAGGCGCGGCGCGCCTGGCAACTCATGGTCAAGCACTTCGGCGAAGCGGCGCCCGGGCCGGCCGACCTCCGCGTCGCCCCCGCAGCCGAACGACTCGCCGAGGTGCCCTATTACGACCTCCACGTCATCGGACTCGAGAAGAAGCGAGCCGACCTCATGCGGCGCGTCGCCGTCGCATCGCGGCGCCTCGAAACGGTCGTCGACCTGCCGATCGAGGAGGCGCACGACCACCTGCAACGCATCGCCGGCATCGGACCGTGGACTGCCAACGAGGTGGCGGCGGTGGCACTCGGCGACACCGACGCGGTGAGCATCGGGGACTTCCACCTCAAGAACCACGTCGCCTGGGCGCTCGCTCGACAAGCGCGCGCCACCGACGACGAGATGCTCGAGCTGCTTGCCCCCTTTGCGGGCCACCGGGCCCGGGTGATCAGGCTGATCGGCCTGTCCGGCCTGTCGGCGCCGCGCCGAGGTCCCCGGCTGGCGCCGAGCAACATCGGCCGTCTGTAGCGGCACGCGGCCCGGTGCATGGCATCTGGGCCGGCCAGTCGCTGCGGCAGCGGGACATCGCACGACGGTCGGTCGCGTCGTCTCGAGGCCGGAGACTCCTCACTCAACGGCCGACTGCCCATGCAAGGGTTCGGCCTCGCCGGCTGGGCGAACGTCATCCATACGCCTTGGTGTCGAGCTCACGGATGCGTCGAGCGAGCGAGCCGAGCACCCGGTTGCCCAGAGGCGGTTCGTTTTGAACGAGCCTCATGAAGTCAGGCGGGTTCAAGACGAGCACGACTCCATCTGTCTTGGTATCCACGGTCGCGTTTCGGACGAACGGTGCGAAGAGCCCCAACTCGCCGACAATCGCGCCAGGTCCCAGCTGGGCGATGTCGCTCCCGCTCCGACGCACGGTCACATCGCCGCGCACGATCACATAGGCCTCGCGCGCGTAGTCTCCTTCGGAGATCAACGTATTTCCGGCCTCGACATCGATGAGCGTCCCCGCATTCGAAACTGCGGCGAGCTGCTTCCGGGAGAAGCCCGCGAACAACGGAACCCCACTGAGTTCCTCGTTGAAGGTCCCTCTGGCCATGTCGCACCTCGTGGCGCGGTCATCGATTTCAGAACACACTGGTTCCGAAATCGCAAGATAGCTCCTCCAGGACGGACGCGCTGGCTGGCGGGCCACTCGGCACAGCAACGGACATCGCTCGCCGCTCCATCGCCTGATCAGGTGGATGATCCAGCCCCACAGCGCGAGGGGGTGATCAGGGGTTGTCCCCAGTTGCAGAGCGCTCATCCCACCTGAATCCACAGGGTTGCCCCTCTTCCTGCCCACAGGGGTGCTGGCGTACGTTGCCCTCATGGCGATGTTCGAGATCACCCTGAGCGACGGCGAGGTCGAGGCCCTCAGCGGCGCCGACACCTATCAGCAGGAGGGACCGATGACCACGTTCTTCCGCAGCGGCGACGGACGTGCCGTCGTCGATGTCTGGAGCACACGGGTCGCATCATTCCGGACTGCTGACCTCGTCGTCATCCGTCGCACCGAGCACCCCGAGCATCAAGAGCACCAAAGGATCTCACCGGTCACCTCGATCCCGGCCTGAGCGCCTCAGGCGGCCGGAAACCGCCACAGCGCGGCATGCTCGAAGAACGCACTGCCGCCGTTCGGGACGACCTCGAACCCGGCACGTTGGGAGCCGAGGGCGCTCACGAGCCCCGGACAGGCCTGCTGGAGCGTGAGGTAGTCGGCGCTCCAGACGAGCCAGACATCGCCCTCGCCCGCACGATCGAGCACGCCTCGTGCGAACGCGGCGACATCGGCCGACTCGTTTCGCTCGGCGTAGTCGACCCAGTCGATTCGTTCGGGTCCGTCGAAGGTCGGGAACACGACTCGCTGCTCGGGAACGTCCAGGCTCCGATCGACCGATGGTCCGAGCTGGTCAGGACAGAACACCACGAGATCGTCCGAGGCGGCCTCGGCGTCGATCGCATCCGCCAACTGCTCACCCTGGGTGCGCTCTTCGGTCACGTTCCGGTATGCACCCCCCAACGCCGCGACGACGAGCACGCAGGCGACGACATCGCGAACGATGAGGCTGGGCAGCCGGATCAGACCGATGCCGGCGACGACGAAGACGAAGGGCAGGAACGCTGCGGAGTACCGTCCGGCGAAGGTGGCCCCGGCGAGGTAGCCGGTGCCGACCCCGACCGCCAGCGTCAGCCCCGCGACCACGGCTTCGAGACGCACACCCGACACCGTGCGGAGATCGACCCGGAGTTCAGCGATCGACCCGGGCACCGGAAGAGCGAACATCGCCAGGGCCAACAGCGCGGCCAGCACGAACGAGAACAGCAGCGCCTCAGGGAAGGGGCCGCTGCCGACATCGAGCACGAGCTGCTCGAACACCCGGGGCGGACTGGCCGGCCGTGCCCAGGGTGTCCCCGTTCCGCTCGACTGCTCGAGAAGGATCGGGATCCACGGGACGAAGAGCACCACCCCGCCGACGAGCGCGGCCACCGTCCGGACGGTTCGTCGACGCTCGGCCCCGGTCGTCCGAACGGCCCGCACGAGCAGGATCGACCCGACCGACACACCCAGCCAGAGCGTCCAGTAGTGGCTGTAGAGGAGCGCCGCGGTCACGAGCGACAGAGCCACCGCCCGGGGCCACGAGAAGGCCTCGAGGAGATCGTCGGTCAGCAACATCGCGGCGAAGACACCGAGCATGACCAGGGCATACATTCGGGTCTCGGTGGCATATCGAAGAGCGAACGGCGTGACGGCAACCACCAGGAGCACCGCCGCCGCGCCCACGCGTCCGCCCCGACGCCGCCCGGCGATCCAGGCGAGCGGAAGCGTGGCCACCGACAGCACGCCAGAGAGGGCTCGGACCGCGACGTCGCCGGTCCCGAAGACCTCCATCCACCCGTGCAGCAGTGCGTAGTAGAGGGGCGGATGACCGTCGTGACGGAGCGCCTCGGGGATGTCGCGAAGCGGCAGGCTCGCGATGTTCACGCTGAGCGCCTCGTCGAGCCACAGCGCGGAGCGAGTGGTGAACCGGAGGAGCACGAAGACGGCGACCACGGCGATCAGCCCGGCGACTTCGAGTCGGCTCAGAGCCGGTGTTCCCGGCGGGGAGGTGTGTCTCACGGCTGCGAACGGTACCGAGGGACCGATCCCAGGTGGCTGAGGGTCACCTCGTTACGATGGCTCGATG
>Ga0307379_10007456_pt1 | contig 14872 bp, 8 predicted proteins | sample UN2MG_FD_202237 | JGI IMG/M metagenome (GOLD analysis project Ga0307379, IMG submission 202237) | Soil microbial communities from Risofladan, Vaasa, Finland - UN-2 | ecosystem: Environmental > Terrestrial > Soil > Coastal area > Acid sulfate soil | place: Finland: Risofladan, Vaasa | collected... | reverse complement strand
CGTCGGGGTCGCAGATCGACTTCCTGCACTCGTTCGACGGCGGCAAGACGTGGACGAAGAGCTATACGCTCGGTCCCAGCGACTTCTCCGGGGTGCCGGACGCCCCGAACCGCGACCCGAAGCAGCGGCCGTTCGACGTCATCCACTACGAGACGGTGTCGCAGGTGCCGCCCGGGATGAAGTCGGTGCTCTTCCGCTACGCGATGCGCGGACGCGACGCGTCGGCGAAGGGCTGCGGGCTTGTCGCCGTGCGCATGGAGGCCAACTACCGTCCCGCGGACCCGACATTCAAGCCGATCGAGGCGACGTTCACGTGGCAGGAGCGGCAGGAGGACTACTCGCTGGTCGAGCGCAGCCACACGCAGCTTGTCCTGGCAGTGCCGTTCCGGTATGTCGTCAACGTCGGGGGCGTCGACCATCCGCAGATGGAGTCGCTGCGCGTGAACGTGAAGGGCGCCGCGGGCGAATTGAAGTACGGCTACTCGGACGGCAAAGACGTGGGCGGCAAAAAGTTCGTGTCGTTCAAGGCGATCTACGGCAGGAACTTCGCGGAGGGAAAGTCTTACACGTGCTCGATCCCGTCGGCGGATTCGTGGGATGCCGGAGACAAGAACGGTTCGCGCAAGCTGACCGACGGCATCGCGTGGTGCGCCTACGGAGGCGGGGCGGCCTACTCCCACGGTCTTCTCTGGAACGGGCCGAAGGACGTCACCATCACCGTGGACCTCGAGAAACCCGAGAAGCTCGGCGGTTTCCGCGTGCACGTCCACGGCTATCCTTACCCCGACGCGATGCGGGGCGGGATGCCCGACAAGATCGAGGTGCTGACGAGCGTCGACGACAAGGCGTATGCGTCGCGAGGGTTCTTTAACCTGAAGATGCGGTGGAAGGACCTGCCGGCGGACTTCATGTGGCCGGACAGCGAGCAGCTCCAGGGACACATGTTCGATCTCGTGCTCCCGGCCCGGGTCGAGGCCCGCTACGTGCGATTCAAGGTCGCCTCGACTCGAATGGTCGGCATCACGGAGGTCCAGGCACTGGATGCCATCAAGCGCGAGCCGTTCGACCTGCGCATCGCGTTGCCCAACGAGAAGCCCGTGCGGTGAACCGGGGTATCGGTCGGGTCACTCAGGCGGGTTGTAGCTCGTCCACGCGACCTTGCCGGTCCCGGCGTCGAGGCACAGGACGGCCTCCTGCACGGGGGCGAAATAACCGGGTCGCGCCCTTCATGTCGCTTTGCGCAACGTGATGAAGACCTGGTCAGCGCAGACCGACGGTGCAGACCATTCCCGGCCGTCGCCGGGCGACGGCCCGGCCTTTCCCCTGCTGAGTGGGACGCACCAGAGTACCGGAGGCCCCTCCTTGGGCCGGTCGCGCAGCAGGCCGGTTTCCGGCGACGTGTAGTCGAGGAGCACGACCCACGCGGCGGCGATTGGAAACGGCATGCGAGCGTCCATGTCTTTTTCACTTTGCCTTCGGGTCTTTGACATCGTAGCAGATCAACTCGGTAGGCGTCCGGACGTACAGCTTTCCGCGTGACAGCACCGGCATGACGCAGTCGGCCAATCCCCGCGGGTCCGTGATCGCGATCGTGTCGACGGAGTGGATCTTTTCCACCTTGCTCTTGAGCACAAATTTCTCCGGGTTCAGCTCGACAAGCGACAGGGTCTGAAACGTTCGCAGGAACATCAGGCCGTCGGCGATGATGTAGGAGTAACCGTGAACGATGCCGCCCTGACTCCAGACGCGTTTCCCGTTCTTCAGGTCAAAGCATTCGAGGGTCAGCACGCCGCCTTTCACGTTGTTGCCGTCGGTGTTATACCCGTTGACGCCATAGAGATACCCGTCGTAATGGACGAAGTTGTGATACCCGCCATTCCCGTAGAATTCCTGGCTTGACCACGCCAGCTTCGCGGGGAGCGCGGGATCCGTCAGGTCGATCTCCGCGCATGCCAGGAAGGTCCCGAAAGGAATGACCACGACGCGGTTGACCGCCACTAACAAGTCACAGCCTCCCGTCATAAGCGCACCATCGGGAAACAGGTTGAACTTGAGGACCTCTTTCCCATCGCTGACGCGATAGGCATGCAGGTAGCCGTTATAACTGGCCAGGTCGCAGAGTTCTTTGTTCAAGGTGATGAGCACCGCGCTGGCTCCGCCGTCGGGGTAGCGGATCTTCGCGTTCGGCCCCTCTTCCTCGTGCAGCCACAGCTGCTTTCCGGTCAGCGCGTCCCAGCCCGCCGCCCAGTTGTAATGATTCCCTTTCCCTTTCGCGCCGCTCGCCCCGTGGAGCACCAGGACCCCGTTGCCGATGATCGGGGAGTTGTTATACCCCTTGTGGTCCATGTGCTTCCCGTAATAGAACTCCGCCCCCAGCGACTTTCCCCAGACCTCCTTGCCGGTGGCGCGGTCGAGGCACTTGACGTTGCCCAGCGGGTCGATGCCGTAGACGTGCTTGTCGGTGACGGCGGGCGTCGCTCGCACGCCGCCCATGCCCCAGCCCAGCGAGCCGTAGCTGTAGCTGATGGGGTAGCTGGTTCGCCAGCGCTCGCGTCCGGTCGCGGCGTCGAGACAGACCATGATCTCTTCCTGCGCCTGTCGGTGCGACTCGGTGTCAAACCGGGTCATGGTCACGAACACGTCATCGCCGGAGACGCTGGGGCAGGACCACCCCTGCAGGATGGGGACGCGCCAGACGACCTTGGGACCTCCCGCGGGCCACTCGCGCAGGAGACCCGTCTCGGGCGACGTGTTGTCGTAATTGAGACCCCGCCAGTGCGGCCAGTCGGAGCCTTTCGACGGGTCGGCGGGCGCGGACGTCTCCTGCGCCTGAAGACACGCAGCGGACAGAAGCGCCACGCACGCGATGGCGACGATCCTCAACATCACTGTTCCCTCCTCGGTTCTTTCCCGGTTCACTCTTGCTCCTTGCATCCAACAGCCTTCTCTAGGATGTGAGACAGGTCCTCATTGTTGAAGAACCGTTTCCGCCGGAGGCCCGAGTATGTCCCGTTCCCCTCCGACCCCCGAGGTCAAACCGGCTTCAGACGCTCTCGTCCCGGTGCCGGGCGACCCACTGGCGGGTCAGTTCCACCGCCTCCAGCTCGATGTCGCAGATGTTGCTGGCGAGAAGGATCATCCCCTCGATCCGCTTTTCCTTGAGCCAGCGCAGACCGAGATCCAACTGCATCCGCATCCGGTCCGGCGGCATGATCGTCTTGTTGCCGTAGTCGTACATGTAGCAGCCCAGGAGCCTGCCCTTGCCCGGTGCGATCTCCTCCATGCGGGCGAATCTCTCCTCCAGTTGTGCGAGGTCTTCGGACTGCCAGGTCCAGAAGGTGATCTTGTCGCAGTAGTCCAGGGCCTCGGCCACCGGCCAGTCCACCTGGGTCGAGTAGAGCACCACGTAGAGGTCCATCTTCCGTCCGTCGATCACCAGGCGTTTGCGAAGCGCCTCGAGTTCGGAGGTCGGGAGCGACGGCGCTCCCCCCTTGCCGAAGAAGTCGTCCATGACGAACCCGACGATATTGGGGAACCGCCGGGGCAGCTCGAGGACGTGCTCGCGCACCTCGGGCACGGACAGACCCCCGGCATCCACCAGCGGCATGACCACGCGCTTCATCGGGCGGAAGGAGATGGCATAGGGGTCCAGCGGGGGCGGGGGCTCGTCGAAGAAGCGGATGAACATGAGGTTCCACACGCCCAGGTAGGCGGCCCCCTCCACCGGCGTCATCCGGGAGTGGCCGGGGATGCGGTAGCCGGCATGGCGGGTCGTGAAGTCGTTGTTGTGGGCGCCGGCGGAGTGGGTCCAGATCCACAGCTTGTCGCCGATGGTTCCAGCCCGGCAGTCGGAGGGAATCAATTGCGCCACGGTTCGCCGTCTTTTCCAGATGCATCGCTCATGTACGCGAACGTAAACGAGGGATTTCACGTCGTCTGCTGCGCAGAGTCACTTCTGTCGTCAGTGAGCATCCTCAAGAGATGCCTCCCGCGGTCATCGCGCGACTGCCTTGGGATTCTACCTCCCAGGTTCGTAGATCACCATGATCGCCGGACGCAGTTTCACCTCCCTGCACTCCCGGCTGTAGGTCACGAAATAGTCCTCGGCGTCGCCGTGAAACATGAAGCCGAAGTTCCGATGCCTGCCGGTCGTCCAGAACCTGACGGCCTCGGTGAAGTCCCACGCGTTGCACGGGCCCTGTCCGGGACCGAATGCGAGAAAGAGCGGCAGAAAGTCGGGGTCGTCTCCGTAGTATTGTCCGCTGATGGCTTTCCACAGTTTTCCGTCGGCGTACTGGTAGCAGTTGACCTGGTATTCGTCCCAGTCGCGGGCGCAGGCCTCGGCCACCCACATCGTGGGCATCTTAGTGGCGTCACGGCTCGAGCCGGGAACGCGGTTGAGGACCAGTTGCGCGGCGAGGATCCTGGAGCCCCTGCGGATGGACGTCAGGTCCGCCTGGGCCAGCAGCGAGCGGTGTCGCATGAACACTTCCAGCGTCTCGTTTCTGCCGCTGTTGCCCTCGCGACCGCCGCCCGGTCCCTCGGGACTGTGACAGCTGATGAACGTGTCTTTCCAGCCGGCGTAGACCTTCTCGGGGTCGCCCGGGTCGAAGCCCTTCTGTCCGTCGCGGAAGACCGCCAGCACCGCCTTGGGACGCGTCTTCTTGATCTCCTCGTACCGCGCCCGGAAATCGGCCTCCACCTCCTCCACCGTCCGCGCCGCGGGCTTCACCCACCCTCCCCTGAGCCGTCCTCCCAGCGATTCGTAACGGGAGGCCAATCCCATGGTGTGAAGCGGACAGACCCCGCCGACGGTCATTTTGGTGCCGGCGACTTTGAACTCCACCAGCTTGCCGCTCTCTGCGAACTCCCGGTAATTCGCCATCGAGTGCCCGAACCAGTAGATGGGCGCCCACACAGGATCGGCCGTCGTGTTCCCCCTGGGCTTGTCGGTGTCGAGCCGGACGTTGTCGACGTAGAGCGTCTGTCCTTCCGTCGGGCGGTACATGTAGATCACGACGGACGCCACGTCGCCGAACTTGTCGTCGATGGGCCACCAGCCGTTGCCGGGATGCAGGTACATCTCGACCTCGTTTCTTCCCGGCAAAAGGTAAATCGTGCGCTCCCAGACGGCGCCGAAGTCGTTGGGGTCCTTGCGCTGGGTGATCCGCAGGCCCGCGATGCAATGCGTCTCCGTAGTGATGTCGAGCTTGATTCGGTGGTAGTCGTGCCAGTTGCCGCTCCCCGGCGCGAGGGAGTTTACAAGACCCGGCCACGCCCCGCCGTGGAAGGTGATCTTCAGGCACGTCTTGCCGTGCGTGACGTTCCGGTCGGACAGCTCGGCTTTGGGGGCCGTTGCGCCGGTGTCGGGCTGCGTTCCCGGCGCGGGCGGAGGCGCGGGGACCTCGGCCGCGTCGTCGGCAGGCTTGGGAGGCGCCCCGGGCACCTCTCCCACCGACACCGGCGACCACGCGGACAGGTCCGCCGGGTTCTCAAAATCGAGAAGGATGGTGTCATCCGCCCGGCTCGACCCCCCGGCCAGAAGGGCCAGGCCCGCCGCTACCGCACAGCACCACACTCGAACGTGACGGAGCATTCCCGACTTCCTTTCTTCATTTCTCGGCGATGCAGTAGAGGTGCCGCTCGCCGCGGACGTACATCCGGTTTCCGTCGGCGACGGGCGGGGCATAGGTCGTGTACTCCTGCGTCGTGATGGCCCAGTCGCGCGGGATCTGCATCGCGATGCGGTTCCGCGCGACCTCCTTGCACTCGCCGCCCGGCTCGAGCACGACCGAATGTCCCTGGTTGTCCATCACGACGATGTGCCTGCCGATGAGCGTGCAGCTCGCCGCGACGGGCATGGCGACGTAGTTGGCGTCGCCCTTCAGCCCGATTTCCCTGTAGGCGAGCGTCTTTCGCGTCTCGAGGTCGTAGACGTAGTACCCGCCGCACCAGTCGACCTGGTAGGCCAGACCGTCGTGGATCAGGGGCGATCCGGCCGTCTGCGACCGCGAGATCCCGAGGGGCGCCTTGGGCAGGGGCGGAAATCCGGCGCCGAAGCCCTGAAAGGCCGTCTCCTTCGGTTTCCACTCGTCGCCCGTGCAGCCGGTGAAGTCTTCCGCCCACAGCATCGCGGTGCCGTACCAGGGGATGTACATCACGTCGCCGAGAACGGTGGGCGGCGCCCAGCCGGTGTCGTTCGTGATCTTGTGCGGATTCTTCCACAGCATCTTCCCGTCCGAGGCGCGGACCACCTCGCCCTGCTGGGAGATGAAGACGTCGACGCCCGCGATGCGCGCGGAGAGGAGCGAGGCGACGGTCTTGTTCACTTCGGGCTGCTTCCAGACGACCTCGCCGGTTGTCGTGTCGAGCCCGTACATCTGGATGAAGTAGACCGCGAGCCGGCCCCCGATGACCGCCGGGGCGGCGGAGTAGAAGAGCTTGTCCGCGTCGAGCCGGCGGATCCACCGGCGCCTGCCGTCGAGGTCATAGCACGCCGCCACGCCCGCACCGTTCCAGAAGTAGACGAACTTGCCGTCGCTGACGGGGGTGTTCGTGAACCCGACGATCTCGAAGTGCCCCTGCAGGTGGCCGTCGAACTTCAGCGTGTATTTCTCCTTGTCCACCTCCTTCAGCGCATCGTAGAGGGCTTTGCGCGCCGCCCAGCGCTTGACCGGGTCCTTCTCCCCGGCGAGCGCCCTGGCCGCCGGCTTCACCTTCTCCTTGAACGCGGGGTTCGCACGCTCCGCCTCGGGGGTCGCATCCCAGTAGGTGTTCGTGGCGCTCCACAGGATCTTCCCCGTGTTCCTGTCGATGCAGATCAGCTCGTCCGGCTCGCTCGTCACAAAGACGCGGCCGCCGACAACGACGGGCGCACCGTGGCTGTGGTCCGGCAGAGGCGTCTCCCACAGGATGTTCTTCCGCTCGTACGGCACGCCGGGCACGTCGCTCAGGCGCAGCATGAACATCAGGTCGTTCCATCCTGCGCGGTTGGAGCTCACGAGCTTGACGGTGATGCGGTTCCATCCCTGCCTTACATTGAACTGGAACGACGGAGCGACGGGCCACGTCATCGCGACACGGTTGTTGCTCTGGCCGTAGGCGCTTCCCATGGCGACGCCGTACTTCTCGTTGCTGTAGACCTCCTTGCCGTTGACGAACACCTTCGCCTGGACCGGGTGCTCGATGACGGCGCGGAGTCTGCCGGGCTTCTTCGCGAAGAGGCAGGTGGTGGCCAGGGCGCCCTGGTTCTCCTTGCCCTTTCCCCCGCCCGCGTTGACGTTCATGAAACTCACGCCGTCGCTCGCGGCTTCGGCGGGCTTCCACTCGAGGTCGCCGACCTTGTCGCCCGCCTTCGGGGCGATCGTCGCCTCGCCGCGAATCAACGCCTTCGCGAAGTCCGCGGTCCCGTCCTTCACGGCGAACGGACCGATGACCAGCCACTTCGGCACGAGGCCGCCCTCCACGGGCAGGACATCCTTGTCGGTTCCGGCGGCGGGAGCCGCGACGGCGCATTTCAGTCCCTCCAGCGGTCCGGTGGAAACGACAGACCACTCGACGGGGACCGTGGCGTCCGGGAAAAGCCCGGTGCCGTTGCCGCGCCAGCCGTAGAACTTCGGTGCGACATCGTCGGCAGCAGCCAGCATCGAAGCGGACGCGAGCGCGAAAGCAGCGGCCAGGATAACGTGCCTCACGGGTCTCTCCTAAACAATGGGTTTGTGTTCGCCGCGGCTCTTGTTGGGCTGCGGCCGGGTGTTCTCGTTGATGCGCGCGAGGGTACTTCCGCCCCATATCGGCGGGCAGACGGCCCCGACCCGTGCGGCCTCCATCTGCTCCAGGAACGGCTTGACCGCCTCGGCGGAGGGGCAGGACGCTTCCTTATGTCCTGATCGTTATTGGCTTCAGGGTGTCTTGCCATAAAGTACAAAACACCTGGTCAGGGCGCCGATGAGACCGGTGTTGAGGGCCGTGAAGAGTCCCGTGTGCGGGTCATGCTCCGTGGGCTCGACCGGATGCCACCCGTCGTGCTCATTGGCGTATGTCTTGAGCACGAAGCCGATCTGACGCATGTTATTCGCGCAGCTTTCCTCCCTCGCCATGTGTCGCGCCCGATTGAGCTCCAGCAGCAGCATCCCCGCCAGCACCCCGACGATCACGATGACGATGGGCAGTTCAATCGGCGTGAAACCGCGCTTCCGTGACATCCCGTTGGTTCTCAGGCGCTCCCCTTTTCCCATCGAGATTCGCGGGCCGCCTTGCCTCCCTATGAGTGTTCCACCGCGCCGGATTGTTACGCCCGGGCGACGACTGCGGAGCATGATACGTCGTCAGCTTGAGTTGGACAAGGAACTTTGAGGGACTCGGGTTTGGTTTTTCGTCCGCACGGATGTGTTCCATTTTCCCGAGTCATAGAATTGCCCGCCTCGTCTCGAGCCCTATAACTTGATCGCACGCCCCGGCGGCAAGGTAGAAGATCGCCATTCCTGAACGTCCGGTCAAGAATGGCTCAAGCGCCGCCGTCGCCGATCCGCAACCGACGCATTCCTCGTGTGGTCATGGGGAATAGGACGCTGCCGTAACGGACCGAAGCCCGCCGTTAAGGAAGCGCCACTGCCCGCCATGGGTGTTACTCACACAGTCTGGGGGAGCGCAGACAGGTGGCGTGACAATGGTTGATGGTAAGAGCAGCGGGCCGGAGGTGATGCAAATACCACGTGTCCGCCCCTTTCGTTCCGGGCCAAGGGCCTCCGAAACCATCCCTGTGATCTCAACACGACGGCGGATAGCGTACCTGCCGCTCCACCCTGAATAGCGGGTGAGGCGACGGCAACCCTCCAAATTCACTTCTTACCTGTTGACGGAGCCGTGCATGGACTTAGAATTTAGTGGGCGGGCAGTGTAGGTGAGGGGTCCGCACTTCCTATTCCTATAGGGCGATGTATGTCCGCGGGCAACGGGCCACTGCGCCCGATGGGGCGAGAACCATGAGTAGGAAAGACGGCAAACAAGGCTTCACTCTCATTGAATTGCTCGCCGTCGTCGCCATTATAATCCTGGTGATGGCTCTGGCGATGCCGAACTTCGTGGCCATGCTCAGGGGACGGAAATGGGCGGCCGCGGTGGGCAACATCCAGGGGATGATCTGGCGCGCGCGGGCGCTCGCCACCAACCTCCGCACGGACATCTCCGTCGAGTTCTGGCCCGAGGAGGACAACGGCACCCGCCTGTGGATCGAGAGCGAGTACCCCCTGCTCGAGAGCCTCACCGGCGAGCCCTCCGTCTACTGGAGCTACGGCTTCAAATGGGGCGCATGGATCGCCGCCGGCGGGGAGAATGTGTGGAGCGGGGGGTGGCTGCCCGTATGGCCGCCCGACCAAGGAAGGCCGGCGGAGCCGTATCCCGTGCTCTATGGCGAGGACAGCTGGCTGTACTACGGGGACAACGCCCGCCAGAGTCCGGTCGTGTGGCTGGGAAACGGGATGACGATCGACCTTTCCCGGAGCGAGAACTTTGTGTCGTGGGATGCGTTGCAGAGCAGCAACTGTCGCTTCGGCAAGGATCCCTACCCGGACATCCGGATCGCGCCGAACGGGGCACTGATCCAGTCCGTGGAGCCCACGATCTGCTTGAAGCAGGTCGGACAGGAGCAGAGAGAGCAGCTCACCGTCGTCCGGTGCACGGGGAGGCTCATCCGTTCGAGGTAGGCCTTCCGGGAATGTGCATGTCGGTGATCTCGGTCGGGGGAGCGAGTCCCCGGAACGCGAGGCGGTTTTCGACGTGGTTTCACAGGTCATAGGTCGGGCAGGAGCAACCTGAGGAGTGGCGGCATGTGCACTTTCTCTCGAGACGACCGGGCGAGCGGCCTCATCATCGCGCTGGCCGTCCTCGCCCTGATCTCCGTCATGGCCACCACGTTCATCACGCTGATGCGGCTGGACGTGCGGATCACGGCCAACTACGTCGACGACCAGCGCTGCGAGATGCTGGCCCATGGGATGATGAACTACCTCGCCTCCATCCTGCGGGAGGACCAGAACCGCATGTGGGGCCGCTACGAGAACCGCGACATGGCCGTCGGCGTCGCCAAGACCTACGCCGACTGGGAGTCGGTCAACATCCCCGGCATCATGGGGGGGCCCTGGGGCACCACCGCCTGCAACGACTTGTGGTTCACCGGTCCCCAAGCCGTCAACTCGGGCGGCACCGGAGACCTCTACGACATCAACACCGGCCACATGATGGAGACCCAGGAATCCTTCCTGTGGAACGACTACTACAACCGTCAGCACGGCGTCATCGCCCGGTACGAACGCAGCATCCGCGGGCAGCTCGTGGAGGTCGACGCGTTTGTGGACCGCATCCGCAACTGCTGGGCCAATGACGGCAGCGGGCTCGTCGTGGACAAGTACCACCACCTCGCCGGGGCTGGCGTCGACGACGACGGTGACGGCCAGGCAAATCCCCCCTGGGACGGCAGCTGGTACACCGGCCCCTACGGCCGGGAGCAGAACGCCGACAGCTGGTACTACTACAACCAGCCGGCGAGCGTCCTCTTCGCGCGCAACCAGGCGATGTTCCCGGGGGTGCCCTTCACGGGGGAGAGGACACTGCCGGGCGGGCTCTACTGGCGCTGGTCGCTGCACATGGGCTACGGCCATTCGATGTACATGAACCTCAACACCGCCGGGAACGTGGACCGGGTGAGCGCCGTGATGTCCAACATGGGCGACGTGGGGCTGGAGGCCCTTCCGGCCTTGGACGATACCATGTCGCTGCCAGCCGGCGACCACCTGGGGAGGCTCGAGTGGAAGGGCTTCCAGGACGAGTACTGCTACAACACGTTTAACACCACTGGCTACAAGGGCTTCCCGAGGTATTACAACGCCGTGGCCTACCAGCCCGCGCAGATGAGCCTCGAGCGGCTCTTCAACCGGGTGCCGCCGCCGGGGGACGTCTACATCCCCAACGTCGACGTCGACCGCACCAAGGCCGCGAACCTGGTGCGACAGCGCTGGGGAGGCCACCCCATCACGGGCGACGGAAGTCCAGCGGACGGGTCGAAGCAGTGGCGCGTGGGCTGGCGACGCGACGGGGCAACCTGGTTCAAGATCCCTTCCCCCGAAAACCCCATGGGCAACGACCGCTACTTCGGCATCAACGAGGCACTTGAGCACAACTACGCCACCTACAATCCCTCGACGAGCTTCCTCGCGTCGCTCTTCACGCCCACCGAGGCACGACGGATCCGGCCCTTCGCCACGTTCTGGTCCACCGACACGATCCTGCGCGGGAAGATCTGGCCGACCGAGGGTCCCCCTTACACCTCACGTCAGGGCGAGTGGCGTCACATCGATATCCTCAAGCGGGTGAACATCAATATCATCGGGGCCTCGAACCCGGATGCCCAGGGGTACCCCCATCTTCCGGGCGAAGACCTCCCACTGCTCAGAAGCTGGTACAACAAACGTGAGCGGGAACGCGACCGGCTTTACTTCATGTTGGTTGCCGCGATGAACTTCACCGGCACGTCGAACGCGCACAAGAAGGCGTGCCAGTTCATCGCTTCGTTGGCGGACATGGTGGACCGCGACCAGAACGAGACCTTCTACGCCGCCCCCGACGGAACCGGCAACTGGGCACTTGGGGTGGAGAAGCATCCCGTCCTCAACGAGATCGTGTTCTACAGCAAGAGCAATGCGGCCACGCCGGATTACGAGCTTTTCAGGATGCGGGTTGAACTGTACAACCCGGCGGAGAACATCCCGTGGATTCACGATGTGGAGGAGGCCTACGACGTCCGCGATTATATCCTGAGGATCGGTTCACACGACTACCGTGTGGGGGATCTGAAGCGATTCACGGATGATCCGAACACCTACCACGTCAACGACGGGGCGGTGACGACGATCGGCGCGGACGGGATGTACGGCGACCCGAACGATTCCACCCCCACCAAGCAGACCTGGAGCCGGTACATGCACCTTGGCTGGTTGGACACGGTCAACTGGCCCCCCGGCCTGACCCGGGCCCAACTCGAAGGCCCGGACTTCTCAGGCGTCGAGTTCTCCCTCTGGAAGCCGGTGTCCGCCGACGTGCCGACGTCTCCCGGAAAGGTCGAGATCATCAACGGGACGAAGCACCTCTGCGTTGACACGACCGGGACCCTCCGTCTGGTGCGGCCCTACGGCGGCACCACGGGCCGAACCGGCCCCGGGGGCACCGAGACGACTTACTTGGGCATCTATCGCCGCTGGGATCCCATGAACGGGAAGCTCTTCGGGACGGAGGGCACCGACGAGAAGTCGAACGTCCTGTGGTGCTCCGGGTGGAGTATCATGAACTATCCGACATTGGGCAAGCCGAATGTCAACTATCCCGGCTGGGCCTCCACCCTGCCGGCTCCCGGTGCGGGCCTCAGTCCCTACAAGTATCAGCGGAGGTATGAGCGGAACTTCAAGGTGGTGGACGGGGACCTGCCCTCGATCGGCTGGCTTGGCGAACTTATGATGAAGAACTGTGCCGAGGACGGTCCCTTGACCCAACTCCATGCCTCGGCCCAGGATCCGTCGGTCACCACGTCCAGCAACCAACTCGACACGCATGCGAAGTTCGACCTCTTCCGTCCCTTTCACCCGGTAGTGCAGTACAACCCGGCCAGCAGGGACTGCAAGCCCTGGAACCTGCATGTGCTGGACGTCTTCACCGTGTGGGACCCGTCGAACGACGGCATCGACAATGACGGTGACGGCGCGATCGACGACGCGGATACCGGACGCCAGTTGGGAGACAGGGCCGGACCCGAGGTCCGCGTCTTCGGACGGTTGGACCTCAATTACGCCGGACTCAGCCCGCTGATAGCCGTGTTTCCCGACAACCGGAGCATGTCCCGCCTGGACTATGCCCTCGCGCACATCCCCAACTATGGGTCGGACGACGCCGGGATTGTCCGCGGACGCCAGGATGAGCGCCACAACGACGGTCATGGCCCCTATGAGACCATCGGCGACCTCTTGCGGAGGGACGTGCTGAGCTCCAAGCCGGGAGCGTACCTCGGCGGAACCGCAGAATACGGCCTGATCGAGTGCGGCTTCACCTCCGGCGACGACGACGGGGACGGGATCCCTAACGAGCGGGATGAGCGGGACATGATCTTCACGTGGGTGTCGAATTACTTCACCACGCGCCACCACGTCTTCGAGATGAACATGGTCGTGGACATCGGGCCGACGCCCTATTATCCCGGCCGCAAGCTGCCCATGCCGACCCACAAGAGTGACACCACCTACGCCCGCAAGCAGGTCATCGGCGTCCTCGACCGCTCGACGACGCTGCGCATCGATCCGAGCGGCGCCTGCGACTTCACTGCCCCGGTCAACTTCCGCATGCTCCGCTTCACCAGCGACGTGCGGGCCTACTGACGACGGAGACACGCAACCGCACGCACCGAGTGGCCTTGGGGATCTGACCTCGGTCGTCTTTCCCCCGGCGGACGAGCCGACCCCTCCTCCCGACCCCGGGTTCCTCCGTCAGAATCCGATTTTCCGATCGCACGTCGTCTGCCACAACGCCAATCACTTGGACCTCACGCCCTGCGGGTAGAATCCCTCCCCGGTCTGGTCTCCTCAAGACAGACTGTTCGGAAATCGCCGGAGATAACCGAAGGCGCCCGGCACGCCCGTGTCCGCAAGCAGCAGCGTCGTCGGCTCGGGGATGGGGGTAGGGCTGTCCTACCTCGTCGCAGGAAGTACTTTGCGGAAGTCGTCCACCGGGTGTAAAATGTTGCCGCCGAGTCCCTGGAGCGAAGGAAGGCCGATGAACCAACTGCTGCTTGTCAGCTCGAGTATCGCGCTGGCGATGCTCGTGGTGCATTCGTGGCGGACGCGCGGACGGGCCGTCACGCTCAAGTTCTTCATCGCCGCAACTGCTTTCGGACTCCTCCGCGGCAACGCGATCTGGTTGCTGATGCGCCACCTGACGAGAGTTGCGGGGGACCTGAAGCCCTACATTCCGCAAGGGGGACTCCTGCCGGAGATCGGCCACGCCAACATCCAGGTCGCGGTCGGGTGGGTCTTTTCGATGTACTTGGCGTGGACAGTCTCGGAATTGATCCTGCGGCGGCTGCCGCGACTCGCCGGACGCGTCTTCATGATCGCGGGACTCTCCGGGCTCTTCATGCTGGCGATCTGCTACTGCATGGAGACGACGGCCGTCGCCGTCGGCTGGTGGTACTGGGACCTTCCCACGCAGTCGGTCCTCTTCGGCAACGTCAACACCGTCGGGATGGAGGGGTGGTTCTCCGTCGTCCCGGACTTCCTTCTCCCCTTCCTCGTGATCGTCTGCGCCCAGACGCGCGGGAAGGGGCTGAAGTGGCTCTGGGTGCTCGTGTTCCCGCTGCACATCGGGGGGCACATGCTCTGCCGCTGGGTTCCACAGGCCATGCTCGTGTACCACGTGCTGGAGCTGCTGGTGGTGGTGCCGATGATGTTCAGCCGGCTGCGGATGGCGCGGGGGGCGATGAGGACCGACGTCCCGCGACACGTCGCCGCGCTGCCCGCGGCGGCGCTGGCGATATTCTTCGGTGTCCTCACGGCGGGCGCCCTGCTGCGCGGGCACGGCGGCGACGTCCTGATGACGCAGCTTCCGATGCTGATGCTGTGTCTGTTGGCGTGGTCGCGGCTGCCCGTGGGGGCGGTCTTGGGGCTCTCGGTGGTTGCGCTGGGGGGCTGGGTGTGGATCGGTGCGCGGGCGCTGTGGGCGCTGGTGCCGGCGGCGGCGTACGAGTTTCTAAAGCTCCTCGCGCGTCGGAACGAGCCGCTGGGCCTGAGGCTCGTTCTTCCGGCCGCCGTCATCGTCCTCGCGGCCTTTTCCGCCG
>Ga0307379_10007455_pt1 | contig 14873 bp, 15 predicted proteins | sample UN2MG_FD_202237 | JGI IMG/M metagenome (GOLD analysis project Ga0307379, IMG submission 202237) | Soil microbial communities from Risofladan, Vaasa, Finland - UN-2 | ecosystem: Environmental > Terrestrial > Soil > Coastal area > Acid sulfate soil | place: Finland: Risofladan, Vaasa | collected... | reverse complement strand
GTACTTTTACAGATGAAGATGGAACTACAAGGGAAGTAGATACAACAAAAGATATTGATGTGAAACGTGATTTAACAGATGCAACAAAATATCTTTTTAAATATTGGTTTAATCTCAGATATCCTGCCAAGAGATTGTTTGGTACATATACTGTAGATACACCATTTTATGAACAGAAAGCATAAAAATGGAGAAAAATTTAAAAATTTAATCTTTTGAGGAGGTGAATTTAAAATGAGTAGAGCGCCGTTTACAAAAGCCATAACACAACATATAGTTTCAATTAGAGTTAATGGTCAGACTATAGGTTATATACAGCAGTGGAATGCATCACAAAGAAAGGACATAACTCGTGTTTTTGAAATTAATGCTGCAACTTCAGGAAGAGCAGTTGAATTAGTTCCTGGAAATACTACCGAGGATACTATTGCTGTAAATAGATATGATATTTACAAAAAGTTAATGTGGAAGGCATTTGGTTTTGCAGCGACAATTGTCCATCTGTCAGATCATTTAAGACCTTTTGATGTTAAAGAAATTTGGAAAACACCGCAAGGAGAAACTTACGGAACATTATATACTGGATGTTGGTTTGCTGATACTGGAAGAGATATAGGAGCAACAGGTGAAAGAGTTATGATGGCTAGAGGAACATTGCAAGTAACTGATAGAATTCCATTAAGATAATTTTTATGAAAATGAATTTGGAGGTGAAACATGGCAAGTCCATTGGATGATTTGAAAAAATTGTTAGTCGATGGCTCGATAACTAAGGATGTTGAATACGAAGGACATATTTATACTTTTTCAAGTTTAAACGAAGAAGAAGATGTTTGGAAAGATAGGTTTGTTCAATTGGATTCACCTTTAGCAATGGCTACTTCTAAAAGAGCGCCAACTTTGGCAATTGCTTTAAAAAAATTGGATGGGATACGTGTTGAGGATTTATTTCCTGATTTCAATAATCCTGTACTATTGGAAAGTGGAATAAAGTTTATTATAGCACAGACTTTATTGGATGATTATTTTAGGAAAATGAAGAGAGAACATATTTCCGCTTTGTATGGTTTATATCTTATAGAGATAGAAAAGCCTGAAAAAGAGGCAATAGTTAAAATAAAAAACTCCTAGACGAGCCCTCTTGGAAGATGAAGTCTGATGTATTGGCTTCTAAAGGGGTGCTCGTATCTGATCCAAATATAAAGAAAATGAATAAAGCTCGGTGGATTTTTGAATATGAAGGATATGCTAGAAAAAGAAAAAAATTCCTAAGAGATTTGGGATTGCTTTTAGTAGGAGAAAAAGCTCAAAAATTGGATATAGATGAAGAAATGGAATTACTTCCATTAGCGTACGTTTTGAATCCAGAAGTGATGAATGAGTATATTAAGAAAACAGAAGAAGAGGAAGAGGGTTTGAATATGAACGATGAAGAATATGAAAATATGTTGAAACGGTATGAAGAATCTGGTTATAAACTTGATGATATTGAACTTATGGAAGAAGAAAACGAACAGGAGAAAAATAAATAAATGGCTGACGAACAACTTCAGTTAAAATTAGAATTAGAAACCGAAAATGCAAAAAGAGAAGCTACTGAAGCTCTTGGTTCTATAGAAGAAGAAGTTAAAAATTTGGCTGAAACTTTTACTGATATTTCTACTAAATTAGAAAGTGTTGCTGATTCTTTTAGTATATTAAAGACTAGAAGTGCGGCCGATTTAGAAAATGTTTCTAAAACAGTAAGAAAAACTGAAGAAGATTTTGAAGAACTTACTAATACTCAGGAACGAGGCACTCAAAAAATGGGAATATCTGGAAAGGTAATGGGCGCTGTATGGAAAGATTTGAGTTCGGGAATGGGCGCACTTAAAGAAAGATCAATGGACCTTTTAGGTTTAAGAGGATTAGCTTTGGGCGGCATTGGAGTGACAGGAGGATTAGTAGCTCTTACTGTTGGAAGTTTTTTAACGGTAGATAAAATAGATACAGCAATTAAAAACCTTTCTTTTGATGCCCAAGGATTAAGAGGACAGCTTCTTGGTTTGAAAGAAACCAGAGCGGGTGACACTTTTGAATTAATGGGACATCATGTTGATGTTTTACATGAAAAATTTAAAGGATTGGGACACAAGGGTGCTGTAGAAGTAATGTCAGCTTTTGCAAAGTCTGGTATTGAAGTAAAATCCTTGACAGATAGCACACGAGATTTATCTGTTTCTTTTGATACTATTTTAAATCTTCCAGTAGGAACTGTAATGGGAGATTGGGCATCAAAAAGTAAAGAATTTGGACAGGATATTAATTTTGTAGCTAGTAACATGGTTGCTTTGTATGGAGATTTTGGGGCTTTTATTGAGCAAGGACGAAAGGGAGCAGTAACTATTACTGATTTAGTGAATTCTTTGGAAATGGCAAGTAGGTCTTTGTCTGGATGGAGAACAAATTGGAAAGAAATGGTAGACTTGCAACTTTTGTATATTAAAGGAGCAGAAAAAGCTGGTATGAGTACTGAGGGCGCAAGACTTTCTTTTGCAGATTTGGCTGGAACATTATCGAATTTATCTAAAGAAAAATGGGGGTTTATTCTTCAGAATATGGAAGGCGCGGGTGCCGGAGCTACAGGTAATGTGAAGGAAAGTATTGATCGAGTGAAAGGAATTTTAGCCTCAGAAACCAAAGCAATGGGGGGTGGATTTGCAGGTCAAATAGAAGCTGCAAGATCAATGATGGTTTCATTATCAGATGAAAAAAAAGGAGGAAAACCAGAAGATATAAGTACTTGGATGGGAATGATAACCGAAGGAATGCAAGCAAAGGGAATAGAAGGAAAAGGTTTACAGATGATGTGGTTGCAGGAACAAATGGGAATGAGTCGTGAAGTTGCTAAAGGTATTACAGAAATGGGTGAATTTTATAAAAAAGAAAAAGCAGGGACAATGACTGAAGCAGATAGACAAAAAAGAGAGGAAAAATTAAAAGATATTGGAAAACAACAAATTGAGGATAGAATGTCTGCAACAGAAAAAATAACTGCAGGAATTGCTCGTTGGTGGGTTAGAGTTGCTCCAAGTATTTTTTCCATGATTATGGGAGCAGTTGATCTTATTGTCAAGGCAATTGGTGTAATAGCAGGAGAAACTGAATGGAAAGATGTTAAAGAAAGCATGGCTTTTACATCCGCTGCATTTGGAAAATTTATTAATGTTACAAAAACAGAATTTAACAACATGTTAGATATTGGAAAAGATGTTAAAGGAATGGGAGGTTTTCTACCTCCTTCATGGGGAAAAGATGAAGAAGAATCTAAACTTTCCATAGAAAGAGAGCTTATAAAAAAACTTCCATCACCAGATGAAGGGTGGAAAAAAGTTGGAATGAAAGGGAGGAATCAAATGGAAAGAGACGCTTTTGGAGTGGAAAGGGGATCATTGGCTTCTGGAATGGCAGGAATAGTCAATGTTGTAAGAGGTAAAGAATTATATATTAAAGTTACTAAAGGACAAATATTACAAGTATTGGGCGGGAACTCTGATGAAACAAGCAAAGGAGGTGTGTAAACAATGGATGTGGAAAAAATATTTGATTATACTTTGTGGAATCCATTGAATCCTATTGAATATTCGCAGAGAATTCCTATGAAAATTTGGACCGATTTATCAGTTCATGAAGGAAATAAAAAACAAACAATGTTGGAATTATCTGTAAATCCTCAAAGCGTTGCTTTTAAACAGGTAAAAAGAATCACTAGTGATATAGTTAGAAAAGGAAGAGTATATTATTTTTGGTCTTCGGCTCCTGGAGAACGAAATTTGGATATATTGGCTTTGACGATTGGAGGAGTATCGGGATCCATTTTGAATAGAGTTGCAAACACACAATATCAGCAAACATTGTCAGAACAAAAAATATCAAATCCTCCAGAGGGCGCTATTAATATTAAACATCAAAAATGGATGAAATTATATTCTATGACAAGAGAAGCAGCATATCCTCCAGAATTGAATGGAGAGTTTAATTATGCATATATTGAATATGTAAGTCCAATTTTTCCTACGGGAAAAACAATAACTTTTAAAGGACATTTTTCTAATCCATTGGATTTTGAAGAAAATGCAGATAGGCCATTTTTAATAAATTACACTTTTGAATTTATAGTTCATCAAACCGATCCTTCATTGGATACTATTTTAGAAGAAGCATCAAATTTTTTATTAACTAGATAGAGGATATAAAAATGGATCAATTTTTTCCAGAAGGAGGATGTGTTCGGACAGGAGAACCTTCATACAGAGTTTTTTTATTTACTAAAGAAGTGACTGAAGATGTGAAAAGTGTAAACATAACATGGTCTACAATTGATTCAACTTGTTCTATTGAATTGACAAATCCTCGTGAAAAATGGATTATAACTGAAGATAATCTTAATGGAATATGGAGAGAAGATGAAAAAATAAAAAAAGAAATTTATAAAAGAAAAAAAACATTTATAGTTTCAGAAAAATCAGAAAGTACTATATCCGATAAGGATGAAAATCCAAAAGCTTCTTCTTCTCATAGCGAGGCGGGTACTTGTGTTTATGATCTATATGAAGGAGATAGTGTTATTTCTTGTGGTGATCCTGTTAGAATATATTTAAAAGATCCGTTTTCTGATTATTGGTATAGGGGTTTTACTGGGTATGCTTCTCCTGTAACTGATTCTTACGATGCTTCATCAGATTATTTTACTTTAACAGTTCATTGTGAAGATACAAAAAGATGGATAAGAGCTACAAGATTAGGATGGGGAGTCTGGGGTTCAAACAGTTCAGTAAGTTATGCAACAAAGGAAGAAGCAGGAAAAGCAAGTATTTATTCTATATGGCAGCATGTTGCGCCTGGTATGTCATTGGAGGAATTAGTAGTTTGGTTAATTACTGGAAAAGTTCCTGATACTTCTATTGTTGGTAATATGAAAGAAACAAATACAGATCAGGCAATAAAGGAATTAGAATTACGTTGTGGTAATTTTACATTAGGAAAAAGATGGGTTATTAAAAATAAAAAAGATATTGAAGATGCTCAATTATTTTTGTTTAATGAATGTTTAAGAGTTCAAGGAAAGGGCTCAGATGCAGAAGATCTAATTACTGAAGAAGGAAAGTTTGTTACTCGTGCAGGAAGTGGCGAATATGCAAATAAGGTAGATGATGGAAATCTTTATAATGTAGATGGTCAGATTCATGTAATGATTCCAGAATTTTTGACATATACAGGAAAAGATAAAGAAGGTATTGATTTGAAACCCCATACAATGACTGAAGGAATTGGGTATAGAGATGAATATTCATCTAGACTTGGTATAATTCAAGATTGGGCAGAAACAGTAGAATTTAAATTTTATGCATTGCCAAACGGTGATGTTTTGTTAGAATTTCCACAATATGATTTTAGACCTGAAGATTATGGTAAAGCTAATGATTCAATAATAAAAGATGGTGAAGTTTTTAAAATAACAAATAAAGAAATTACAGGATGGGATATTACTGAAGATGATGGAGGCATTGATACTCTTTTTGTAGTAGGAGGATCATTGGAACAATATTTTAAAAGAATAGGCGATATGGCACAATTATCAGGGAGAATAGGATTAGCCGCTAAAGAAAGTCTTACTAAAAGATTTGGATGGAGATGTAGAAATTTAGATGCCCCTTTGATTACTTCAAAAGAAGGATGCGAATTATTAGCAGAGGCACTTTTGAATAGATCATTTGCAGAAGCAAAAACAATGAATGTAAATTGTACTGCTCGGTATGAAGTTTGGCCAGGAAGGCCATATTTAATGGAAGGAAGAAAGGTTTTGGGATATTGTACTTCTGTAGAACATACTATTATATGGGGATCTCAATTAAAGACTAAAATAAATCTAGGTTATTTGAGGGGTTGGAATAAAGAAAAAAAAGCATGGACTACAATAGGAGGAAAGTTAATAAGTGAAGAAAGACGATATTTGGATTATAGTAAATTATATGCTTCTTAAAAAGGAATGTAACTTATGAGAAATTTATCTCCAGGAGAAGCAGCAAGTTGGGAAAAAAGAGTAATAAAGGATCCTTATAACAAACTGGTTGAAGGTATTATTACTAATGTTTTTACTGATACTGGTTATGCAACAGTGAGAATTCTTCAACATGTGGGAGTAGAAAAGGATTGTCGAATTGCTTTTCAAAGTATTGGAGCTTTCTGTAATTGTAGGGTTATGCCGTGTCAGGGCGATATGGTTTTAGTTGCGTATACTAGAGGAAATAGGCCAGAAATTATAGGATATGTTTCTCCTACTAAATCTAAAGTAATGAATAGTTCAGGAAAGATAGATGAAGATCAGAGTAGGGGAGGTTATTATCAATTAATAAAAGCTTCGCAAGATGGCGAAGAATGGGAAGTGGTTTCTCCAGGTGGAAATGGTAGTAAAAAACCCTGGAAACAAGCAATTGTTTTTAGAAAAATTGAAGAGGGAGAGTTTAATTATAAGAGTGGTGCTCCTCATTATCCAGGCGGTGCAGAAATATATGGAAATAGAATGGGAGATTTGTATCTATATGGCGGTCCTGCAGTTTTAATAAAGTTATTAAGAGATGCAAATGAAAATCAACAATACGCAGATTTGTTTAGAAGAAAAGATAATGATTCTGGATTAGGCAGTTGTTCGATAGAAGAACGATTTGGAACAGTAAAAAGAAAAGTAGATACAATGAATCTTACTTCACTTGAAGAAGAATGGCCAATTCCAGTAGGAGGTTGGAAAGGAAGTTGGAAATCGACTACAGAATCGGCGAAAGAATATTGTTTAAAAATAAAAAGAAAGGTTGGGATTGGAAGTGCTTCAATTCATAAGAATTTGATAGAAATTAAATACGGTGATGTTATAGATAACAAAGGATTGGCTGAATATAACCCGAAAACTAAAAAAGAAGTTAGGGCTAAACTATCGGTTTATGATGAGAATGATCCGAGTGGAAAAAATTGTACAACTTTTAAAATTGATAAATCTGGAAATGTTTATGCAAGACAGATGTTAATGGCAACAGATTTTTCTATAATAGGATTAATGGCGACATTTTGGACTCAGTTTAAAAATTGGACTGCTTATATAACTGAAAATAAAAAACAATATATTTTAAAAGATGATTTAAAAACGGTTGGTGGAAGTCAGACAAATATAGTTTTAAAGAAAAGCGTAAATTTTATAGGTAAACAGAAAACAGATATTGTATGTGGAAAATGGGAAGTGTTTGCTTTAACTGCAGAAATTAGAGCTATGTCAGTAAAACTAGGGATGGGAAGTTTTCAAAAATTAGTGAATGAGACTTTTCTGACAAATTTATACAATACACATACACATCCTGGTGTTTATCCAGGGCCTAGTGTAACCGGACCTCCTATAATTCCAGGAATTCCATTGGTACATACAACAATTAATACTGAGGCTTCATAAACAATTATGAAAGTCGGTGCGAGCATATAGTTATTAAATAAAGGATTACAAAATGGCAGGAAAACCATTCGATGAATGTTTCTATGATTTATTACGCGCTTTGGCTGTTGATGAACTTGCAAGTTTAAAACAATATCTTCAAGATTCTAAAGGATTGATTTCTCATGAAATAAACGATATAGGTTTTAAAATATCAAGAATTGATGATTGGCAATCAACTCTTCAAGGTGAATTGGGTAGAATAGAGAATAAGGTTAAAAAATATGCAGATCAATATGGAGCAATGCCTTTCGCAGATTTTATTGATTGTATAGATAGTGGAAATATGGCAGATGATATGAGGTCAATGATGGAAGGATATCTTGATAAATATTATGATTTAAAATACAATTTAATAAGTTCTACAAGTATTCAAACATATTGGGAAAATATTGATTTATATAGAAAAGATTTAGAATCTAAAATAGCAGAATATATTGAATCCATAGATAGTATTTTAGCAGAAAAACTTACAGGAGTCTTTTAATGACTAAAACTTTTAAAATATCAGATATAACACAGACAGGTATTGGTGATGTTGAATTAACTAATCAAGGACAACCAGAAATTTTGGAAAACAGGGATAAGTTGGTACAGGATATATTGGAAATATTATTAGTAATGGAAGGTGAACGTGATGTGCCAAGAACGTCTCCAGAATTTGGTTCTAAAATATACAAAATTTTGGGATATCCACTTCCTGCTGGAAGTTTGGAAACTTTATTGAGAGGTGCAATTGATTCGGCTATAGTGAAATTAAAAACAATGCAAGGAGAAAAAACAAATTTATCAAAAGAAGAACATATCTTTAAAATAACTTCATTACAAATTAAAAAAGAACAAAGCGTTTTAGGGTATAGATTTCATTTGGCTATTGATACTTATAATAAAAGCATAGTAACAATTGAAGGAACTTTAATTTAGGAGATCATAATGGCTGTCTTAAAATATACAAGAGAAGAGATAATTGCAAGATTAAAAAAAGCTATTCAAGATTATGATTCTAATGTGGATGTTGATTATGGTCCTGTTAAGGATTTAGTAATTGATCCAATGTCAGAAGAATTAAGATTGGTAAATGATAATATTTATCATGTTCATAGGATACAATCTCTTTTAAATTCAACAGAAATGGATTCCGAAGAATTGGATAGATTAGCATATAATTGGCAAATTGTTAGAAAAGGTGGAACTCGGGCATCTGGTACGGTATGGTTTCAATGTTCATCTCCTCCTTTGTTGGATATGGAAATTCCTTTGAATACAGTAGTATCAACAAGTAATAATACAAATCCAATTAAATTTGTTACTACAGAGGTTAAGGTGTTTAAGGCTTCTTATGCTGCATCATATAAAAATGTAGCGGAAGATGTTTATGAATTGCCTGTTTCAGTAAGAGCTTTAAATCCAGGATTAAATACTAATGTCGCAGCGGGAAGTATTTCAGTTTTATCATCTAATGTTTCTTATTTTACAAATGTTGTTAATAAAGAAGTGACCGCTGGCGGGACGGATAGTGAAACAAATGCCCAATTAACCCAACGATTGTTAATGGCTTTAATGGGAATTGAAAGGGCTACAGTTCAAGGTTTAGAATTATGGTTTGAAGAACAAGATGGTGTGATTGATGCGTCAGTAATTGATGCACAGGATCCTTTAATGACAAGGTCGGAATCTGGTGCGGTTGATGTTGCAATTATAGGAACAGATTATATAGAAACACAACAAATAGAAGTTTTTAATAGATTAAGTATAATTTTAGAAAAACAACCAGTTAAATCTGTTATTTCGATTATAAGCTCGATTAAAGAATATAAAGAAGGAGTAGAGTGGGTATTTGTACAAGATACAACTTCTGATTATGCCAAAAGTACTAGAGCTCTAAGTAAAATAGAATGGAGAAATATTGATACTCTTCCTGCAATGGGAGAAAGTGTTACAATAACTTATCAATATGATAAAAAAGTAGAAGATTTACAAGAATTGGTTGAAGAAGATGATAACAGATTTTTAGCAGATATTTTAGTTAAAAGTGCTGATCAGATTTCTATCGAAGTAGCATTGAGGATAAAAGTTTATTCAAATTTTTCACAACCAAATATTAGACAATCTGTGAAAGATGTTATATATAGTTTTATAAATACTTTGAAATTAGGTGAAGATGTTGAACAAAGTGATTTAGTTTTTGAAATAAGAAAGATTGCGGGTGTAGATAACGTGGAATTGCCTTTTATTCAGCTTAAAATAGACGGGTCCGGCACGGGGACATCTGATATTGTTATTCGTAAAGATCAATTTGCAAGAATACAATCATCCAAGATAGAAGTTTGGTCTAGTTAATTAATGGAGATTTAAAATTGCCAGTACAAGAAAATAAAAGTTTTGTATGGACTCATAAAATTACTATAAAAAATGCAGACGGATGGTTAAGATCTGAGCAGGAGAGGATTATTTCCCGAATTATGGAAATATATCCTTGTAATAATTTTCATTTTATTCAAAGGTATTCTTCTCATTGTGAAACCATTGCGACTTTGGCTAGGATAAAAGTTTGGCGGACTACATTTCCTGTTGGAGCTTTAAAAGCTACAGCAAGAATTTCACCGCCTGTTTTTTGTGGTATAATATATGCAACTGCTATAATTCAACCATCAATAAGTGCCACTGCGCAGATTGGGTTTGTTGTTTATGGTAATGGAAGTGTTAAGAGAGATGATGAGATTGAAGCAAATGGTAGAATAGTGCCAATTATTACAGCAAGTGCTTTTATAGATGATAGACTTCATGGTACAGCGAAAATAGTTTATACTTCAGAAAAAGTTGTATGTGGAAATTCTAGAATAGTATCAGGAAACTATCCGATTGATGATGCGCAGGGAAATCCCAAGATTGGAAAGGGAAGAGGATGTGACTTGAAAGGAGATTTACCTTTCACTGGCTGGCGTTTAACTCGTGACGGCAGTATTGAACATTTAGTTTGGTATGAGAGAGGTATTAAACATGAAAGATGGGTACAAAAAGTAACGCAAATTGAAATTTGGTTTAATCCAGTTATTGGAGATGACGAAGAAGTATTTCGAAACACAATAGAAGATTTAATGAATTATTATACTTTTGGAAATCGCAGAGTTGATTATATTTCATCTACAAAATTTTCAATGAAAGGTGATTATACAAGTCAATTGTTTAAAGGAATGAAATTACAAATTAATTCTCCTGACTTTTGTTGTAAGTTGTTTAATGATCAAATGCAAAAAGAAGCATATTTTAAATGGTTACTGGAACAATATCCTTATCAAGTAGCTTTATCTAAAATTAATACTATCACTTTGAAAGGAAATGCAAAAATAAATGATGATTTGAACGAAGTTACAGTAGTAAAATCTACTTTTAATGGAAGTAATACTATAGTGGAAGTTGAAGGAGAGTCGATCAAGGATAGCGATTGTTTGATTATGAGTTGGAGAGAAAGATTTGATAGTATAGAAGTGGCGAAAGATTATTATCCTTTTTCTACAAATGCCCGTATTCAATCATTTTTAAGAACAACTGGCAAAATATTTTGGTTAATAGGTCCGCCAAATCTTCCTGGAGATGAAGAAAATTATGCATATAAAATATTAGATGTGGGAGAATAATATGAATAATATTTTTTATGTATACGTTTATATGGATACAAGAAAACCAGGAATATTCGTTTATGGAGAATTTCAATTTGATTTTGAACCTTTTTATATAGGCAAAGGATCTAAAAAGCAGTGGTTATCACATTTAGTAGTAGCATATTCTAAAACATCTTATAAAAGCTATAGGATCAATATAATCAGAAAGCTCCAAAGATTAGGATTGGAACCAGAGATAGTAAAGTACAAAGAAAATCTATCTGAAAAAGAAGCGTTTGATTTAGAAAAGAAATTAATAAAAGAAATAGGAAGGATAGATTTAAAAAATGGACCTCTAACGAACTTAACTGATGGAGGAGAGGGAAGTAGTGGTTGTAAATGTTCAAAAGAAAAAGCAGCAAGAATATCTAAAAAACTTAAAGGGAGAACAAAAGAAAATTTTTCATATTTGAGAAGGGGAGGAGCAAAAAGAAAAGGAAGAACAAAAGAAACTCATCCAGGCGTAGCAAGAATGGCAAAAAAATTAACAGGTAGAATCAAAGAAACTCATCCAGGCGTAGCAAGAATGGCAGAAAAAATGAAAGGAAGAACAAAAGAAACTCATCCAGGCGTAGCAAGAATGGCAAAAAAATTAACAGGTAGAATCAAAGAAACTCATCCAGGCGTAGCAAGAGGCGCAGAGAAGCAAAGAGGAAAAACAAAAGAAAATGATCCAGGGAAAGCAAGAATGGCAGAAAAAATGAAAGAAAAAATGAAAGATAACGAAAATACTGCTAAAATTTGGAATCTTACGTTTCCTGATGGAACACGGAAAATAATTAAAAATCTGAAAAAGTTTTGTAGAAAGACAGGATTAAAAAAGAATAAAGATTTTAGAGCAGTGAGGAATTAAGAATGGCAATTTATACTATTACGGGATTAACAAGAATCAGAAAATGTGTACAAAAGACTATTGGAGCTGTGTGCAAAGTTTATAACAAATCAAAAAGTCTTGAAGATAAGTTTAGTTTTATTAAAGCATCTACTTCTTCTAAAGTTGTTCAAGAATCTCTTATTTTTAATGTATCTACAAAAAAAGCCAAATTAGCTTATTCTTCTGATCAGAAATGGAACAGAGCAATGTTGTTTAAGAATGATGTCCCTGTAATTTCAACTTATATGGGGAGTGAGACTATACCTGCCCCGAGCAGACAACCATCGGGGTTGGGATGGAAAGAGACATTATCAAGCATTGCCAGGGTAGGTGTTCCGTACGAACAATTGTGGTGGTTTAATTCAGCGGATGAAATAGAATTGCATTCAGATATTTGGGATATAGGAGCAGTTAAAGATTATTCTTTATCCTATAACAAACTTACTCAATATATTTCATATAAATTATTATTAGGGGATGGTGAATCTTGGTATTTGGATTGGCAGGTTTATAATCGAAGAACTTTGGATCAAAATATTAAAGAAGAAGTCGAAGAATTGATTTTTGATGAAATAGGTTTTAATGCTGAATTAATGCATTTTCCTGTTAAGGATCAAAATACAGCTATTTTATATCAACATACAGGAATTATAACGATAACAGTTCCTGTAGAGAATTGGTCATGGAAAGATGAGAAGGAAGTTGTATTTAATTCGAGAAATTATTTAGATACTGCAAGTAGGTATTCAATTTATTATAAATATTATCAGCCAATAGAAGCTCCGGTTGTAAATTACACAGTAGAAATTGCACAATCGATAGATGACGGAGAAAGTTGGACAGCATGGGAATTAATAGAAAGAGAGTTTTTAGTAGATAAAACTAAAGGCATTTTGATAAGATTTAGGTTGACAATTGATGAAATCGAGGATCCGAATTCATTCAGATTTAAATCTTTTTGTGCTAGAAAAGTTAGTACATAAGAATTTTTCATATTAAAAAGGGGATTTAATGAAAATTAAAATGAAAGAAATTGAAAGATTAACAATGAAAGAAGCAATTGATACGTCCCAAGAGGAGCAGGATACAAAGGTAGAAAAAATGCTTCAAAGATACTTGGGAGAACCTACTAATCTTTGGCTTTATTCAGATTTGCCAATAGAAGATAGAATGGCACTTGCATACCTTGCAGCAGACGAATTTATGGGAGCAGAGTATAAAGGTGATCAAGTACGGCAATTTGTAGATGCAATTAAGCGGGTAATTGATAAACCAGAAGCCTTTTGGGAACAGATTAAAGAAAAAGACCCTGATCGGCTTGAGCGTTTGAAATCATTAGATTGGTCATTAGAAAAAGTAGCTTTAGAGGATATAGGGGTTTATCCGCATTTTGGCGGATTCCCTCGTTTTTGGAGTTATGGTAATGTACTTGACACAGCGAAAATTTTGGCTACAAGTACTGATATGCCTGAAAAAAGACATCAAGTGTTGTTAATGGTGCCAAAGTGGATGACAGTTTTAAAATTCCTGCCCCCTATAATTGTTCCAGGTAAAACATTGCGAGGAAAAGATATAAATTATGAAAAAACTAAATGGGCTATTGATGATGGAAATCATAGGGTAATAGCTGCTGCAATAGGTGGTGCAAGGTATGTTGTTGCATTTGTAGGAAGGGAGAAAGTTAAAGAAGCTACAGATAAGGTAACAATTTCTTTTAAGTGTACAAAAACGGCGTCAGAAGAGTTAATTTCACTCATAGAATATATAGGAATTAATGGAAATACAGGACATTCTTTTGAGATAGTGGTGGATCCGGATGATTCAGAAAGTAAAAAATCTTTCTTTTTTGATGGCGATGGTGCTGATTACATAGATGGGGATAGTATTAAAGTTGATGGTATTAAATAAGGAGATGTTATGAAAATATTTATGAAAGAAGCTAGTTTGGACAGAGCAGCTTGTGGAGGATGTTAAAAAAATACGTCCTGGAGATAAAATTACATTTCATCTATGGGGTGAATATCTTAAAGGAGTATTGAAAACAAAATCAGGTAATAGATGGCAAATAAAAGGAGATGATGGGATGGATTATTATTACATTCCTATTTAAGAGATAAAAATTATGAAAAAAACTTTATATCAAGATGGTGTTGAGGTTAAAGCAAATGATTTAAATAATACTGAAGATCAGAAGTCTATCAGCATTAAAGAAAGGCAAAAATCGTTTACACAGGCTGGTGTTATCTCTGGGATGGGAGTAACGGCTGGCGTAGGGAATACTGTAGATATAAGCTCTGGGATAGGTTTTTGTGCGAACGGTGAACGAATTGAGTCGGTTGCTGTGTCAGGTGTGGCGGTAGCATTAGGAAAATATAATTATATTTGTCTGGTTTATAAAGAGTTAGAAGGAACGCCAAAACCTCACGAAGATACTGGTATTTCATATAATACTAGAATAGAAGAATCTTATGAAGTTAAAGTTCTTTTGGAAGCGGCTTATAATGTTTTATCTCAAGAAGATAAAGATAATAGAATAGTTATAGGAATTGAGAAAGATGGAATAATTCAACAATCTCTGGAAATAAAAGAAGAGATAACATCTTCATTATTGGATATTGAAGGAATTGATATATTAAAATATAGTTATGAAACTCCGTACGGAAAAGCTTGGTTTTATTATGAATATAGCTCAGGCCCTCCTTTCATAACTCCGATGATTCGTATTAAATACAAAGCTCCTGGAGATAGTTACGGAAGTTTTGTATCTTTGACTTCAGATAATGATTATCTTTTGATATCTAATAATCTTTTTTATATTTGT
>Ga0307379_10007454_pt1 | contig 14874 bp, 16 predicted proteins | sample UN2MG_FD_202237 | JGI IMG/M metagenome (GOLD analysis project Ga0307379, IMG submission 202237) | Soil microbial communities from Risofladan, Vaasa, Finland - UN-2 | ecosystem: Environmental > Terrestrial > Soil > Coastal area > Acid sulfate soil | place: Finland: Risofladan, Vaasa | collected... | reverse complement strand
CTATCCGCGCATCCATCTCTGCAATCTCATCAGAGGGAGCGTGTAACTTGTACTCTGGATCGCAGAATCTTACAAAGACAGGCATCACGCCCGCTCCATCTTCAATCCCATGCTCTTGAGCAACCTGCCCATGCGGAGCAATGCAATCTCACGCCCCTTCTCACGGCTTGGCTGGTCATTCTTGCGGCAGATGGCAGAGGTAACAAGAACCTTCTCTGGAAACTCTACATACACCATCGTCATGTACTTGCTTTTCATGCGTCGTGCTCGGTTGCGCATATAGGTAGGGAACACCGACGAAGCCCACCAACAATCTCGCTCAGGCCACCAATGGGCTACCCCTACGCGCCCTCTCTCCAGGCCATCCCTGACAATTATAGGCATCATTCCTCCATAGCCTTGACGCTAACGGACGGGGATACAAAAGAAGACTTTCGCGCCCCTTCCAGAGACTTGGCGCTTTCGGGCAGAACATCGCGCAAGAACCCTAGTACAACATCTGTTTTCCCTGCGTCATACGACACCCGCTCATAGCCCTTGCGATAGCCGACTTCCACCCCCTCAGCCTTATGACCCTTACCCTGAATCAGTGCCAGCGCCTTAATCTCGGACTCTAGCTCTTTCAGGCGTTGCTCGTATGGGGTTGCAATCTCCCTCTCAATCGCATAAAGCATATCAAACTGCTCTCGCAACTCTGCCGTGTCTTCCATCATGGCATCCCGACATTCCCGCCATTCCTTCAACAGTTCGTCCATTACTCCTCCTTTTCGTTTAGCAACATCCCAATCTTAGCCAATATCTCAGCCGCCGTAAGTTCCCCACACACGGGACTATATATACCACGCTCTTTCTGTGCATCTTTTATGATTTGGGAGAGGAGGTTGCTTTCTGCACGAATCTTACCGTCCATACAGTCGCGCAGCGCGTCCCACAGAAGCCTGTTTGCGGCAGGTATTCCTTCTTCAAATTCCATTTGTGACAGAGCTTCGGACAGGTCTTTAAGCATAGAAGAGTCCTCCTTTAGAACCTACATCCTATTATACCACGAATCTCAGGGGCGTCAATACAGTAGACGATACAGAATGATACAAACTGGAACTGTAGGTGTACTTGACAAGGCTGCGGCAGTATGATAAACTATAGCTGCTCAAACTTCTCCTCCTTGTAGTACGAAGGGCGGGGCATAGGAACCCCGCCCTTCGGTTATGTTAACCGCCCATTGGGCGGATTATCGTTCGATTAGTTCAGGCTCCCATACAGGCTCATGCCCAAGGTTGCGAATCTGTGTACAGAGTGCCCTTACGCCCTCCATAATCTCGCTACGCTCTTTCTCCAGGGCCTTGATGCTTCTTCCCTGTCCCTCCAGTTCAATTTGCTGCAAGGCAAGCTCACCTGATTGCTGTGCTATCTTGTGTCCCTGAGACTTAATCGTTTTTGCCTGTTCTACCATAGCAGCTTCAATCTCGTCAAGCTTGGCTTGGTATTCCGCAATCTTGGCTCTATATTCGTCTTCAATCTCGTCAACCCTGAGCCGATATTCCTCTAGCAATTTCTTGGCAGAATCAGTAATGCTTTCAACTACATCTGCCTTCTCTTTATTGCGTCCCTTCAAAAGTGCCAAAGTGCTAGAAGCGAAAGCAATTGCGGCCAGAAGAAGGGGGAGTGCTTCTGTCCATGTCATCGGATTATCTCCTATCGCGGCCTTGCCGCACAGTCCCTCAACTATAGATATCCTGTAGTGGCCGCATGTCAGTCGGCCAGATATAAGAACGTCCTCGATTGACCATATCAATGGGCAGAAAAGCACCAGATATACCTGTCTGCCCATCGTTCCGCAAGACCACCCCGCAGAGTGGATAACAAGTACCTTCCGCTCCCTCATACCACGGAGAGGAGTGCTGGAAATCGTAAGAGTCTAGCCATTCCTCTGCCTCTCCTGCCGTGGCGAACTCATCCAACGTCCCGTGCAGATAGAAAGACCAATCGGATTCCGCTGGCTCCTCCACCACAGCCGGTAGTCTCAACTGTAGAAGAAAGAACTGGTAATAATCGGCATTGGTAAAGGTCACGTCTATTGTCACGCTATCTGGATCGGATAGGTCGGCAGAAAGGGGCGGCACGGTATAAGCCCTCTGTTCGTAGTCATCGTATGCCACCCAGCCTGGATTAGCGCCAAGATAGACACGACCGCCCCGCATGTGAATCTGCTTATCAGGAGGGCATGAGGGTGCAACCCGCAACTCGTACCAATCATTACTTGGTACATAGCCCCCTTTCTTTTTCTCTACAGTTAGTAGCTTATAGAAACGAGTAATCATAATTCCTCATGGGAATAGGCTATGACGTGCCCTGGCATCTCGATACATATAGGACCGCCCACGATTGACGGCATCCACTGGCAGGATGGCATAATTCACCCCGACCACGCCATCGTTTTTCAACACAACGCCCCACAAAGGCACCCTATAATAATACCACTGATCCACACCGTTCAGGAAAGCATCTATTTCTGCCTCTGCCTCTGCCGCCGTTGCTACCTCATTCCCAACTACGTTATCGAATATGGGTTCCTCATAAGCAGCGCCAAGAGTACGATATGCAGCCCAATCACCGGCATAACACAGAATAATCCCCAGATAATATCCAGCGTTGGTAAAGTTCAGGGCCATCTGTGTTTCATCTATGTTCTCAAAGTCGCATACTATGTCGGGGATAAAGTCATCCTGCATAATGAATCCCCAGCGCCCACCGGGGTTGACAATGCCATTGCGGATATGCAACTGCTTATCGGGAGGGCACGATGGCGCAATCAACAGGTTATACCACTTGTCATCTGGCACAAATGCAGCTTCCCGCTCCTGTAGCTTTTCCATGTGCCGGAGAACTGATATCATCCTAACTCCCATCCATACCGCTTCTTGCCAAAGAAATAGGACCGCCCACGATTGACCATATCCACAGGCATATACTGGTTTGGACTGATCGTATTTCCGTTGTTCCTCAATACTAACCCTGCCGCAACAACGCCATAAGAGAAAGCCGCGTCCCCCCTGATTCTGCGGCAAGCATCTTCTGCTTCTGCCGCCGTCTCAAACTCTTCCATGTACGGCGCACCAACCCCGCCATATAGACAGACCGCATTGTCAGGAACGGTGTCAGGCCACGTATCGGGCGGCTCAGGCGGCGGCCATAACGTTCCCCTTATTATGAAAACACAAGGAACATACCAATTGGCATTGCTAAAAATATAGGTATAATTGTCATTACCGAGCCGCACCGAAACTTTGTCAGAATCGGTCAGGTCCACGGTATACTCTGGAATAAAAAAGCCAGCAGGATTGACCAAGGGAGCAGGCCGCCAAGCTAACCCCCCGCGAAAGTGAACACTTGTACTCGGAGGACAAGTCGGGCTAATGAGGAAGGCATCTGCGCTCCCAACCTGGACAGTTCCAGCCCTCCGCCGTTGGTCCTTGTCCATTCTGCGGATTGCCCTCATCAGGCACCTTCCGCCCTAGTCCACAGTTCAATGACACCCTCTATTTCTTCCTCGTTCTCGCCAGAGATGCGCCCTCGCGTTTCAATCACGCGCATGTCATAAGATGTACCATCAGGGAGGTCCAGTGTTACCAAGTCTCCGAACCACCAATCTCGCCCATACAGACAAGCATCGGTCTGCAATATCTCGGCGCTAACAAGCTCCATCTGCCCATCGTCAATGAGCTTCTGTTTCAAGATGCCAGCAATCTGATCGGGTTGGCTTATATCACGTATATCATAGAACCCTTCTCTGCGGGAGTACGGCGTTTCAGCAAGGGCAAGCGCGTTCTCAGCATAATAGATGCTGCGCTCCATCCCGCCGCCCTGCCAGCCGCCATAGGCTGCCGTTACAGCATTGGCCCACAGCACTTGCTTCTCAGGGTTCTTCATGTTGCCATTATCGAAAGAGAATATAGTAGGTTTGTTCCCAGCACTGTTGCCCCTGCGCCGGTCTGTGCCAAAAAAAGGAGAATAGGTCTTGAACTCATACCCACCCGATACGCGCTCTACACGAAAGTCACAGTCCCCCTTGGTACCATCCTCCCCCACAGCATCGGTTACAGCATCAAGTAACCGAATCCAAGAGCCTTCAAAGCAAGCCCACACACCCTCTCCCTCGTTACCTTCAACTGTCACCTGGGTAAAGCCCCGGTCGGTATCAGCGGGACTTACCATAGACTCGCCAACCATGCTCTTGATTACGTCATCAGCATAGCCGTGATTCCACCACAGGTCATAATACGCCCAACTTGCATTGCCCACGTTGGCAACTGGCTGTAAGAGAGGCTGGTCAATTAACCATTCAGGGGAAAAGCCAAGGGAGGTCCAATAATGCTCGTCCAACTCATCTGTGGGCCACCTCTCCAGGTAGCCCAAGTGGAAGCCCGTGAATTCATCATAAAAGTCATTAGGATCGCTCCCCCAATTGCGCTCAATAAGGACTTGGTAATGCTTCCTGAAAGAATCCTTGGTCGCTGTCTCGCCCACCAACTCACAGGCATACGCCCCCATCCGGTTGCGCTTGTGCTCCCAACTAATTGAGAGAAAGTCGTCACCAGGGAACAGGTCGCTGATTGGCGTTCCTGTCCAGTCACATAATTTAACTCTGTACTGCCCAAACTGCATTTCATTCCTCCTTCATCCTATGCGTCGGCAGTCCACCTGATCTCAATCCCAAGCAGCCGCATATCGCTGTTATAACTATCAGCAAGCCCATCCCTTTGGAGATTCACAGCCAGAAGATCGCCAGAGGCCAGTGGAACGGCAGCTACAATCTGATCGTCGTAGAACCTAGTATTCACCCTGGCCTGCTGATCGACATTGGTTGTCCCAGTGGCGTTGGTTGGGATTAGCGAACTTGTACCATAGTAAATGGAATAATCAAACTGGCAGTTCTCAACTCCACCACCAGCGCCATTCACATCTGGCACAGACCAGACATATATATCAACTGTGCCTACAAGGCCATCAGGACATAGGAAGTATGCCCACCCTTCAGTGGTCACGCCATCAGTGAATTCCCAATAATCATAGTTAGCACCAACAAACCACACACAAGGATTGGCTGAGTCGGGGCGTATCTCATTAGAGCCACGCAGTTCATATCTAGTACGATCTGGGCGCTTGTCGGCTGTAACCGCCCCCTCTTCATACATTCCTGCTGTAACAATGTTAGCGGCCCACTCAGACAATATCTGGCAATACTCCCTAGCGTCCGTAACCGTGATGGTTCCAGCATCATCAACCAGAATGGTTGCTAGTGGGGTTTCCCATATAGCTCCGGCAGTTTGTGTAAGTGCTGGGACTGCGGGAACTGCCCCTGCCACACCTGTAACCCTGGCGACCCTAACTGTTTGAACTGACCAATCACGACGAAGAACCACCCTATCATATCGGGAAGTTCCACTAGAAGGCGTAGAGGCTGACACGGTGACGGCGCTATCAGAGTCAAAGAACATCCCATAGACAACGGCCCCGCCAGTAGCAACAGACACAGGAGAGCTTGTGCCCGTAACCTCTAATTCGTTACGCCAGCCGACAACCACGCCATGATTGTCATTGGCTCCGCAAACACAACGGAAAAACTCATCATGTAATTGGGTTTGCGAAACAGCAACCCCGTCACCAAGCCCTACTGTGTCCCAAAAACGTGATCTCTCAGTCATTAGCTATCCGCCGTATAATAGAAGTAAAGCCCCGCCAGTATGGCGTCTCCCGCATAAGTGTCCGCTGCGTGTACACCATCTCTGGCTACCTGGATATGTAACAAATCACCTGCCGTTACCGCCTGCGCAACCAGTGTGTCTTGCCGAAGATAACAATAATATCCTCCAGCTTGAGAAAGTTGATCTGCTGTAACAACAACGGCCCCTGAACTATTTGCGGCAACGCCGTCAGGAGCAGCCTGCCAAATGTCATATAGCCAACGTACATCTCCACTCACAGCCCCATTGATTCCGGTGTGCCATATATAGATGGTGAGGTTGGCGCTGGTAATATCTGCGGGCACCCTGATAGTACACCATATTGCATCAGTGTTGGCACCGTCACTAAAGGTCCACTCGTCACGAGTATAATAGTAAAAGCCACCCGTGTTATAATTGGCCCACGTTGCCGGAGTGGTGCCGTCTGGAGCAAATGCACCAGCACCTCGCAGAAACCACCTGTCTTGATCAATCACTTTTGCTATGGTGGCAGCGTCGGTGGCTATCATGTTCTCTCTTACGCCAAAGTCACGGAGGCTGGTAGAGGGAGTGCAGTAATCGCGGGTATCTGTGACAAGCGTGATTGCACCAGCGCCGCCAATTGCGATGTTTGCCAACGGAATTTCATAGGTAACGCCAGGGTTCTGTGTTAAGGCTCCCACGGCACGCGCTACAATCCGCGCTGTTTGTGCCGCCCACGATGCACGAACTACAATAAGGCAGTTACCTCCACGATAGGCGTTTATGTCTACATTTACCGCAGCGTCAGTTTCATACCATACACCGTAGAGGAATGCCGCCCCGGTGTCTACAGTGGCAGTATCTACCCCACCATCTGTGACTTCAAGATCGTTCAGCCAGCCAAGAATTACTCCCTGATCTCCAGTACCATCATAAAGCATTCTGAAAATCACTTGGTTTAGAAGAGCATTGCCATAACCAAGGGCAGGGCTGTCACCCGTACCTGGATTATCCCAAAGATAAGACGTTTCAGCCATTAGACATATCCCGTGTAAACAAACTCAACGCCAAGAATATTGATATCTTCTACGCCAGCAGAGTTATACCAAAAAGCCAAATACTCTGTATCCAGCGTCATTGCAGCATAGCTTGCTGGAATTGTGAATCCAGTAGTCCTCTGCAATTGGTGCTGTACCGATGTGCCACTTTGATATACAGATGTATACCCGCTTGTAGCAAGGGCATATCTTGGATCGGTAAAGGGTGCTCCAGAAAATGTGTGCGCCTGTGCTACGCTACGGATATAGTAGGTAGATGCTACAGCAGAATTCGGAACCCACCAGATATAAGATGCAATAGCGCCAGATGCCCAGTCTGGGAATGGCGTGCTTAACCTGCCAATGACCCCTTCATAGGTAGCTGCATTTATCTGCCAACCCTCGGTATTGGCCGCACCACCCCAAGTAGGAGCAGCAGTTGAAGTCAAATAGCTTGTATAGTTATACCAGAATATACCAGCAGCGGTCCACGGCTCAAGGCAACCACCACCCAAAAAATAACGTTTAGTTCTTGTTTCCCTGTCTGCCCAATCAATGGAATCATTGGTTAATTGCGCGGTGTCCATAGAATCGTCGCCGGGTTCGCCACCAAACAGGCAATACTCCCTAGCATCTGTTACAGTTATCACCCCACCAGTAGTTGTGGACAGTGTAGCCAGAGGAACATCATAAATACCTGTACCTGCCGGTGCAGGGCTTTGGGTAATGGCCGGGATGCTGCCCCCCTCCACACCTGCGATGCGAGTAATACGAATCTCCTGGTCTGCCCAGTTTCTCCGCAACACGATATAGTCCTGGCGTGTATCATTTGTTGGGGCAGGCACCGCGACATTAACCGCAGCAGTATTCTCATAGGGCATTCCATAAACGACAGCCCCTCCGGTATCAACTGCAACCGGAGTCGCCACCCCAGTAACCGCAAGTTCATTCAGCCAGTTTGTAAGGACGCCCCGATCCTCATCTCCGTTATAGAGCATTCGCATCCCACGGTCAACGAAGGGCGATTCATAATCAGAGTTAGCCAGCCTGAATCCAATGCCATCTGCCGCATTAACCGTAAGCAGATCAGCATCACCCAAGCTCGCTGCATTCCAGTGAAAACTTCTCTGTGTCATACTCCCAATAACTCCACATACCAGCAAATAGAAACTTCGGTTGTCAGGTTCACAACGCTACCGCTAACAAAGACGCTGATAGTATTCGTACCAGGGTCCAACGCAAACGAACCAGTATCCCCACTTAGGTAGGATGAGACATCCCCACTCACGTCACTAGTTACCGTCTTGCCGGGGATGTCTACGGTGATTGTTTCTCCAGCAGCTATACTATATCCATCCCATGATAAGATATATCCGTTGTCATTGCTCATCACCCAGTCTTCTGCCGGTCCCTCAAAGGTGATAACTGGCCTTGTAGCCCACGATCCGTCATTGTTGCAAGTTAGGCTATTAGTGGCAACTGATGTGCCCAAGAGATATGGACCCGTGAACGGCAGGGCAAGCTCTCCAGTAATGGTCCAGGTATCATCTGCAATACACGTCCTGCCCTCAGCATCCCTTGTCTCTCCAACGCCCAATGGGCTGTTCACCCACTTCCAGATAGGGTCATATGCGGTAAGCTGCACTCCACCAATCTGCCTCTGCGGCATTGGCTGGTCCTGGCTTGATAGAGTATATCCGCTAGTAACCCACACGTTATGCAGTTCATACTTCAACAGGTCGGGCGTAATATGCCTGAGCTTGTGCGGCCCATTCCTTGGCGACAACATGACGATGTTGGCCCTGCGCCTAGCATACATATCTGCCCTATCGCACCCCCTCAGATAGAGCACCATGTTAATCACTCGTGGCTGAATGGCATAGCCCCAGTGTGAGCGCCCATCCTGATACGGAGAGCGCGTGGTCCAATGTCTGATGGGCGGCAAGCCCAGCCCGTCTATGGACTGCATCAGCCTGCCAGGGAAGGCCAGTGGATAGACAGTACCGTTGTCGTCCTCTAGTTCAAACTCAGGCATTGGTCTATATTTCATCACCATGCCCCCAACATGCTACTCCACAAAGACAGGTCATCCCGCAATGATGCCTCGCTTTGGTGTGCGTATTGTGCGTTCACCACAAGGTTGTTCGCCGTAGAATTGCTTACGCTTCTGCCACCCATGCCCATCGGCAATGCTGCCATGTTCGCCGGGAGGGCCGCGCTGATATTTGCCTCAAGGGCGGCAGCGTCAAAGCCATTCGTAAGGAGATCGCCTATTGATTGCCCGCCAAATCCCTTCTCCAAGCCACTTACCATGCTCTCTGCGGCCTTCACCATTACCCGTGATGGAGAACCAGCCTGTAAGATGTTATTCCACAGATAATCCATAAAGCTCTTCCATTGGTTGGACAAAGAATCAGAGTCGCCAAACAGCAGTCCATGCAAGTCATCTTTCATAATTCGATAGGCCGGTCTAAGAGTTTCTGGCAACATGCCATACTTCTCACCCGCCTCTTTCACCAACCGCTCCAACTTGGCGTTGGAATCGTCTATAGTCCTATCATATTCTGTATTGATGGTGTCCCGCTCCCGCCGCTTGGCACGGGTAATGTCTTCAAGCGCCTCCTTATACTTCTCCCGTGCCTCTGCATTCTGCTCTTCTAGCTTCTGCCCGATGAGTACCTTTTCGCGGTTGTACTCAATCTCCAAATCCTCAAGCCGTTGCGCATAAGTCCTGGCAAGTTCTTCTCTCTCGCGCCCTGCCTGAAGCCTAATATCTGCCAACTTGCGCTGATGGTTAACTCAACCTCTGCCTGTTCGCGCTCGTGTGCGCGTTGCAGGTCTTCGAGTTTCCGCGCATAGTCTTCACGCCGCGACTCCTGTTCTTCGGCAAACCGCTCATTTTCCTTGGCTGTCTTCTCAGCATAGGCGGCCTCGATGGCTGCCTGCTCCTCTGCCAGCCACGCCTCCAGGTCTTCTATTCGGCTTTCCTGCTCTCCTTCCAGGTCATCGGTCAGGTCTTGCTGTTCCCAGAACAAGTCCTGGTCAAGCTCCTCCAGTTCTTTCAACATCTGTGCGTATAGCTTTTTATATTCCATCGGCACAATCTTGCTGCCGAGTTCAAGCTCTTTGAATAACTGAATAAAGTATTCGCGGGATGGATGCGCTGGACGATCCCTGGCTGACTGTTCGTAGGCAAGCCGCGCATACTTGAGCCGCGTATCGCTGGCCTTTTCCTGGTAATCTTCCTCCAGCTTCGCCATGCCGTCCAGCACGATCTTCTCTATTTCTTGTCGCCTGCGCCCATATTCCTCTTGCAAATCAAGTAAGGATTCCTGACGGTCCTGTTCAATCTCTGCCAGCTTTTCTGTGTGTTCTAGGGCAGCATCTTCCAGGTCTTCATTCAGGTCACGTAGCGCATCTGTCCTGTCCTGTGCAAGTTCGGCGTCCAAGTCAGACAGTCTTTGTGCTCGGTCACGGGAAGCATCTTCAATGTCTCGTTGTAAGTCTCTTTCCGCGTCGGCCAAGTCCTGTTGGTACTTGGTCCACGCATCATTGCGATCTTGGAGATAGTCGCGGTCCAGGTCCAGAAGATCATCAAGGGTGCCCGCGTGGAACGCAGCCAGATTCCCTTCCGCATCCTGTAGCTCACGCTGATAATCTATCCAAGCATCTGTGGACTTGTTAAAGTATTCAGTATCCAGGTCTTCAAGGGCGCGGTTCCTTCGTGTACTGGCATCCTCCATAGATCGGGCAGATGTGTCCATTGCATCATTGACATCATCCAGGAAATTAGTTATGTCCTCTGGATCAATCCACTCGTCCCACTGTCGCGGGAGAGGCATATTTATTATTCTTTGAAGGGCACGACTATATTCATCTGTCGCCGTTGTGAGGCGTGTCATTTTTAATGTTGCGTCTTCAATATATTCTGGCAAATCGGTGGCAGCCAGTCTTTCCTGTTCCTCTCTAGCCTCTACCGTAACGGTAGCCCAATCTGATACGGCCCTGGCCCAAGACCTGGCGTCTCCCTCTGTCTCGCCAAGTCTTATAGCCATGTTATACAAAGCTTCTTCATCGGCCATGATTGCAAGTTGGAACTCATTCAGACTTTCGGCACCGTCTTTCCATGCCCCAAATGCCTTGTCTAGTGAACCGCCAAACCTATCAATCGCCTGTTGCAGCCTTGTATACATATCGCGCTGTTCTTCCAAAATTCTAGCTGCATATGCGGCCTGATTGGCCGCCTCTTGTGCCCTAACCTGTTCCCACAACTGCTTAGTTAATATGCGCGACTTTTCATCTGCGATCTCCAATGCCCTTATATAAGCAGGATACGTGTCTGTCGATGCAGCAACCTGTGCCGCTTCAGCTATATGTGCCTTTTCTGCTTCTATTAAAGCGGAAACCACCCCAATGACTAGGGGAATTCCTACTGCCAATCCTGCCATTGCCACGCCAGAAATCCCAACGGCTTTGGCTAAATCTGAAAAGCCACCCTTCATCTTTTGAAGAATAGGGAGAAGCGTTGCGGCCCCGGTGGTCAATGTCAATAGCGCAGTGCCACTGGTTGTAAGCCCACTGAAAAATGCCCTGGTCGGTGCAGGAAAATCGGTCAGTGTTTGCAAAAAATCTCTAAACTTGCTTACCGTCCCCGCTACCGCAGGTTCTAAAAACTCACCGTAAGCCTCTGCCAGATTAACCAGGTCGGTTCGTACAGAGCGAACCTGTTTTGTGGCAGACCCAAGAGATGCCTCGTAAGCACCTGAGATGCTTGTCGCCTGTGCCAAGACTGCATTGAGTGCCGCTTGCTGGCGCTCTACTTGCGTCAATTCTCTGCCGACTATGTTATTTTCATTGGCAAAGACTCGGTAGGCTTCGTTGAGGTTGACCATGATGCCATAGGTGCGCAGAATGCGTGGCTGGAGTGTGGCAATACCCTTGATAAGACCTTCGAGTGCCTGTGAAGAGTCCTGTGCTGCGAATGTAGCAGCGTCCTGTGCCTCAGCCGCAAGCTCAGTAGCCTTAGTCCAATCCAGGTTATACCGGATCATCTGTGCAACTGTCTCGTTAGCGACGATGCCAGAAAGGTGCAAGTCCCTAATACCTTGCACCTGTGCCTCTACGGCAGACGCATTGAGGGATGCTGCCTTGGTTAAGTCTCCCTCCCCTTCTGCCAAGGCTATTGCGTTTTGGCGCGTAACTTCTAGCAAAAGCTCTAGTTCTTTTATGCGACCTGCAACCAATGTGGTCTGTATGACAAGTTCAGTTGCCTTGGCACTTACATAGGTTAGGGCTGCACCAAAGGCAATAAAGCTATCGGTTGCCTTTTTATTAGAATCTGCAAGCTCCTTGTTCCCGGCCTCTATCTTTTTCTGATCTTCTACAACCGAATCTGCCGCTGCCTTAAAGTCTGTCGCAAACGCTTTACCGCCACCTGCCATTGGGTATATGTCCGCCATGCTTTCTGCGACTTTGTTCCAGCCAGCCACATCCAGTTCTGGGGCAGGTATTTTCCATCCCGTTACGGTTTGTAAGATGTCTTGGGCGCGAGAGGTAAGTCCAGTCAATGCCTCAATGGCCTGATCAGACACATTATACTTTAGTTGATCAACAATTCCAGCAAGAGAGGCATTTGTTACCTTTCCTGTTTCTAGTACCCCCCGTGCAAAATTAGATACGGCCTGAGATGCCTGTGGAAATTGCGTGGAGATTTGCTGGGCCGCTTCCTGTGCCTGCTGACCCAACCCTTCCATAGCACCACCGGCAGCGCCAACCTGCTGCATGAACTGGTTATACTGTTCTACTGTAAGGGTTAGGCCAGCTTTTTCAACTGCCACTATCTATTTTTCCTCTTGGTCGCCCGCTCTACAGCGTCTTGGCGGTGTAGTTCAACCTCTTGATGCCTAGAATACCAGGCCAAAACCTTTGCCCTGAAGGATGGGGGATATTTACCTGTTTCCCACTTGTACAAGTCAAGCCCTGCGGCAAAGGCGCTTTCCCACTCAAGCATCGGCGGCGACATCTCGATGTTCGTCTTGATCGAGTTCTTCAGCGGGTACTCCTCTATCGGTATTCCGCTTCTCGTCACCCAGAAACGTAGCCCGTGCGCGGGCCACCTCGATGGGCCGGAAGCCATGCAGCCCACTGATTAGATTCAGGTCTGCACCCGCAACCGCAACAAAGCGTTTGTACAAGAACTTCAGGTCAAAGTCGTCTTTCAGGTCAAAGTCAGAAAGGTCCAGGTGCCCTCGCCGTTCTAGCATTTTCAGGCGCTTCGTCCAGGTGTCATCTTCTGGCAATCCATCTACCAGTTCCACGCCGAACATGCAGAGCGCGTCAAAGATAGCATCAGACCTCTTACTGTTGACCTCTTCCACCTGTTCGATATAACGCGGGTCGTTGGGGTTTTCCTCCTCCCGTTCCTTTGCTTCAATCCACACCTTGGGAACAGGCGGCATCTTGATTGACCCCTTCATTTCCTCAACCAGTGAAGAACTTACTGGTTTTAGCCGCACGACGACACCTGTAGACAGGGTGAATTCATCCTCACCCTGTCCACGGGCAAGTCGCTTGGCTTCATCTTTCAACAAAGCCTTTCCGGTCATTAGACCCCCCTTTCTATTTACTTCTAGTCACGTCCTACAACAATCAGGCCGTCAGTCGTAGTATCTGCCAAGCCCACACCCACGACAAAGTTCTCGTCATAGATGCACCCGCTGACTCGGTTGATCCTATCATTTGCCGTGATGGTCCCTGTCCCTTCGGGCAGGATATTCCACGAATAGCCACCATCGTAGGTACGCAAGATGCGCCCTGCGGGAGTAGCCGTGGCATGGGCCAGATAGCCCACACTTATGCTGGCAAAGTTGATGTCGTGAACGACACCAGCGCCACTGCCGGGGAATCCCTTCGCAGTCCAGGTAGCAGCTTGGTCTACAGTGTAGTAGAGATAGCCCGTGGCTGTGCCAATGAGCCACACCACTTCACTCTGGACCCATACAGCAGACAGGGCCACACCTGGAGCCGGACCAACCGCCAAGCCCCAACTGATTCCATCCTGAGTATAGACAACTGTGCCAGCAGCGCCAACAGCTACAACAAAGTCATCGCTCAAGGCATGAACTCTTTGCAAGTTCTGGTCCGTTGTTACACCAGCATCTAAGACGGTCACGCCAGCCGTAATGTCGTCGGTGCGGTATATATAGCCGCCGTCACCTACCACATACAGATAGCGTCCGCCTGTTGCGCGGTCACAGTCATTCGGCGCTCCGACAAAGCCAGTGGCGATCTCGACCCACGTTTCGTCATAGTCAACGTCATCGACCTCAGATTTCAACGCATAGTGAGCACTTGCACTGTCGTTGGAAACTACCACGACATAATCCCCCACACAGTCAACGCCAGAGGGGTCTTCTGCCGCTCCCAAAGAGTCGATGTCGTCTGCATACCAAGTAGCACCGTCAACCGTATGCACGATGTCAGGCGGGGTTCCTGGCGAACCACCCGCAGCACTGGTGATTGCATAGATATGCTGGCAACCCGAACTGTCCTCATCACACTCACCACAGGCCACTTGGTCGCAGATTGTCACGTCAAGGACTTCATTAGTCACGATGGCAGCAGCTACCTCGGTCAAGGTAAGCCGCAAGATTTCGTAGACATCCTTGGATGAAATCGAACCCGTTTCATTAACGGGGCTGCGCTCGCTAGACTCGATAGCACCAAGCTCGTCGGTGCTCCAATCTGAGATAAACGCGCCTTCCAGTACCACGGCCTTGGTAAAAGTGTTGAATGCAGTAGGGTCGGTACATTTGCCAATATGCACCTGCACATCCACCCCGCATCCGATATTGCCGATGCGGAGCAATTCTGAGGCAACGTCAGCCAGATAGCGTCCCATGAGGTCCATCGTAGCGCGTTCCTCTGCACCCTTGATGGTATCCACCTCAACGTAACTATCATATTGAATCTCTGATGGGCACTCGATAGAAGTCAAGTCACCCCAAGATTTGCTGATGCCGCCAGCTTTCATGCAGCCCTGATATTCAGGGGCATGGTCAGGTCGCGCCCCGCCTTCGATCAGGAAGACGCGGCTAAACCCTGTTTTGGCATAATCAGTCATGTTCAGCCTCCCG
>Ga0307379_10007453_pt1 | contig 14876 bp, 12 predicted proteins | sample UN2MG_FD_202237 | JGI IMG/M metagenome (GOLD analysis project Ga0307379, IMG submission 202237) | Soil microbial communities from Risofladan, Vaasa, Finland - UN-2 | ecosystem: Environmental > Terrestrial > Soil > Coastal area > Acid sulfate soil | place: Finland: Risofladan, Vaasa | collected... | reverse complement strand
GAAAATGTCCCCGACAAAGGTGCCGTTGTGCTGGTCGGTAACCACCAGAGCTATCTTGACCCGGTCCTTTGCGGAACATCTTTGAAAAGGCCTTTGTATTTTCTTGCCCGTGATTCGCTCTGGAAAAACAGGTTTTTCGGCTGGTTGATTTCTTCGGTCAATACTATACCGGTCAGGCAGGGCAAAGCTGATTTGTCTGCGATGAGGAAGGTCATCGGCAAACTCAAAGAAGGCTGGGGCGTTTGTCTTTTTCCGGAAGGTACGCGTACGAGCGACGGTAAAATCACGCCTTTCAAGCCCGGCTTTGGACTTCTATGCAGGCGGGGAGAAGCGGCAGTCGTGCCGGTAGTGATTGACGGCGCCTTTGAGTGTTGGCCGAGGCATAAGAAGATATTTTCGCCCGGACGGATTGACGTCTGCTTCGGTAAAGTGATACCGGCCGGCGAGGTCGCGAATATGAGCGACAGGGAGCTCGCAGACGTCTTGACCGATACGCTGTGCCGTATGCAAACGGAAAGCCGGATAAAGCACGGCAAAGAGCCGTATAGTTATTGATGATTTCGTTGTTGCTTGTATCTCCTCCTATTGCGATAAAGGGCGTTTGGGGCCATCAAAATTACGCTTGACTATATAGCTGATTAAGGGTATTCTTGCGTGCCGATTGTGTTATTCAACGGTTGAGGGCAGCTACTTAGGGTTTCCCTTTTTGCCAAACGTTGTAAAATGGGTTTCCTTAAATCAAGTGGTAATATGGAATGATTTCTATATTATAGCAGAAATAAGATGTACCAAAGAACCGTGGTTTTGAGAATTTTATTGGTTTTGATGGTTGTGTTTCCTGGTTCCTGTGCGGAGCTGGGATTAAGTTCAAAGCAGGATCATGGAAAACCGGATTGACTTTCGTAACGTTAAAATCAGGTAACTGAATGTAATTTTACAATAATGGAGGACTATGAAATGACCGAATGTGAAAAAACTTCAATCACGGGTGAAAGCCGGGAGCAAATTACCCGTCGTCGGTTTATTGCCGGTGCCGGAGCTGCTGCTGTGTCGTTTGCAGTGATTAAGCCGTCGCTTGTACGCGGCTATGATGCCAACTCAAAAGTCGATTTGGGGCTAATCGGCTGCGGCGGTAGGGGGACATGGATTGCCGAACTGTTTGCACAGCACGGCGGATATAACATTGTGGCGGTGGCAGACTACTTCCAGGACAGGGCCGATGGTAGCGGTGGCAAACTGGGTGTTGACAATGCCCGTCGTTATACAGGACTTTCAGGTTATCGCAAACTCCTGGATAAGGTGGACGCTGTGGCGATTGAGAGTCCGCCGTATTTTCACCCTCAGCAGGCCGCTGAGGCCGTAGATGCCGGCTGTCATGTTTATGTTGCCAAGCCGATTGCGGTGGATGCGCCCGGGTGCCGGAGTATTGGTGATAGCGGTAAAAAGGCCACGGCCCAAAAGCTCTGTTTCCTTGTTGATTTTCAGACCCGCGCCGACGAGTTTTACATGGAGGCGCTTAAACGCGTTCGCGACGGCGCCCTTGGCCGGTTTGCATTTGGCGAGTCGATTTACCACGCAGGTTGTCCGTTCGGGCGTATGTATAAGACCTGGAAGGATGCACCAGAGGATTCGGAGAATCGTTTACGGGCGTGGGGACTGGACAGGATACTATCCGGTGACATTATTACAGAGCAGAACATTCACACGCTCGATGTAATGAGCTGGATAATGGACCAGGAACCGATTTGGGCGGTTGGGACCGGTGGGAGAACGGTGCGGCCGGTCGGCACCTGCTGGGACCATTTCGCGATTCTCTTTGAGTATCCTAATAATGTGGGTATTACGTTCAGTTCAAGACAGATCGATGGTCACGGTACCCAGCCTGAAGGAATAAGAAATCGGATGTTCGGCTCAAAAGGCGTGCTCGAAACCGAATATGGTGGACAGGTAATCATTCGCGGCGAGAACTTCTATCGCGGCGGCAGAAGCCCCGGCATATACAAGGATGGCGCTGTGGCTAATATCGCGACGTTCCACAGGAACATTACAAGTAAGAACTTCGATAATACGACGGTTGCGCCGAGCGTTCGCAGCAATCTTATTACAATACTCGGGCGCACCGCTGCCTACGAGAGACGAAAGGTGACCTGGGACGAGATTATCAAGAACAACAAGAAATTGGACGCAAATCTTAAAGGTTTGAAAGCATAAGTAAGGAAACTGAGCACGAAAATATTTGATTGGTTTTTTGTGAGTTTTTGGAGGTATGCAAGTGGAATATTCGCGTATGACCCGTCGTGAAATGATGGTGAATGGTGCCTGTGCTGTTGCGGGGCTTGCACTGATGGGTTCGTGTCAACCCCCTGAACGTGCTGGTTTCAAAATTGGTGTATGTGACTGGACAATAGGCAAGACGACGCATCCTGCTTCGCTCGAGGTGGCCAAGCGGTTGGGACTCGACGGTGTTCAGGTGGACTTTGGCAGTGGGCAAAATGACCTGCCTCTCTTCAATCGCGAGCTGCAAAAGAAATTTCTGGAGGCAGCGAAGAAGCACAATGTTGAGATAGGGTCGCTGGCTCTGGGAGTTCTTAACGGCGTCCCCTACAAGAGCGACCCTCGCGCCGAGCGATGGGTTGCTGAGAGCATTGATGTTGCCAAGGCGATGGGGTGTACGGTTGTGCTCGTTCCCTTTTTCGGAAAAGGTGGCCTGCGAGACGATAAGGAGGGTGTTGACGCCGTTGTCGAGCGGCTCAAAAAAGTATCTCCGAAAGCGGAGAAGGCCGGTGTTGTTCTTGGCTTCGAATCCTGGCTAAGTGCTGAGCAGCACCTGGATATTATCGAACGCGTCGGTTCGCCGGCAGTCAAGGTTTATTACGATGTCGGCAACTCTCATAAAGCGGGCTACGATATCTATGAGGAAATACGCCTGCTCGGCAGGCAAATCTGTGAATTTCACGCCAAGGACTACGATGACCTCTATGGCAAAGGCACCATTGCTTTCGAGGAGGTCCGCCGGGCGATGGATGATATCGGTTATCGCGGATGGATTCATATCGAAGGGGTAAAGATACCGCTTGGAATAGAGGAGAGTATTCGGTACGATGCCCAATACTTGCGCCGCATCTTTCCGCCGAAAATGTAGACGCGGAACAAAAAGACCTGCTGAGAGGTAAAACGATATAGATTATGAAAAGTATTTTTTTGACTGCGGTTTTCCTGAGTTTGCTCGGATTAACGTCTATTACTACAGATGTTGCCGGCGCAGTGAATTATCTTTCTCCGCAGGCCCTTGTTTCATCAGAAAATGAAAACCTGCTGTATGTTGCCCATGGCAGCGCAAAGCAAGTTGCGGTCTTTAATACCAGAAGTTGTAAGGTTATAAAGACAATAGCTCTTCCCGCCGAGCCGACAGGTCTCGAACTGACCGCTGATGGAAAATACCTTTATGTTACCTGTTCAGCGCCAAAAGGGTGTGTCTGCGTTATTGAGACTGATACCAATAGGATTATCAAAACAATTCCAGTTGGACACGGCCCACGCTCTCCCGTACTCAGCCCCGATGGTAAAATGCTTTATGTATGTAATCGTTTCAGCAGCGAGGTCTCCGTGATAAGTACTAAAGAAAATAAGCGCGTTGCCGGGATTAACGTCTTGCGGGAACCATTCGCTGCCGGTATTACGCCGGACGGAAAGTGGCTTTACGTTGGAAATCATCTTCCCGATGGACCGGCAAATGCAGAGTCTGTCGCTTCCAAGGTCAGTATTATCAATGCGAAAACAATGGATGTTGATGTATCTGTTTCTCTACCAAATGGAAGTACGGGACTTCGCGGCCTTGCTGTTTCCCCGGATGGCAGATATGTATATGTTACTCACATACTCGCCCGCTATACATTGCCCACCACGCAGTTGGAACGCGGATGGATGAATACCAATGCGCTCAGTATTATCGATGTAAGTAATAAGGAGCTGCTGGACACTGTTCTTCTGGATGATGTGGATTACGGGGCTGCTAACCCTTGGGGTGTTTGCTGCACGAAAGATGGTAAGTATGTCTGTGTGACCCACGCCGGAACCGGCGAATTGAGCGTCGTAGATGTAGCTGCTTTGCTGGATAAAATTAAGAATTATCAGAGTAATGATAAAAAGGCCCGGGGCCGGACAGAAAGACAAGATGAGCTTGGCGGTTATGGTTCCACGTTACCTGCGTTTCCTACAGGTATCTCGAATGAGCTGAGTTTTCTTTATGGGATTCGGCATCGCGTCAAGCTTCGCGGAAAAGGCCCGCGAGCGCTTGCAATTGTGGGTTCTAAAGTTTACGTGGCAGAATATTTTACGGACAGCATCACATTGGTTGATTTAAATAAGCGGCCAGGATATGAAACCGTTGCCTTGTCCCTTGGCCCAACACGGCGAATGAGTGAAAAACGCAGAGGAGAAATGCTTTTCAACGACGCCTCGATTTGCTTTCAGCAGTGGCAGAGTTGTGCAAGCTGCCATCCCGGCCGGGGACGTGTCGATGGCCTGAACTGGGACCTGCTTAATGATGGTATAGGCAATCCCAAGAACACAAAGAGCCTGCTGCTTGCACACGAAACGCCGCCGGCCATGATTACAGGCGTGCGTGACCGGGCCGAGGCGGCTGTGCGTACGGGAATCAAGCACATTCTGTTCGCCGTTCGCCCGGATGAGGACGCCCTCGCGATAGATGAATATCTCAAGTCGCTCAAACCGCTTCTGAGTCCTTATCTGGTCAAGGGCAGACTAAGCAAATCAGCCAAACGAGGACGAAAGATATTTGAGAAGGCAGGATGCGCTTCGTGTCATAAGGGACCACTGTCCACGGATTTGCAGAAATACAATGTGGGTATAGGCGAAGGCAGGGATAAGGACCGGGAGTTCGATACGCCTACCCTCGTGGAAATCTGGCGGACCGCACCATACCTATACGATGGACGGGCTGCAACTATTGAAGAAGTATTGACAAAGTACAATCCTGGTGATAAGCACGGAGTAACGTCTAATCTGACCAGGAACGAAATTAGTGATTTGGCTGAGTTTGTTCTTTCGCAGTAGGGTATAAATAAGGGAAACTTCGTCGCTGTGGTATTGAAGTTTTCATCTGATTTATCAACAGTAAAAAATTGTATTGAAATTGTCTGTTGACTATTTGCAGAGAATTAATATAATTCTCCACCATATTTAATTTTTTTTAAATAATGAACCTTAATGTATGATTTGCAGTAGGTTACAGAGATTAAGGCAACGAGATATTATAGGTCTTGTGATAGGTGGCAGATATGATAAGTGTTAAGGAATTGCGGCGAAGTTTTGGACCAATCGTAGCTGTTGACGGCATATCATTCGATGTCGAAAAGGGCCAGGTATTGGGACTTCTTGGGCCCAACGGGGCTGGGAAGACTACCGCTATGAGAATGTTAGCTTGTTTTCTGAAGCCTGACAGCGGGACAGCTACTGTGTGTGGGTATGATATTCTGCAGAACTCCATCGGAGTCAGGCGGTCGCTTGGATATTTAGCGGAGAATTCACCGGCCTACAATGAGATGACGGTAGCAGGCTTTTTAGATTTTGTTTGCGATGTCAGACAGATTAAGGGCAAGGATCGCAAGCGGGCACTTGACCGGGTTGTGCCGATGTGCGCTATTGAATCCGTATACCACCAGACGATTGAAACACTCTCAAAGGGATATATGCGCCGTGTAGGGCTGGCTCAGGCGTTAATTCACGACCCGGAGGTGCTTATTCTTGATGAGCCAACTGACGGTTTGGACCCTAATCAAAAGCACGAGGTGAGAGGGCTTATAAATAGTATGGCTAAGGAAAAGTGTATTATTATCTCAACTCACATTCTCGAAGAAGTTGAGGCTGTTTGCGCGAGGACAATAATCATTGCCAGAGGGCGAATACTGGTGGATTCAACGCCTGAGAAGTTGAAAGAGAAGTACCGGTGTAGTATTGATGAGGTCTTTCGTAAGATTACGAAGGCTAAGGTCGCTTAGACTTTAGTTTTTTCGGTCGGTCCCGAGAGGGACACCTTTCGGTGGAATAATAGTATGACATTTACAGAGGAGTGCAAAAATGCATAGCTTTTGGGCAGTGTTCAAAAGGGAGCTGAAAAGCTATTTTACGACCCCTATTGCGTATGTATTTCTTGTTATTTTTCTTTCTTTCTCAGCGTACCTGCCATTCAGGCAGGGCTTTTTTGAAATGCGCCAGGCAGACATGCGTGCGTTTTTTATGAATTTACCGCTGCTTTTTATTATTCTGGTGCCGGCGACGGCGATGCGTCTGTGGGCCGAAGAGCGAAGGGTCGGCTCAATCGAGCTGCTGTTCACATTGCCGATTACGGTAACACAGGCAGTTCTGGGTAAGTTCCTCGCAGCATGGTTTTTCCTTGCGATTGCGCTGGCTTTAACGTTCCCTATGCCGATTATCATTTGTTACCTTGGGAATCCTGATATCGGCTTGATAATTACCGGTTACTTAGGCAGCTTGTTGATGGCGGGAGGATTTCTTGCTATCGGCTGTTTCTTTTCGGTGGTCAGTAAGAACCAGGTAATAAGTTTTGTCCTGTCGGTCGTTGTCTGTGCGGTGCTTGTTTTCGCAGGTATGCCGACGACACTAAATTACCTTTCGACATTCTTGCCTGCCGGTCTGGTCTCGGCGATAGAGACAATGAGTTTTCGGACACATTTTGAGTCGCTCCAGAAGGGTGTGATGGAGTTTAAGGATATTTCTTTCTTTGTGTTGTTGATTGTTGGTTGGATTGCTGCCAGCAGTATTGTTTTAGATGAAAGGAAGGCCAGCTAATGAACCCCGTGAGAAATTTTAAGACGGGGTATTTATAAGGGGATTTATAATAAAATGGCACAAAAGAAGCGAATTTCTAACGGGGTGAACCGGACGATACGAGCGATTATTGGTGCGATCTTTGTGTTGGTGATTGTCTTCGGTGCGATAAGCATTTGCCAGCACGTCGGAAAATCGCTGAAGGTGGATGTTACCGACCAGAACCTTTATACGCTTTCGGATGGTACCAGGTCAATTTTGGCTAAACTTCATCAAAAGGTTATATTGAAGCTTTACTACGCGAAGACCGCTGCACTGAAAGGGCCCGACCAGATTAAGTATTTCAACAACTATTACGAGTTTGTCAGAGCGTTATTGGAAGAATACGTTGCGGCGGCCAAAGGTATGGTCGAGCTGCAGGTAATCGACCCGAGGCCTTTTTCACAGGACGAGGTTCAGGCATTGCAGTATGGCTTGAAACGATTTTCTATCACGGAGGAGGAGAGTTTTTTCTTTGGTTTGGTAGTGCGGACCCCGTTTGGGGTTGAGAAGGCCATACCATTCTTTTCGCCGGACCGACAGAATTTCGTCGAGTATGATATAAGCTACCTGATAGACACCGCCATTACCCGTCAGAAGAAGAGAATAGGTATAATGAGCTCACTGCCTGTAATGGGGCAAGACGTCAGCCCCTACATGGCCCAGATGATGCGGATGCAGAACCAGCAGCCGGAACCACCCTGGACTATCGTCGAGCATTTGCGAAAGAAGTATGAGGTGCAAAGTCTCGCTACAGATGTTAATGAGATTACGGATGTTGATATCCTGCTGGTTATTCACCCTAAAGACCTGGCTGAGCAGACACTGTTTGCGATAGACCAGTTTGTGCTGGAAGGCGGCAAGACGATTGTGTGCGTTGACCCTCATTGCATGGTGGATAAGCCGGACAGGATGGCAATGCAAATGGGCAGGCCGACTTCACAAAGTTCGGATATTAATGTGCTTCTGCGGACCTGGGGCATTGAGATGCCGGAGAATACCTTTGCCGGCGACAGAAGCCTGGCGGGGATGGCACCTATGGCCCGGGATAGAAGACCAGAGAAAATCATTGGTTTCCTTAATCTGACGCCCGGCTCGAAATGTTTCAGTGGCGAGAATGTTATCACGGCCGAGCTTAACCAGGTAAGTATTTTATTCGCTGGCGTGCTGAGGGAAGTTGCTGGTTCAGGTGAGCAGGAAGGCGGTGCTGAGGTCCAGCGAACGCCGCTTATTATGACGACCAATCGAGGGAATAGCTGGAAAGTTACCAGTCCGTATGAATTGATGTTCCTGAATCCTTCGAGTCTTATGAGCAAATTTGTCGATGGTGACGGTGTCAAGCCTGTGCACATGGCTTATTTGGTGACGGGTCGTTTCAAGAGTAGCTTTCCCGAAGGCATTGAGATTGAAGTTGAGTCCGGTGAGGAGGAATCTTCGGAAGAGGCAAAGGATCCAAATGACAAAAAGAAAATCAAGAAGCGAATTTCCGGTCTAAAAGAAGCCCAGGAAGATTGTGCAGTCGTGGTTTTTTCGGATGTTGACTTTATAAGTGATTCGCTGGCGTACCGTGACTTTTTTGTCTTCGGCAAGGTTCCCAATGGGGACAATGCGGCTTTAATGCTGAATGTAATTGACGACTTGGGTGGTTCGAGCGATTTGATTTCAATCAGGTCGCGGGGGAACTTCAGGCGGCCATTTACTGTTATTGATAGAATAGAAGAAAAGGCAGAGGAAGAAGAACGTGGAGAAGTTGAGAAGATTAACTTGCAAATTGCAGGCTTTCAGAGCGAGTTACAATCTATCCTGGCTTCAGCGAAAGAGGGTGAAGAAGGGGTTATAGGCAGTTCTATCCTGCAGAAGAGAAAGGACCTTGAATTGAAGATACATCAGGCCCGGCGTGAATTGCGTAATGTTAAAATGAGGAAACGTGAGCGGATTGAGCGTTTGGGCAATATGCTGCAAAACGTTAATATGTTAACGGCACCAACGGTGATATCGGTGATTGCCATAGTGTTGAGTATCTATCGGAGTGCAAAGAAAAGGCATTATATTAGTCACGCCAGTGACGCTTAATTCGTATTTTATGAAGCGTTAAGCGAAAGGCAGACACGCTTGACAAGATACAAGTGGAGAGTCTCATAATGAGCAACAAAAACCTGACGATATTAGGCATTATTGTGGTTTTGACAGTAATATGGGCTGTGGTTCAGTCACACATCTCAAGCAGGCCCAGGACGGAGCCGGAAGCGCCGGCTTATCTTGTTCAGGGGCTTGACCCAGCTCAAATAGGCAGCATCATTTTAGGAACCGGTAAAGACACAGTGACGCTGAAGCGCAGGGGAGAAAATTTTGTGGTTACTAACAAAGACAATTACCCGGCAACTACAAGCGTAATAAATGAGCTGATAACATCGTGTCTTGATATCAAGATAGCGGAGTTGTATACAAGCGAAGCAGCATATCACGAGGACCTTGAAGTAACGGAGGGAAAGGCCCGCAGCGTTGTCAAGTTTTTGACCCCGGAGCCGGATTCAACAGTTCTCGCTGGTGTTATTGTGGGAAAAGCCAAAGAGCTGGGCGAAGGCACTTACGTTAGACTGGTTTCGAGTGACAAGCTTTCAAGTGACAAGGTTTACGTGGCGTCAAATGTGCCCTGGATTAAAAACGGGGCAATGGATTACATTGAGCAAGAGCTTATTTCGGTGAATCGTGATGATATTAACTCAGTAACAGTCAGCTCTCCGAGTGGTGAATATACGCTGAAAGCAAAGGAAGGCGGCAAAGACGTAGTGCTGGAAAATATTCCTGCAGGCAAAAAGGCCAAGAGCAGTGAATGTGATAGTGTTTTCACCGCTTTGACGAATCTAAGGTTTGATGATGTGAAGAGAAAATCATCTGACTTGACCTTCGACAAGCAATTTGCGTACAGACTAAAGGACTCGACTGTTTATACCTTGGGAATTGCTCAAGAAGATGGTAAGACGTATGTGAGTTGTCAAGCAGAGTTTACGGGTGAAATACCTCAAAAGGAGAGGAGAGTTGAGTCGGAAGAGGAGTTGAAGAAGAAAGAAGCCAAACTGCTTGCCTACGACAAGGCAAAAGAATTTTCTGTGAAACATCAGGGATGGGTTTACGAAATCGCCGAGTTGAAGGTGAAGAGTCTGACGAAGGAGCTTTCAGAATTGGTGGAGGATGAGAAAAAACCTGAAGAGGTTAAGCCGCCGGACGAGCCTAACTCGGTAAAAGAGGAATAGTAAGCTGTATTTGGTGTTTGGTCTTGTTCAGCCTTTTTTTTCGAGGAGTTCGGTTACCTTCATAGTTAATTCCACTTGTTCGGCTTCGCTTAAAGGAAGCTCGCTTTCCAACATTCCTATATACTTGTTAATTTCTGAATCTTCTTCTCTTAGCTGGTCTATCTTTATATTTTGGTCCCTAATATTCTCGTCCAGTTCTGCCAAATCCAGACCCAAGTTAAATTTCTTATCCAGAAAAGAAAGAGTCAGCTTTATTGCCTGGAAATCTTCGCCGGCTGCCAAGTAAAATGGTATTTCCGGCCAGAGACTCACGCCGGGGATACCTCTGTTTTTAGCTACCCACAAAAGATAACTACTGATAGCCGGCGGCCCCTGCCAATTCATATCTTGGAGCCCGTAGCCTCGGAGCGATTCGGGGATTTGGTGTTGATTAAAAACCACAGATATCCGTCGCGGGCTGGTATGGGCAATTGGAGAGGAAGTTGCACTAATAGTATACAGCTCTTTTATCTTGCAGTAACTTTGAGCCAAATCTGCAATCGCATTCAAAAATCTGTATCGCTCGAATCGAGGCTCATTGCCTTTAAATATCACCAGGTCATTTCTTTGGCTATAATAAAATTTACCTTCTGGAAACTGGGCGACGTCATTTTCAATTACCACTCCCGCTAAGGAGAAAAAGTCCATCGGCTCAATTTCACAAAAACTTTTACTCTTGAACTTTTTATTCAAATACTCAATCACCTTCGGGCTTAGCTTGCCGCTATCCTGTTCCCAACCGACAATCAGAGAAGGATTTTCGAAGTTGGGTCGCTCGGAGAATCTAAAGATGCTTTTCATCTTGCGGACCTCCTTCCTTGAAAAGCTCATCGATATGTTCCATCATTTTTTTCTGTTCTTCTTCAGTTATTGGTCCCGGCTCAGCGGGCCTTGCATACCTCAATTTCTCAATCTCGTCTCTTACTTGTGGAGGTATCGCCTCCGCGTTATAAAGGCTTTCTAAAAATTCTTCAATATTTTCCTCTACCGTTCTGGCTAATTCGTCCAGTTGACTGAGGTCGACCTCAACATCCAGGATTTTGGTCAGAACCTCAAGAACGGATTTTGAGCCTCTGGGATAGGGCCAGGGAGCTCCCTGCAGATAATAAGGTATTTCACCCATTAGACAAACAGCTTCCAAACCCCTCTTCCTGGCTACACCTAACAAAAGCCCGTTCAAACCGGTGATGGTACCCTGGCTGCTTCTTCGGTCAATCTCAGACATTACAATGGTATTTTCATATTCCTTTATTTCCTTTATTAAGCTTTGCTTATTAGGCACCGCCCAAACTCTCGGTTTTACTGTGTGGTGAATTTGAGTTACGGCTGCTCCGGAAGTATAGACTCTCCGGCAGCCAAATTTTTCCGCCACATCCAGAACCAAGTTAGCTATTTTGTATGCCTTTTTGCCTTCGGCATATCTTGTTCTTCCTTCAGTCGGCTGCTCCTGGCCGATGAAAAATATTAAGTCCTGATTTTTAATTCGTTGGAAGTAAAATTTACTGCTGGGGAACTGAAGGTCTTTCAGCAGACCTCTCTCAATGACGACTTTTCGAGGCTCGAAGAAATCCAGGGGTTCAATTTCGCCGAATTCCTGAGCTTTTAACGCTCCTCTCAAACTATCTATCGCACTTATTCCAATGTTTCCAATCCCCGGCCAACCACAAAGCATAATCGGAGTGTTAAGTTCAGGTTCTTTGTAAAGTTTGATTCCCATTGCTTTATTTCCTTTCTATTTTCTTTTGAATCTCCACTCTTGATTAAGGTTTGTCCATAGGGACTCCATAGGAGAGCAAAGAATGGGAATGGTTATTCCTGCTTTTAATTTTTACCTGGACATTTTTAAGACGCCTGCTCCCTGGATTTTTCCCTGCTTAAGTAAAATCAGGGCCTCATTAGCTTCTTCCAGCTTAAATTCCTGAACTTCGGGGACAATCGGAATTTTAGCCGCCAAAGGCAGGAAATCTTCAGCATCTGTTTTGGTAATATTGGCTACACTTTTTATTTCTTTTTCCAGCCAGAGATGAGATGGGTAATCTAATTTCAGCAGAGTTTCTTTGTCCCTTTCTTCCTTTCGGATTGCATTTATAACCAGCCTTCCTCCTTTTTCCAGGACTCTCATAGCTTCGACCACCGGTTTCCAGGCAGGTGTAAAATCAATTACGCAGGCCGGTTTCCCCGGCGGAGTGTCTCCGGTCGCTCCAACCCAGTCGGCACCCAATTTTCTGGCCAAATCTTGATGCTCTTTCTGCTGCGGTCTGGTGAAGACAAAGACCTTGCAGTTCGGATATTTGTTTTTGGCTGTCTGAATGACAATATGGGCGGAAGCCCCAAAACCAAATAGACCAAGAGTTTGGCCGTCTTGCAGGTTGGCCAGTTTCAGAGCTCTGTAGCCAATTGCCCCGGCACACAAAAGAGGAGCTGCTTCTGAGTCGGAAAACCCGGCGGGAATTGAATAGGCAAAATCCTCTGAGACCACAGTGTATTCACTATAGCCGCCATTTGCGTGACAGCCTGTACCCTGAAACTCTGCGCATAGATTTTCATTTCCCTCGTGGCAGAAATCGCAATGTCCGCAGGCGGAATTTATCCACGCAATTCCCACACGAGCTCCTAATTTATATTTAGCCGCTTCGGAACCCAGACTTTCCACTCTTCCAACAATCTCGTGGCCCAAAATTATCGGTAATTTCGCTTGCAGCCTTCCTTCAATTTCATCAAGCTCGGTATGGCAAATGCCACAAGCCGAGATTTTTACCCGAATTTGCTTGGGACCAGGCTGAGGAATTGGCAAATCCTCCAGCTCTAAAGGTTTTTGTTCAATCGGAGCAGCTTTTTTGAGTATCATTGCCTTCATTTCTCAGCTGTCAATGTTAATGTACAACAATTAGGTTTTCAACGTCTGTCCCTGAGTCTGACTCGCGTTTTGGCTGCCGCAGCTTGCACCTGGTCAGCAGTTCGCAGCTCAATCTGCCCGTTCAGTCGTATTAGGTTGCAGCGTCCATCGTGAGCGGCGTTGGCTTCGTACACTAAGACGTTTCCGCCGGACATGTCCTCATTCTGGCCGGGGATATAAACGTATTCCTGTCCATCCGGAGCCGGACAGCGCAATAGTTGTGGGTCTGCTCCCCATTGCACCAAGGCTTCCAGGGATGGCGGAAAGCTCTCATTGTCGGCTGCATACATTCGTAAGTTCTGCCAGATAGAACGCAGATTGAGTTGGCACTGTAAGGCCAAGGCCTGGCGTCTTGTATCTACCAACGCCTCACCATACTGACTGCCTGCATCTCCCACACTTTTGATAATCCACCAAGCCCCAAAGCCAAGAAGGCCAAGGATAATAAGGGATATGACAATACCAACAAGCTTGCCGACATCCACACTTCCTCGTTGGGCCGATAAGGACTTTTGACGAGTAGGTCCTGGTTCGATAAATTCTTTCTTTGACTTTGCCACAATTTCGGCCTCTCTTTGCTTTTCATATATTGGGTTCAATTTTCGTTGTCTGTTTTTATCCGCTAAGCAGGCCGGGTAAAGGCAGACCAAGTAAAGCGCAAAATAGTGCGACTAAGGATAATATAATCGTCCGTAACCATCCGAGCAGCAAAAATGCTATAAGGATAAATATCCCGAAGCGAGCAAACTTGTTATACGCGTTCACTGCCTGACCGGATTTCAATAGGGCATAGACTAAACGTGAGCCGTCTAACGGCGGTACCGGAATTAGGTTAAACACAGCTAAGATAATATTAAACAGTATAGCCAGCAATACAAAATCACCTAATAGTGGTAACGCGCCAAGACCAAAGAGATGGAAAGCTCCGGTTAAAATAAGAGCCAGCAGTATATTAGCAAGGGGCCCGGCGGCGGCCACCCTAAAGATTTGCTTTTTGGTAAGAATCGAGAAGTTAACGGGTATGGGCTTTGCCCAGCCGAAACCTATAAGAGGCGGTAGAATAATTGTCCCGAACAGACTAATATGTGCAAGAGGATTCAGAGTCAGGCGTCCCATTCTCCTGGCTGTATCATCACCATATCTATAGGCCATCCAGGCATGCGCATATTCGTGAATAGTCAGAGATACAAGAAAGATAGGAAGAACAAACAAAAAGGTTAAAGCTCGGTTAGCTAACATTGCACCCAATAGTATAAAAGAAACGATTTTTCGTTTCAACATCCTACACCAAAACAAAGTTTCGGTCAACCCCGCACCTATTTTGAAATCTCGCTATTTGTTCAGCAACCAACATTAGTGGTCGCTGAAAATTGCCTGCTGCTGTTCACAATGAGATCGCAAAATAGGTGCGGGGAAAGTTAGGGAATCAGAGCAGCAGGAAATAAGGATGCCGGGCTACGCCCAGACGAGTAGGATATCAGGACATCAGAGGAGCAGCACCGTAAGGTGTCCTGCGGAGAAAAACCAACCTGATATCCTGATAAGCTGGTAACCTGATGTGTTGGGACAGCTTTTTAAGTAAAAAAAGATTGATTTAGCCCTTCTAAATATGTTAAAATGGGGTCAAGATCAAGTGATTGACAATCGCGACTTTAAGGCCCAAAGGTTGCAGGGGCTCTGTTTTGCAATAGGTCGCAAAATGGGAATCTGCAAAGATAAAACCGCGATTATTGGCCTAAAACATCGGTGAGGAAGGGAAAAAAGATGTCTAAATGTGTGAAAGTATTGTTGCTATCAGTAGTATTGATAGCCTTTTTGGCCGGTTTGACGGGTGCCCA
>Ga0307379_10007452_pt1 | contig 14879 bp, 17 predicted proteins | sample UN2MG_FD_202237 | JGI IMG/M metagenome (GOLD analysis project Ga0307379, IMG submission 202237) | Soil microbial communities from Risofladan, Vaasa, Finland - UN-2 | ecosystem: Environmental > Terrestrial > Soil > Coastal area > Acid sulfate soil | place: Finland: Risofladan, Vaasa | collected... | reverse complement strand
GTGCCGTTTTTGGACAAATGCATTATACCAGCTTGAAATGGGGATTTCGAGGCTTTTTTCGAGCGCCGCCTACAAAATCACGCTTGAGGCAGGCCTAGGCGGCAGTTTCCTTCGCTAGAGCAGCCGGAAGTCCAGACAGCTGTCCTGCAAGCTATAGGCGCTGATACGCGCAATCGCCGCCTTCTTTCACCGGCCGAGGCAGTGAACGTCGTTACTGTCGGTGCTGTGCACTCAGATCGATCCACTCCCGTTTTCCATAGCGTGTTCGATCCGTACGTTACGCAAGCCCTACCAAGTCCCATAAACGCCCAAGGCATGGGTTTCCGCCGCAGCATAAAGCCCGATCTGCTATGCCCCGGCGGCCGAATTGCGCTTGCCGAGAAAATGGGAACAGCACACACCCTGGCCACACTCGAGGTGTCTGGGAATACCCGCGCTCCGGGTCAGAGAGTCGCCGCACCGGGTGTTACCTTGGGTGAAACAGGTAAGTGCGTTTATACTCGTGGGACGAGCAATGCCACCGCGACCGCAACTCGTACTGCTGCTCTTCTTCATGAAGTGCTTCAGGAGCTTCGTGCCGAACCTGGAGGGGAACTGATCGATCAAGTTCCCATCGCCGTCTGGCTCAAGGCCCTTCTTGTGCACAGCGCTGACTGGAGTGCGGCGTGGCCCGTTTTGGAGGCGGCTCTCAAGTCGCCACAGAACAGCCGCCAGTTCAGGGAGTATCTTACAAGGCTGGTAGGCTATGGTGCCTCGGACCCGTTGCAGGTTGTTGAGTGCGCTGAGCATAGGGTCACGGCTCTTAGCGGAGGATTGCTCCATGCCGACAAAGCTCATCTACATCACTTGCCACTTCCTCCTTCTCTAAGCGGAAAACACGGCTGGCGCTGGCTGAAGGTGACACTGGCATGGCTTTCCCCCGTAAACCCATTTCATTCTCGCTGGCAGAAGGCGATGCTTTGGTTTACGCCCCACAATGATCCGCTGATGCTGGAGCGCCAACAGGCACCAAACAGCGCGACGCAAAGGGGAACCGTTCAACATGAGGTTTTCGGTGGCGAGGATGCCAGACCCTTTGTGGACGGTGACCGAGTTTCAATCCAAGTGAACTGTCGAGCGATCGCAGGAGACTTGAGTGACAGCGTTCCCTATGCTCTTGCTCTGACCCTCCGAGTTGCCGATCAACTTGATGTGAAGGTCTACGAAGAGGTGAAGGCGAGGATTCATATCCCAGTACCCGTCAGACCTTCGGAGTGAGTGACCCCTTCATCTCTTCAATCTTCCTGTTCAACAACGCAGTGATGCCTGTCTTTCCATCCGGATCGCGAAAGACCGTGTTTAAACGTATATCATGCCCGGATAGACGGGAATTGCAAGCAAAAAATTCCCATAGGTCGCAAAATTACCGAGCTATGCGTACTGCTGGGTCAATTCTCCGGCACGGTGTACCCGCGGGCGGACAGCCAGTTTCGCTGTTCGGGCGTGGCCTTCCTCGGGGAATCGACGTGGAGCCACACGTTTCCCATCACACGAATCCACCCTTCCTCCTCCAAGTCCACTTCGTTCCTCTTCAGCACGTGGCGGGCAAGCAAGTGGTGGGCACCATAGGTGCAACCATAGAAGCGGACGGCGGGGGAGAGCCATCCGTATTTCGAGTCGGGGACGAGCAGCCCGGTGACTGAATGGTCGAGGTCATCGAATCGGCACCGAACCTTGCTGATAATCCTGTCGGTCTTCGAACACAGCCGGATGCCGCCAACTGCATTTTCCCAGTAGCGACGGTCGGGCTTGGTGAACCACCAGGGCCGCGAGAAGCCCTCCGGCTGAATCAGGTACCATGTCTGAACGGCTTTCTCTGAGTCTTTGACCTTCATGGGCTGACCTCCGCTGCCCGCAGCCCGAAGTGGGCGGCGGCCTTGACGTACTCGTGGTTTGGGTCGATCTTCTGCCAGTCGTTCACGTCCGCCGGCGCTGCACCCCAGCGAATCTGTCCGTTGCCGTTGATCGAGACAAGCTCGACGAGGCGATTGCCCGAGTACCACAGTTCTCGCATGTTGGTCTTGCCGCCGGCGTCGACCAGCACGTAGCTGTTGTGGTTGCGTGACCAGAAGACGTCCTTGGTCGTGCAGACATCCTCCAGCAGCTTGTCCACGTAGCCCGGCCTGTTGGGATCGATGTGGCACAGCGCGGGCAGTTCGCGGTCGGCCTTGTGCCAGTAGTCTTGCAATTCGTTCGGGACATCGGCGTTGCTGATGGCCCACAGTCCGATCTGTGTGAGGGCTTCCAGCCATTTCCAGAACTCGGGCTGGTCGGGCCAGTGCTCGGTGACCGAAAGCCGTCCCGGCCCTTCGTTTTCCTCTACGATAGCAGGGCCGTACCAGTAAGCACGGGGGCTGCTGTCCCGGACGGAGTGGTTCCGCAACTTGTAAGTTGCATCACGCAGAACGAAGACACGCACTTCCCCTGTTTCCAGCTTCAGTGTGAGGACAGGTTCGGTCACTTCAATGATTGTTCGCTTCGCCATAGCTTCTTGCTCCTTGCATTGTGCGGGGTTGCTCCGCGAGCTCAAGGATGCGTTCAACAGGCCAGTCGAGCTCATCGGGTAGCAGCGGGATTTTGAACCTTCCGCTGGTATGCCGGCTGTTGACAATGCGGAACTGCCGGCGTTGCGAGTAAAGGGCAGGGTCGTATCCGATTTCTTCGCCGACCTCGGCCTGTATCAGCTTCACCACCTGGTGGTTGATGAGGTGGTTGTTTGCGGCGAGTGGCTGGTCCATCACCCGGAAGTCTATGACGACGTGGAAGCCGCGTCCGCCGCTGAAGAAAAGCTGGTAGGGCACCATGTAGCGGTCCAGGTGGGCGACCAGCAGCTTCACCGGCTCGATGGCGGCGGCAAGGTTGACGAGCTTCTTTTCCGGGCCGACGTCGAAGTCGAGGGCAAGATCAACATAGCAGTCGGGCGTGAGCTTCTCTTCCAGGGCGGCGATCCGGTCGGGCAGGTCGCCCACGGGATGTTTTGCGCTTTCAATCCAGTAGAGATCATCCTGCAGCGTGGCGATCTCGGCCCGGAGCATGGCATGGCTCTTCGGGTAGTGATTCAACGAGGTGAAGCACTGGTAGTTGTCGAAGGTGTCGCAAAAGGCTTTCAGGTAGTAGGGCATATCTGGTATCACGCACCACCGCGTCATGTAACGATCACGCTTCGGGTGGTCTTCGAAGACACCCGGATCAAGCCACCCGATTCGCTCCCAGAACCGGGTGGGGAAATACCTGTGTTTGATCCACACGCCTACGTCCGCTTTGTCGTGTTGATGCCATGCATCACGAAACAGCGTCTCCGCAGGCGTAGCCTCGAATGACCGCTTCATGCTTGCTCCGGGTCATGCGGTTACGCCTGTAGACTGAGGAAAGTTCTGCGTTCTGACTGCCGTTTCTCGTTCGCGGCTCGCTGAGGAGCCGCCGGCTTCGGTGGGGGAGGCTGCGGCGGCTGGGCCGGAACCTCCTGCGGCTGCTGAACGTCTTTCACTTCATCATTCATGTCAAGACTCCTTTCATTCGGTAGGCAGTTCAGGCGGCGGATTCGCCGTCGTCATCTTCATCGTAGAGCTCGCTGTGCGGGGCTTTCTTCTCGTACAAGGCTTCCATTCCGGCCTCGTTGAAGCCCGACCGACAGAGCATGTGGTATTCGCAGGGCGTCCCGCCGGTGCGGAAGCACGTGTCGTCGTTAATCGTCCACGTCTTCTTTCGGCGGCAGGCGAGAATCTGATCCGCGTACTGCCAGACCTGGCCGAGGACGCGCCGGCGATCGTTGGCGTCGAACATCAACGTCTCGCGGTAGAACAGGTCGGGATCGGCATCGTAGGCGGCCATCAGCCGCGTTTGGAACTCGTCGTGCGTTTCCGCAATCTGCCGCGTAACATTTGATTTGCCGCTCTTGTTCTTCGCGCAGGCTTCGGCGTAGCGGATTTGGAACTGGATGGTGCTTGACGAAGCATTTCGTGCACAAGGGCCCGTCGCCCCGTCCTGTGCCCGGGTAAAAAACACGACCTTCACCGACTCCTTCATCGAGCAGAAAACCCGCCACGGAGACCTCCTGAACGTTGCCACACACGCAATGCAGCCTGGCTTTGACCGTGATCGTCTCTTGGCTGAATGCGTCCTCGGGCTTGGACTGCGGCTCTCCGTCAGGCGCGGATTGCGTATCTCCACTAGACTTGGATTCCGGCGTTCCATCACCGAAGATCACCAACCCGAAGCGAAGCTCCTTTTTCACGTGCGGATCGAGCTCGCCGAAAATCCGACCGACAGTCTGCATCAAGGCCTCAATTTCTTTCATTGTCCATACACCCTTCGTCCAGACATTCTTCTGGCCAAACAAAACGGCCACCGGTCAGGAGCAACACGCCCCGATCAGTGGCCAGAAAAAGATGGTAGCGGATGCGGCGCGACCACAGAAGGTGCACATCCTTGTGCAGATAAATCCCTGTTGAAAGACTCTGTGGTGCAACAACAGCATCCGCCACCTCAGTTAGGAATCCGTGTGGTTACGACGCGACACGTCTCTGTGTCGCCGATTGTCTAGCCGGCAGCTTCGCGGGCCTGCCTCTCGGCCTGCTTCGCAACCTCAACGGCACGAAGCACGGCAATCGTGGCCTCGATGCCAACGGATACTTCGGTGGGGTCGTCGGTAGGGAGCAGCGGGGCGGTTTTGCCGTCGATAAACTCCTGATGGCCACACTCCAGGCAGGAAACATGCAGGGCCTGTTCATAGACCTCGAAATGCATGTCCTTGTCGGAAACCAGCAGGCTTTTCAGGGTAAAATCGACGGAATGGCCGCAGGTCAGTTTCAGCGTTACGTCTCGGGTGAGTATCGAGATAGCGTAAGCGCCGCTGCAAATTCGATCCTTCAAGGCTTCGGGATGCACGAAGAACGAAGCCAGCTCGGAATCGATGTGCTGTAGGGCATGGGCAACATTCGGCGGCACTTTCTTCATTCTGTACATCCCAAAACGAGCGAGGTGCGGACCTCGTTCACCCAGATGTAAGATAGAATTGTATGCCCAAGCCCATTATACCGACGCCCCAATGAAGCATCAACACACAAAATCGGGCGCCAAATCAGAGGCAGAATCAGCCCCCCCGGCTCCCCCGCCCCCGGAATAACGTCCGATAATATACGTTATGTTGCACTGGGGCCTGTTTTGGCCCCTCTTTCGCCTCCCCCGGCTGAATGCCGGGCACCCGGCGGGATGGCAGGCGCAGCGCCGGATGGTGGCGGTGTTTGCTTTGGATTGGTGCCGAGTCTCCTTGCCGGCGGTTTGGGGCGGTCAGTCTTCCTCGTATGCGATTCGGATGCGGTCCTCGCCGGCCAGAGCTTCGCGGAGCATTTCGATCACCGACAGCTTCACGTCGTTTTCCTCCAGCGTGTCGAGCGTCTCGTCGTCGATGGTGAATTCGCTTTCCGGTTCCTCGCCTTTAGCTGCCACAACGTCAAGGAGCTTCTCGAGCTCGGCTGGCTGACGTGCCCGATTTCCTCGCCGGTGCCGGCTCTGATCGGTAGTGGCTACCGCATAATGTGGCCATTGTCGCTTGCCCCGTTAAGCACGAAAATGCTATTTTCGAATACTGGATACGGCGGCTCCCCCGCCGATAACGTAACAAATGGAGGGAATGATTTGTCATGCTGCGGAATAGCCGGGACGGGCGCTTCGAGTTTCTGACGTTTCACGATGTCTTGCGTTTCGGTCTTGCGTTTTCCCTTGATTGTCGCGGCTGGCGAGGCTATACTTTCATCGTGCGGCGGTTCTTTTTTCCGGAGAGCATGATGCAAGCCATTTACGACAAGGCTGAAGAGTTGGCTGATCTCATAATTTCCAGCAGTGCCTACCGCAACTTGCGTGCGGCGGAGAAGGACGTGGAAGGGAACGAGGGGGTGAAGAAGCTGGTGGATCAGTTCAACCAGCACCTGACGACGATGGCCGAGAAGGAGAGGAAGCTTCAGCCGATCGAGCCGGAGGAGAAGCACGAGCTGCAGCGGCTGCGCGAGCAGATGCAGGGCAGCGAGATGCTGCAGCGGCTTCTGCGGGCGCAGACGGAGTATGCGATGATGATGAACAGGATCAATTCGATCCTGAAGACCAAGCTCGAGCGGCGAGAACCGGCGTCGTGAAGGCTTTCCGTCGGTGCGTGCGGCTTGCCGGACGATGGACGATGGCGGCGCATAAGAAACAGGCCTGAATGAAGATCGCGATAGACGTCAGCTCGATCGCCCGGCGGGACAAGTCGGGCGTTGCGATAAGCCTGACAAATCTGCTCGATTCGCTGGCGGCGGTAGACGGCGAGAACGAGTATCTGATCTGCTATCGTTTTTCGCGGCTGAAGCACTGGCGCTCGATTTACGTGCCGCCCGCCGCCAATTTCCACCTGCGGGTCATCCAGGAGCCGTTCCTTTTCCCCCGCAAAGCAGGCGTCTTCCACGATGGCGATGCACGGCTGCCGAAGTGCTCGCGGATGCCGCTGACTGTCACCGTCTACGACCTTTTCTCGTTGCTGCGCAGCGACCTCGCCACCGATGAGTTCAGGCGCAAGAAATGCCGCCGCTACCAGGAGATCGCCGACCGCGCCGCCCGCGTGATCGCGTGCTCCGAAAACACGAAACGCGATCTCGTTCGCGAGCTGACGATTCCCGAAAGCCGGATCTGTGTTGTCTACCCCTGCATATCGGGGCGATTTGCACCTCAGCAGCCGCATGAGGTGGAGATGGTCCGGCAGAAGTACAACCTCCCGAAGCCCTACCTCCTGTCGGTGGCGTCATTCTCGAAACGCAAGAACATAGATCGCCTGCTGCAAGCCTACGGCGAGCTTCGAAAGGCCGGCCGGATCGAGAGCGCGCTTGTGCTCACGGGCAGCCTTGAGCATTGGGGCGATTGGCGGCAGGCCGTGGAGCAGCACCGCCTTGGCGGCAGCATCGTGCTTACCGGCTACGTTCCGGATGAAGACCTGCCGGCGATCTATTCGGGTGCGAGGGCCTTCCTCTTCCCCAGCCTCTATGAGGGTTTCGGCCTGCCGCTGCTCGAAGCGATGCGGTGCGGCACTCCCGTGCTTACCTCGAACGTGTCATCGATGCCGGAGGTGGTTGGCGATGCGGGCCTGCTGGTGCCTCCGGAAGACCTTCAGCAGATCGAGGAGCGAATTGCGGAGATCGACGCGGACCCGGCGTTGCGTGAAAGGCTTTCGCAGAAGGGATTGCGGCGTGCGGCGGAATTTTCGAGCGAGGAATCGGCACGCAAGCTGATAGGCGTGTGGCGGGAAATCGCGCACTGAGTAAACCGCGTATAAAACCAATCACTGGCTCAGGCGCCTTCGCTACAGCCCGGCCGAATACACCTTCTCCAGTTGCTCCGCTTCCGACAGGTGCCGCGGTGTGATCATCACGCGATCCAGCGGAACGTCCCGCCCGTGATACTCGCGCAGGCCATCGGCATGTGGTTTCCAGTTCAGCTCCCCCAGCTTCATCAGCCGGCCCAGCTCGATGCCCGATGCATCGCGGAAAGCCTTGTAGACAAGCTCGGAGCAGTAGAGTTTTCCGTCGTCGAGCTCGAAGTCGTAGTCGTAGCGAAGTCCCTGGTATTTCTGCAGAGCCGCGATGAACTGCGGCAGATGCCGCCGGTGGTCGGGCTTCACCCGAAAGACGCAGAACCGCGCTCCCCTGCCCCGCCTCACCCAGTCGAGCAGCGCCGTGTCGTGAACGTCCCATATCGCTTCATTTACGAACCACTTGCCGTCGCGATTGACAACCACGCCGCAATGCGAAAGCGGCGATTCGGTTACGCCCTCTATCAGCCTCACCAGCTTTGACGCCCTCGGCAGCGACTGAAAAACGATATCGCCCTCCTGCGGACGATAGGCGTGGTAACGCCACACGGGCAGCAGGAAGAATCGCCCGCACAACCCCAACAGAATCAGAATGAGAATCGCCAGCCGGAGATATCCGGCCCTTGTCAATGGCAGAAGCTTCAAGTGGTTTGCTCCGTGAATGCAGGAAATCGGTGGCCACCGCCGCACCACATGTGATTATCCGGTTTTCGGGAGGAATATCAAGCATGACGGCGAGCCATTACGCGATAAAACCTCTTGCAATATCGCGGCCGTCATGCTATATTTTTCACCCCTGCAAAACTGATTGCGGCCGGCCTCTTCAGGCTGGTCTGTGCCGTTGTTTTCGTGATAAAGGGTAGCATCGGGCATGCGGATAGCGATCATTCATCCCGGCATGGACGTCAAAGGCGGCGCCGAGAACATAGTGGTGTGGCTGGCAGATGGCTTAATCCGCCGCGGCCACGTAGTGCAAGTGCTTGCAGACCGCTACACTCCAGCGCTCTGGCCCGCAGAGTTCTCAGACAAGCTCGATGTCCGCCTCATGCCGGTGTCGATATTGAACCGCATTTTCAATTCCAGGCGGCTCAGGCACTGGGACCACGTACGGCAGCTAAAGAAGATGCTGCGCGGATTCGACGTGGTGGTCGGCCAGCATTTCCCCACCTATTGCTGGGCGGCACAGGCAAGGGGAAGGCAGCGGTGGCGGCTTGTGTGGCTGTGCCAGGAGCCGCTGCGCAGGCTCCACCCGCAGGTAACCGATGCCCACCTGCTCGATTACCAGCGCTACACACCGGCGGGCGTTGAAAACGACCACCTGCTTGTCGCAGCAAACGAACGGCTACGCGGCACCGCCCACCGGCGCATGAGAGCCGAGCGCAACCGAAGATGGGACATAGCCGGCGCCCGGCAATGCGATATGATCGTTACCAACAGCGCGTTCACCGGCGATAACGTGCGGCGCATTTTCGGCAGGGAGCCGGTGGTGTGCCACCTGGGCGTGCCCCTGGCCGCCGAGCCAGAGTATTGCCGCGGCGATTACGCGGCCGTGCTCACCACGCTGGCGATCCGAAAGAACGTTTACAACGTGATCCGAGCGATGGATGTGCTGGTAAACCGCCGCGGCCGGAAGGACATCCGCCTGCGCATCGGCGGGCGCGGCCCCGACCGTGACGAGCTGGAGAAGAACGCGGCGGACCTGGGCCTCAAGGAACACGTAGAGTTCATCGGCGGAATGCCCGACGAGGACCTGCCGGAATTCTACCGCCGTGCCCGCCTCGTAGTCTACTGCCCCATCGACGAGCCTTTCGGCTTGGTGCCGCTTGAGGCACTGGCACAGAAAACGCCCGTAGTCGTCTCCAACCACGGCGGGCCGTCCGAGGTGGTCGAGCACGGCGTGATGGGCCTGCACGTGAATCCATTCGACCCCAATGACATCGCCGACGGCATCCAGGCGCTGTGGGACGATGAATCCAAGGCCCGCGCAATGGCCGAGGCGGGCTGCGCAAAAGTCAGAGATTACTATTCGCTTGAAGCGTTTCTGGACCGATTTCAGGCCCTGATAGCGGCAAGCCACCAGTAGAATCCGCCGGCCGGGGAGCAGTCGCTTCGTGCACAATGCACTGAGCGCCCGACCGATCTGGAGACGTCTGAATGTCGAAAGTCTTCCTGATTGTTCCGACTCGCGGCAACACTCCGTTCGCCACGCCGCACCTGGGCAGCGCGATGATGACCGCTTCGCTCAAGCAGGCTGGGCACGAGGTGAAAGTTTACGATTACGCATACCTGCGCGGCGACGAGCGAAGCTGGCCGGCGCTCCGCACCGAATTGGAGGCGTTCCGCCCCCAACTCGTAGGCGTGTCCGTTTACACCTCATCTGTGAGCGCGGCGCTGAATATCGCGCGCCAGGCCAGAGAGCTGCTGCACGTGCCAGTGGTGGCCGGAGGGCCGCACACTACGCTCAATCCCGACCGCATGATCGCGCAGGACTGCATTGACACGGTAGTAGTTGGCGATGGTGAGATCGTGCTGCCGCAGATCGCCGCCGACCCCGCGAAATACGCGAAACAGATTGTAGCAGGCGGGCAGGTGGAAGTGAAAGCCCTGCCGATGGCCGATTTCTCGTCGTTCTATCGCCACGATCGCATCCGCTCATATCCGCTGATGACAAGCCGCGGCTGCCCGTTCCACTGCTCCTTCTGCACCGTGCACACCGTTACTTCGCGCAAATGGCGGCCACGCGAGATGGACAGTGTGTTTGCGGAGCTCGACGCCGCAGTGGCCCAGTTTCCGAAGCTGCTGACCATAGAGGTGCACGACGACTGCCCCACCACCGATGTAAAGAGGTTCAAGCAGTTCCTTCGCGGCATCATCGACCGCCGTCTGAACGCGGCGCTGTCTGTGGCAAACATCCGCGCGGATACTGTCGACGAGGAACTCGTGGACCTCCTCATACAGGCGGGCAGCAGGTCGATCTGTATTGCCGCCGAGCACGGAAACCCCCAAGTATTCGAATTCATCGGCAAGAGCGAGAAACTTGAGGACATCGAGCGGGCAGCGAGGATCATAAAGCGCAAGGGAGCCAAGCTGAGGCTCTGCTTTGTGATCGGCCTGCCCAAGGACAACCTCACGCGCATCCGCGATTCCATAAGGCTGGCGCGCAAGCTCAACCCTTCGCTCATCTACTGGAACATGGCCCACCCGTTTCGCCATACGCGAATCCGCGAGTGGTACGAAACCAATGGCGGTACCATTCGCGACGACGACGACCATTCGTCCTACGTGGAACCCAGCCTCACGTGCGATGAACCGATAGTGTCAACGCCCGATTTCACCGCAGAGCAGCGAAAGCGGGCGAAGTTCTTGTGTGTGGTGGAGACCGATCAATACAGGCTTCGGGACGATGGCCTCCGAAAGCTCTTCTCCATTGCGTGGAATTATGGCTATACCTGGGCGGCGGTCAGATCGGTCGCACGCAAGGTTCTGGGTCTGAGTTACCATTGAGGATAGTTGCCTTGCCTGAAAACAAATGGGATGAATTCTACAAAACAGCCGATGCCAGCCTCGCCGCCGTTCTGGGCGAGCTGGAAACGCACCGCGATTTCATCCTCGAACTGACCCGTCAGCACCCGAAAACCGCCATCGAAGTCGGCTGCGGCCCCGCGCGGATAAGCTCATTTCTCTCGCTGTTCGGGATATCCATCACCGCGATCGATCGCGACAGCGGTGTGCTGGCCCGCGCCGCCCGCATCGCGGCCGAACTGCACAGCGGCGTCAAATTCGTCGAGGCCGACGCCTTCAGCCTCCCCTTCCCCGACTCCTCGTTCGATGTCGCCTTCCATCAGGGCCTCCTCGAACACTTCACGGATGACCAGATACGAAAGCTGATCGCCGAGCAACTGCGCGTAGCCCGCAGCGTGGTTTTCAGCGTGCCCAACCACCACTATCCCGAGCGCGAATTCGGCGACGAGCGCCTGCTCTCGCGCAAGCAGTGGCGGCGGATACTCAAGCCGTTCAAAACAACGAGAAGCACGAACTACTGCAGGCCGGTGTGCAAGCTACTGGGCCGCATCACTTGGCGAAAGCCTCCCATAATGTACCTCGCACGCATCGAGCGATAAAAAAAGGCCGCGATCCTCAGACCGCGGCCCGTTGTTCGCCCTGATGTACCGCCTTGCTGTTATTTCTTCAGCCCCATCTCGATCATCTTCTCTGCAATCTGGATCGCGTTCAGCGCCGCACCCTTGCGGATGTTGTCCGACACGCACCACATGTCCAGGCAGTTTTCGGCTGATGCATCCTGCCGCACCCTGCCCACAAACACCTCGTCCTTGCCCGACGCGTCGATCGCGAGGGGATAAACGCTCTTGCCCGGATCGTCCACAAGCTTGATTCCCGGCGCATCCGCCAGAATCTGCTTCGCCTCCTCCGCCGTTATCTTCTTCTCGAACTGCACGTTGATCGACTCGGAGTGCGCGTTGAACACCGGCACGCGCACACACGTGGCGCTCACGCCCATATTCGGCTCGCCGAAGATCTTCCGCGGCTCGCGCACCATCTTGATTTCCTCGCCGTAGTAGCCGGGGAAGATGTCTTTCAGCGTGCTCACCTGCGGTATCACGTTGAACGCGATGCGATGCGGGTAAACCTCGCGCTTCATTTCCTTGCCGGCCGCCCAGTCCTTCACCTGCTGCTCGAGCTCGACGCCGGCCGCGCGGCCGGTGCCCGACACCGCCTGGTAGGTGCACACCACGATCCTCTTGATGCGCGCCTTGCGATGCAACGGCGCCAGCGCCACCACCATCTGGATGGTAGAGCAGTTTGGGTTTGATATGAAACCGCGATGATTGCGCAGATGCTCCGCATTCACCTCGGGCACCACCAGAGGCACGCGCTCGTCCATCCGGAAATCGTCGCCGTTGTCGATCACTATGCAGCCGCGCTCCACCGCCGGCCAGCCATAGAGCTGCGACGCGCCCTTCGAGCCTTCGGTGCCCGCGAAAAACGCGAAATCCACGCCCTCAAACGCCTCCGCCGACGCGGGCTCCACGTCGTACTCGCGTCCGGCGATCATCTCTTTTCTCGCACGCGTAGCCAGCACCTTTATCTGCTTCGCGGGAAAGCCCCGCTGGTTCAGCACCTTCAACATCTCGGTTCCGACCATCCCGATTCCGACAACTGCAACGGTGTACTTCTTCACCATAAACTCCTGATCCGGAAAATGCCTTCAAGCCGCCAGTATTGCTGTGAATGAGCGAGTATACAAAAATCGGCTGCCGGTTTCAAGCATGAATCTGCCCAAACGCGTACCAGCTCGCCGCCAGCCGCCGAAGCACACCACGCCGTCAGCACCCTCGGCAGCCCCCCGCGCCCGACCCCGCCAAAGGCGGCCGATCATCCGTGTGCCGAGGACCCGCAAGGTCATGAGGAACCACATGCTCGCGATGAGGGAAGATGGGGAGATTTGAAGGGAAATAGGTCATTGATTTTCGGGCGTCACCATCCGGGATATACTTGAAGGAAGGATAGTCAAGAAACTGGGGTAGGGCGAGTCCTGACCACCTATGCAGAGCCAAACGGCCCTCCGCGATGGTCAGCAACTCGAAAGATTACACAGCAGTTACAAGGCATCCTCTTCCGGAGTCTTGCCATAGTAGTAGGACAATTTATCTCTCAGTGAAGCTCTCGTCTCCTTGGAAAGCTGCAGCAACTTCGTCTCAATAGGAAACTTTTCGGGCTTGATGACCAGCGGGCACTTGACGCAGACGATGGCTCTGAAGTCAACCGCGTAGTGGCCTTGTACGTGGGTCGTTCTCTGGCAACTGATCTCGTAATCGCCTAGCAGCGAGTTCGGAGCATATACGAAGTAATCAGCGAGAGTGTACTGCTTGCCCATGGCAACGCGGCGAGTCCTCTCTGTCGGGTCCATATTGTCCCACTTGTATGGCGGTACCGCTTCCCTTGCTTCCATGGGCTTGTTTATCACGGTCAGATCGTTGATCCAGCTCGAATTAAGATACCAATTAGGCTCGACTTGCTGAAGAGGTGCCAGTTGGAGATAGCCGTCTCTAATCGCGCAGCAGGGCGAGAGAACAATTGCGAGGCGATGGCAGACTTCCACACGGTAGACGGATGGCAATCCATCTACGAAAGGCTGCTCGATAAGGAGCTTGCCGCATGCAAACCCGCGCACAACATCACCGAAACGCAGCATCTTATCGTTCTTCTCGCTGTAGAACATGGCACCAGAAGCTATTTGTAGAATTCGTCCACATCATGGTAGCGGGTCGATTCAATCTTTTGGCGCAGGCTGCGGAAGTCGGCATTCACCCGCACCTCGACAACGCCTTGGAATTCGCCTGCATTTGTGAACTCCAAGACCACCTCATAAGGTCCGATAGGGTAGACCACCAAGCGGGAAGCGGACTCGGCTCTTGGTTCAGCGGCTACGTCCCCCGTAGCCACGTATGCATTCGGTCTGTCCTTTTCGCTCATCATGGTGTTGATCCTGATTCTGCCGGATGCTGCCTCATGAAGCAACGCACAGGCTCCTTGATCGTTCTCTCATACTCGTCCGAAATCAGCTCATGCAACCTGTCAGTCACCGATAGGTATTCCCCTGCCTTGACGTACGCCGCTGAAGCGTCGAAATCCAGAAGCAGCTGGTCGCTCTTTTCCTTCGGCTGAAGTGCCTCGGTGTACCGCAGGGAGAAGCCGTTCCTTTTCACAAGGGCAACGAATTGCATGATCTCGGCATCATCAATCGCAAAACGCCCAACAGGCAAGGCCGTGTTGTAGTAATCTTGGAGAACAGCGTTTGTCTTCTGTGGGAGCGGGCATACATCCATGTACCTCAAGCCAAGCCGCTCAATCACCGGAAGGTTCGCCACGCGAAGAAAGTTGGAGACAACAAACTCAATGGTGTCCCTGAAGCGTGACTCGGCCGAAGGATTGCTGTAGGTTCTGTGCCGCGAGGAGTGGATGCCAAGCGCACTTGTCATGACGTTGACTTGCACGCCGGTGCCGGATAAGAACTGCCACACTTTGCCCCGCCTTTCGTCCTCGATCTCCTGGGGCAATTGTTCGAGTTTGGCTTCGGGACCCACGTCGGCAAAAACCAGATGGCGGCGAAGAAGAAGTTTCGACTGGGGGAACTCCTTCATTATGCCAAGCTGAAAATCGCCAATCTTGCCTTCAATGAAGAAAAGATTGGGGAACCGTATCTCAAAATGCACTTCACGCACGGTAGGGTTTGGGTAGACTTCGTCCGTAGTCACGTGTAGGCCTCGCTTTCCGTGGGTGGTTCGATCGCTGATGTACGTTAATCATAGTCATCTGCCGCCAGCAATCAAGCGAAAAGTGGGATCGGGCCGCTCCGCCTCCCGAGGGCGGGGTCGGCCAAAAGCGTAAGACGCCGGCAGCAGTCATCAAATTCTATTTCGCGAACCAGGCAAAAGCAACAAAAATTAGACGCAACCTCCCTTCAACGTGGGCGCCGGCCAGT
>Ga0307379_10007451_pt1 | contig 14879 bp, 16 predicted proteins | sample UN2MG_FD_202237 | JGI IMG/M metagenome (GOLD analysis project Ga0307379, IMG submission 202237) | Soil microbial communities from Risofladan, Vaasa, Finland - UN-2 | ecosystem: Environmental > Terrestrial > Soil > Coastal area > Acid sulfate soil | place: Finland: Risofladan, Vaasa | collected... | reverse complement strand
GTAATCCGGGTCGGACTCCGATATAACGTAAAGGAAAACGAAACGGAAACGGAAACGGTTCGGAAACTCCTTTTCGGCTTCGCTTTTTCCTACGGGATACTCTCCGTCGAAAAGGGAAAGATAGTCCGGAAGGAAACCGAAAGAAAGGAAAAGAAAACGGCGTAAATTTTTTCGAGCGATAGTCGGAAGGGGGAAGCGGGAAACCGTTTCCCCCTTTCTTTTTTCCCCCTTTCCCCCGGTATCCACTTTTCCCCCTTTTCCCCCTTTTCCCCTTTCCTACTTTATCGGGGAAAATTCCCCTTTCCCCCTCTCCGGTTTCCCGAAAAAGAGATCCTTTTCCGTTCTATTCCTTATAACTCCGTTTCCGGTATCCTATCCCCCCGAATCTATTAGGGAAATCCCCGTTCTATTAGGTAGAATAACGTTTTAGAATCGGGAAAACCCTTTAGAATCGGGCGTGTATAGGCCGTCTAAAATCCCGGAGTGTGGAAGTCCCCCTCGTACTCCCCACCATTGAACTCCTATACTCTTTTCAATTTCCGTTTCTGAACTCTGTTTTCTTCTCTCCCCTAGTCTAGGGTACGGTTAACCAATTTGAAGTCCTTAGAAGGGGAATCAGGTCGGGTTAAAGGGGGGTATCTACTAGGGGGAAGGGGGGTTATGAATGGGGAGATTCTCAAGCCTACCCCATTCTGATTTTTTATAATATAAAATGAATTTCAAATTTCGTATTCGGAATTAAAGTTGCTATTTACTTCCGTCCGATAAGGAGGATAGGATAGAAGGACTTCAGGTGGAAGGAGACGAAGGGTATGGATGAGATGCTTCCTGATTTTAATGGCCATGAAATTGATCTCAGCAAGTTGATCCTCGTTCTGGCGGGTACGGGGATGACAAATCAAGAGATAGCAGTTTCTATCGGGCTGACCTTACCTAAATTTAATCATTTGCTAGCGAAGCATCCTGATTTCAGGGATCTTGTCAATGAGGCGAAGGAAGGGCCGAATCATCTGGTTGAGCAGAGCCTCTTCAAACGCGCTCTCGGATTTCAAACGAAAGAGGTTAAGCATAAGGACGGGAAACCAGTCGAAGTCACGATCAAGGAATTCGCTCCTGATCCTGTCAGTTGTATCTTCTGGTTGAAGAACAGAAGTCCAAAACGGTGGCGGGACGTTATCGAACACCGGCACTCGCTGAGGGACAGGATGGATCGGGCGCATACGGCGATATCAGATCGGACTCGGGGCGAGTTGTCTTCAGGTGCGGACGAATGACCCTTATCCCTGATCATATTTGGGGGATTTGGACGGTTTGGCAGGAAGCCAGGGGTGAATCCTATAAAGGGAAGGTCGCCGTTGCCGAAGTCATACTGAGGAGGGCTGAGAAGAGGTATTCGTCAGACGGTACGATAGCTGGAACGGTTTTGCGGCCCCTACAATTCTCCGGTTGGAACTCCAGAGACCCAAATAGACTCAAATCCGTGAAGGTCGATTCTGAAGATCCCACAATGGTCGAATGCATCGACGCTTGGAATGAAGCGGAATCTGGGTCAAATCTATCCAAAGGGGCTGTATTATACCATAATCCCGCTATTTGTTCCCCACGTTGGGCGAAAAACACCATCGTTGTAGCTAGAATTGGTAATCACGCTTTTTCTGTACCAAAAAATTGGGGAGGAGTAACCGTTGCCTGACGATAAGGATAACAACGAGAGACACCGCACTTTAGCGGAAAGATTTGAGCAGGACAGAGAGGGCAAAAAGGAGACGACCAACAAATGTTCACAGACGAAAACCTGCTACGATTTGCTCCGTCCGTTATTGGGGCACTCTTTGCCGGAGGATTCGCTTGGGCTACCGTGCGGTGGGAGCAGTGGTCGATGCGTAGGTCTATGCGACGGCACGAGCGTGCCACGAAATTCATTCTCCATACACTCATCGTCCTTGCTCAATCCCACAACGAAAATCATCAGACTCCCGAATCCACGCGAATTGACCTTTCCGAACTATCTCAAATACTTGGCGGTAGCGATAGAGAGCGTTGATTCTGATCCTAGCGATTCAAATTGTCCTAGATTTCCACTTCTTATGGAACCACCACCCCCTCCTCCGCACAAATGGCCTAAGAGATACCGGATAGCTCTTTGGAAAGGTGTTACTTGCGGGGGAGTCTTTTTAACCATGGATCCTATTCTTCGTTGGCTTTGGGGGGCGTAACCTTCAAACAAGGAGGTCATCTTGGATTCAATTTTAAGTTTAATAGTTTCAATCTTTATAGTCTGTATGATTCTTTTTTGTGCCGGGTGGATGTTTTACAAATTCGGCAAAGGGTCTATCGCCGTCAAAATCCAGAGATACGTCGCTTCCGTGAAGAAATGGTTGCATGATCGGAAGGCGACCACGGAGAAGGTCTAATGTGGGTGTTCGTATATATTATGATTATGATTATCATTGGACTTTTGATTCGTGATGAGTTTCGCTATCACAACAAACTCATAAAGAAACTACAAGACGTACCGAAGGAAGATCCACCGAGCAGCTACAAGAAGGGTTTATTGTAGGAGGAAATATGGCAGAGGAAGAAAAACCCCCTCAAGAAGTAAGACCGCCTCGCACGGAACGCAAAAGAGGGATGTTTCGTGAGTCCGATGGAAAGATTTCCGCGATAAGAATACTGATGCTCTTATGGGGAATTGGATTGTTCATAGTTTGGTCTTCAATTTCCCTCTACAAGATGGAACCAGCGATTATCGATGGTCAACTTTTATTGTTTGCTTCTTCAATAGTCCTCTATAAGGTGGGCCAAAAATTTGGGGAGAAAAAATAATGAAATGGAAAATTCCTTTTCTGATTCTTTTTGTTTTCATAGTGAGCACCGGATTTGTCAGTATAAGTGGTGCGGAAACCCTGTCTTGGAACGCTGTAACTACCTACACAGACGGGTCAACTATTCCATCAGCGACAAGCAAGACCTACCGTGCGTTTTGGAGTACCAGTTCCTCTCTGGCTACCTTACGTGAAATGGGATCATCGTCAAGTTCTGTATCTAGGACATTTAACGTAAATTCCGAAGGCATGACCAGAGGAACATCCGTATACTTCACCGTTCGTGCCACTGTGAATGGGGTGGATAGTGCCAATGCCACTCCGTTGGCTTGGGCAGTCCCTTCGTTCGCTCCTTCGGCCCCAACGAATTTGCGTGTGAACTAAGTAGGAGGGTAAATGCCGGAGGGTCGTAAATGGTCGATGGGAGAAAGAGAGGGGGAGAAACGCCCCTCGTCCTTAAATGGTGCTCTGTTTGCGGATCGTTTGCCGGTTTTCAAGATTGTCCTGAAGAAATGGTGGGTAGTGGGAATCATTGTGCTTCTCCTTTTGATTGCCCTCGGAGGATGGGCACAGGCTATAAGGAACGGGGCAAAGGTCGATGGGTTGTTGACGGAGATTGAAACGATGAGGGTTGAATTCGAAAGAGAAGTCGGGTTGAAGGATTTGGCAAGGGAAGCACAGGAGTCAGCATATAATCACGAAATGGAAAAATTAAGAGACTCCTATTCTAAAAATAAACGTAAGTATACAAAAAGGAGAAGTAAGACTAAAAAATGGAATCCACCTAAAAATCTTATAGAAACAGCGAAGCGATTTCGGATTCATGGATACGAGGCGTATATCAGATGAAAACTTGGGTTTGGGCTTTGGTCTTTGTATTGACCTTCCCAACCCCCATTTTGGCTTTCCACGATGGATCGATGATTCCACATGGTACTGATTCCATTTGTTTCAACGAGAGTGGGGCCAATAAAATTCTCAAAACTTTGGAAGACTACGATGGTCTGATTTTAGACGTCAGTAATTGCGAAGGATTGATTGTAGAATGCGAAAACCTAGTATCGACTTGCAACGAGCAATTGGAATGGAATTCAAATGAGATTTTAGTATTGATCGAGCAGCGCGACGAAGGCATCCGTATGTTAGAGGATGCGCAGAAAGCCGCGAAAATAGCCAAGAAGGGAACGTGGTGGGAACGTGCCAAGAGTAATAGTAAGTGGTTAGGCTATGGAGCAATCATAGGAGGAGCCATTATTTTGGCGATTACGAAATGAAAATATGCCGAAAATGTGGAATAAAAGTTCCTATACCCGAAACTGGTCCCATGCTATGCCCAATATGCAACGGATTTATTGAGAGACGCAAGGAAACAATGAATTGCCCAAAGTGCAAAAATCCCGTATTCGTACCTAGAAACAAATCTACTATTTGCCCTTATTGTAAAGAAGTTCTGCAGTATTAAAGCGGAGGAATATTTTATGGGCGATTTGATTTTAATTCGTAGAAAAGGCAGTGGTGGAGGGAATGGGAATGACGGCGAGCCTCCGGATAAACCATCCCCATTACGTCCTAGAAAACCTCGTGTTAGTAACAGAGACATCGAGCCGTTTATAAAAGACCCTGCATCTATCAGTTCCGATTTATTGGATTTGGTTGATCTGCCTCTTCCTGCGCCCATACTTAGGAGAGAAATTCAACGCCAGGAAAAGCAAAATCCAATAAATAAAGAAATAGATTTGATGAAGAAGTATAAAGAAAAGCCTCTTTTATTTTGGAGGGATGAACTAGGTATTCCTATAGATCCATGGATGAATGATAAACCTCCCAAGAGTTGGAAACCTGGCGATCCTGTTCCTCTCTGGAGTAAGCAAAGGGATATTATTAAGGCCATGGTCGAGCATCGGAAGGTGGCCGTTAAATCCGGACACGGCGTTGGTAAGACGTTTCTGGCTGCGGGGATTACCCTGTACCTAGCATACGTCTGGCACGCTACCGGGATGACTACAGCCCCAACCTTCCGTCAGGTTCGTCGTGCTCTTTGGGGGGAGATTCATTATCAGTACAACCGTGCCCGTGTCCCTCTAGGCGGGAAGATGAACCAAGTTTCTTTGGATCTTGGAGATAAGTGGTTCGTTGAAGGATTCGCCACCGATAAGCCAATGGATAACATTACAGGTATTCACGAAGAGAACATTTTCGTAATTGTTGATGAAGCCGGGGGTGTCGTACCTACTACCTTTGAGGCGTTGGACGCTTTGCTAACTTCGGAGAATACCTTTGTATTGTATATTGGAAACCCTGTAGACCCTACTGGAGCATTTGCGGAGGTTTTTAAACCAGATTCTGGATTTAAGAATTTTACCCTCAGCTGCTATGATTGTCCAAACGTAAAGCACGATAAGGTTTTTTATCCAAAGCTAACCGTTAAGAAGTGGGTAGACGATAAGGTAAAGAAATGGGGCTCAGAATCTAATCTGTTCCGTGTTAGGGTTTTAGGAGAGTTTCCAGAGGAGAGCAAGGATACCCTTATCCCCATTCGGTATATTGAAAAGGCTTTGGAAAAGGGGAGAGAAGGACTTTTTCCAGCAGATCAGATTTATGCTTTTGGATTGGACGTGGCTAGACAGGGTTCGGACAGTACTACCTATGGAATACGGTATAGATCAGGACTTTTTAGACTTCATGAGTCTACCCAGAAGAAGCGGGAAACGGAAACCGCAGGAAAGATGGTAGACATCTACAATGAATTTATTCCTGAATTCAAATATAGGGATTTGAATACTTTGGAGAATAAACTGAAAGAGCTAGGGGGCAAGGAGGAAGAAGCCTTCTTCCCTCCAATCAACGTGGATGATATCGGGGTTGGTGGAGGGGTGGTCAGTATTTTAATAGAGGACGAATATCCAACCAATGGCGTAAACGTAGCAGAGTCTCCTGATCCCTCCGATCCAGATGAAGCGAAGTTGTTTCTAAATAAGCGTGCCCAGTATTACTGGAATCTGAAGAAACTATTCGAAGGTGGGTTAGTGGCTATAGATGACGAAGAGCTGGCCTTCGAATTATCCAAATTAAAAATGGAATTCCTACGGAGCGGAAAAATTAAAATAGTGGACAAGGAAACCATTAAGAAAGAATTGGCTGGTCGTAGTCCAGATAAGGCTGAATGTATGATGTTGGCCTTTTCGATGGACTATGCCGATGTGGAGAGGGAGCTAGTCAGATTTATTTAAAGGGGGAAATGTCATGGCGAAGAGAAGGGCAAAAAGGATCAAGTTGAAGTTTCCTCACAAACCACCTGTGCTGGTTAGGCCAGAGGTTCTTGAGGAAGCAAAGAAAAAGAAAAAATAGTAGTACACGCGAGGTGGTTGTATGAAAGGGTTTTGGGAAAAGTGGAGGGTCATGATCTCTGTAATCGGTACGTTCTTGTTTGTGTTTGGTTTGGCTACAACTTTCGTTGTAAAGTCCCAATCTATCGCTACTTGCGAACAGGTGGAAGAGGCTAAATCGAGTGCAGTAGGTGTTCATAATAAAGACTTCGCAGAACTGTCGGAAGTCTTGAGAGAACAAATTCAGAAGAGCGATAGACAAGAATTAGACAGACAGCGAAAAGGGTTTCAGCAAGAGGTATACGCAATCGAAGATAGGATGAAAGTGGAAGGGCGAACCCCGTATCTTGTGGATCGGTGGAGATGGAATAAACAGCAGTCGGATGATACTAATCTGAAGTGGAAAGAGCTGTACGAATAATGGAGAAAAACGGAGGGTGAGGGCATGTTTAACCAGATGTTGGCAGAATCGGTTGCTGGGGCGGTTTTTTGGTTATTGATAATATTCGGAACGGGCATTACCTTGCGGTTTCTGATAAGAGATTTCATAGATTTTATGCTGAGCGATGTAAGTAAGAAACCGCCAGAGGAAGAAAGTTAGCTAGAGGCAGATAAAAAGAGTCGAGAATAATCTTGATACGGATTATAGTTAAATTCAACGGCTTTGTCCATAGGAGATAGGAATGGCGAACCGCTTAGAGCAATTGAGGAGAGGCACAATCGGAAAGAGTTCCATCGATGCGGTGTTTTTAAGAAATAAACAAATGTTAGGGGTAAACGAGGATCAAATAATTCGGGAGTCATACAAGAAGTCAGATTTGGTGTATGTCTGTATTTCTACCACTGCCAAGGCTATATCTCAAATTCCGTTAATGGCTGTTAAAACTTCAGGACAAGGGGGTCAATATCGACCTCTTCCAGAGTCAGACCCTTGGGTTAAATTAATTGAACGTCCTAACTACATCACAGATAAATATTCATTTATCGAGTCGATAATTACCCATTTGCTTTTGGATGGGGAAGTGTTCGTAGTACCATTCCCTCCTAAGTTAAACCCGCCTAGTTCCCTTTGGATTGTCAGAAATAAATTCATTAGCCCGGCAAGAGATTCTAAAACGGGGCTTTTGATGGGGTGGCTCTATAATCAGTCTGGGCATACTACGGAGTCTGGTAACGTAGCAAGACCAGATTCCATTCCATTAGGCATTGACGAAGTAGCCCGTATCTTTTTAATCAATCCATATGATCCATTGAGGGGAATGTCCCCCATAGAAGCGGGGAAAATGAGTATAGTGGTAGATTACAAATCGGCATTTTATACCTCTGTATTCTTCGATGAAGGTGCTTCTCCTGGAGGGGTTATTTCCACAGAACAAAAATTAGGGGATAAACAATTCAACCGTACTAGAGAGCAATTTGAGTCTCGTCACCAGGGATTCAGGAAAGCGCATAGAGTAGCCGTTTTGGAGCAAGGGCTCAAGTATACCCAGACGGGTTTGAGTCAAAAAGATATGGAATTTGCGGATTTGCGTAAGCTCTCCGCTGAAAGAATCTATCAAGTTTTCGGAATGAAAAAGGCAATCGTCAGCGTAGTCGAAGATGTAAACTACGCCACGGCTAGGGAAGAAAGAAAGGAATGGTGGGAAGGTACTAACCTTCCCTTAATGTCAATGATTACTTCGGCGTTGAATTTTGTTCTATTTAGGGACTCTTCCAACGTCAAGTTAATTTTTGACATTACTGCAATAGCCGCTCTTAAAGATGCATTAGAGTCAAAGGTAACCACTGGGTATAAACTATGGCAAATGGGATATACTGCTAATGAGATTAATGATAGATTGGATTTAGGATTTGGTACTAAGTCTTGGCGTAATATAGGATATATCGCTGCTAATATATTGCCCGTAGAACGGGCTATCAATCCCCCCGAGCCTCCTCCCGCGATTCCAGCACTTCCCCCTGCCCCTTCTGAGGAGGTTCCGCTAGAAGAACCCCCGAAAGCATTATCTTCGGGGATTGATGATAAAGTTCCGGATAAAGACGATATCAGAAATGAACGACTTTGGGAAAACTTCCTTCAAAAGTTAGATGGTTTAGAGGAAAAATTTGAAAAGAAAGTAACCAGAGTGTTTGCGGATATGAGAAGGCGTTCTTTGGATAATTTGTACAAGAGTGCTAAAGCTCCCAAAGACCTAGATGATGAATTTTTCTTGGATGATTCTAAGAATATCTCTAAGTTTACTGATCCCATTTACGAAAGGTCTTTGATTATAGGATTCGCTTCTTTGTTCGAGGAAACTGGAGAGGAAATTTTTTGGAGCGTTTCCGATGCGGAAGCTCAAGCTTTTCTTTTAATGAAAAACATCAAGATAAAAGGAATCATTCAAACTATTAAGAATCAAATCAGAATAGAATTGATGGAGTCTTACCAAAACGGAGAGACCATAGACCAGATAGCTGATAGAATACGAAGGGTGTTTAACGTATCCAAGAGTAGGGCTAGAACCATAGCCCGTACAGAAATCATTGGTACCGCCAACGAAGGTAGGCATTTGGCTATTGGTAGATCAGGGTTCGGTGAGAGGCAATGGTTTACTGCTATGGATGAAAGGGTACGTCCTCAACATAGAATGATGCATGGTATGAAAGCCAAATTAGGGGAACCGTGGGTTATGCCGGACAGTACCTCCTTACGTTTTCCTGGGGATTCGAACGGCCCCGCCCATCAGGTAATAAATTGTAGATGTATAGAAACCGTAGTACCAGAATCTCACCATACGTATTCAGGAGATGGACGAGCGGAACATGGAGCGGAACAGAAACGTGTAGAGGAAGTGGAAATCAGAGTAACTGAAGGATTGGAAGAAATGGATAGAAAGATTTTGGAAATGGAAGACAGGAAAAGACAAGATAGAGAAGAATTCGAAATCAAATTGGAAGAGGTAGGGAAAAAGGCATTAGAGGACTTGGAAGAAAAGAGGAGAAGGATTGAGGAATTGGAAGAGGACAGTAAGCGGGAGAAAAGTGAACTTGAAAGGAAAATAGAAAGTCAGGAAGATGTTCTTAAAGTTCTAGAGTCCCAATTCGGTTTAGTCAAAAAGGAATTGGAAAGCAAAGATGGATTATTGGGAGAGGTTTTGAAGGATGCAGAAACTAACCGTGGAAACTCTTTCGATAAAATATTGGAAGAGGTTAGAAGTAACATAGATTTGATTAAAGGTATGGAGGAACGATATAATAAGGAATTGACTATTTTGAACGATTTAAGGCAGAATGACCTAAAGGAAATAAGAAATATAGTTGGAACGATTCCGAAGGAAGTCAGAATTGATAGCATAAAATTGGATATGCCTCCTACGGAGGTGAAAGTCGTAATTGAGGATAAGGAAAAACCTCCGAAGTTGATTGAACGAAAGAAGAGAATAGTGAGTTTCGTTCGGGATGAGAAGGGGGTATTGAAGGGGGCTGAAATAGAAGAAACGGAGGGAGAGGAGTAATGGCGTTAGACTCAAGACTATCGAATGTGTCGGTAAATGCAGAGGCTGATGCTTTTGGTGCTCTATTCAATGGAGGGTTTTTAAGGATTTATTCTGGATCTATGCCCTTAACCGCCGATCACGAGATAACGGATCAGGTTCTTCTGGCTGAATTGGGTTTCGAAGATCCAGCATTTCTTGCTGCTGTTAATGGGACCATCACCGCCAATTATATTGCACCAGATACCTCCGCTCCTAATACTGGTACTGCTTCTTGGTTTCGTTGTATAGGAGAAGATAGTGTTACGAAGGTAATGGATGGAACCATTGGAACCTCTAACGCCAATTTACTTTTAAACAGTCTTCAAATTCAGCAAGGAGCTGAAGTTGCCGTTACAAGTTTTCAACATACGGTGGTTAAGTCGGGATAATCAAATTAGGAGGTAAGGGAAATGGCCATTGGAACGGATTTTGAAATCCAGCTAGACAAAGATGTTCGGTACATTGGTACCGCGCATGAGGGGGCGGGTGCGGGGTATTACACCGTTCTTGAACTCCATCAGTGGCTCCAAGGGTTGGCGGACGATGCGAGTTCCTCATCCGATGACTTCCTGGATATTACTCGGGATACGCCATCGGATAAGTCTTACGACACGATTATCACGCTCACCAACGGGTACAACATAGATCAAACTGCGTCGGAACATCTCTACGGCGGTTCGATCATCCAGGCAGCTGGGTTCGAGATTTATGACGGACTTCAGGTTCTTGCGAACGAAGGTTGCTTCGTTGAGATCATTCAGGACGGGTCGAAACTTGCAACTGACTTCTGGAATTCGATTCCGGATGGGGAATCCGTTGCCGGCCTGAACCGGGATATCGCAAACGGAATCTCCGCAAGATTTCTCCTGAAGGTTCGTACTGCAGACGCAGACATCGATGGACGGAGACTGATCTGCCAGACCAGGGAATGGTTCTATACCTTCTCTGAGTTCAAGGTCAACGGAACCCTGCGAGGCGTGAACGCTGTTCCGCTTACCTACGCCCTTGACTTGAACAATGAGACGGCAGAGGCTACCGTTTCCGGGTGGACGGGAATCGTAAACGCCTTGGAAGGATACTCGAACATCGACGTGGATAATGATGCGGTCGATGAGTTCTACTACTCGGAGTGGGACAGGGCCGGGTACACGATCAACCAGTTCTATGAACGCATGAAGTGGCTCACCCGTAGAGGATCGACCTCCACCTTCTATGGATTTACCTCCGAAGGTGAGTTGTTCCGGGGGATCACTCATGCAATCGGGATTACTCCTGGGACAGGAACGTGGGCTCAGCCTGAAACCCTCTCATGGGGATCAGGAGCAACGGCAGGAACCGGAATGCTTATTGCGGTGGACGATACGGATGCAACGGCAACAAGCGAATTGTGGTTACAACTTACGACTGGAGTCCCGCCGACAACGAACCTCATCACCGGGGCGGGATCGGCAACAGGAACAGCAAACTCTGTCACGGAGCGGGTGCTTTCCTTCCCGTTCTGTGGGGCATCCACCGGAACGGCCATAGTCGGCGCGTATGGGTTCGGTATCGAATATGCCGACCTCGCTGTGAACGACAAGATGATTTCACTCGCCGGGGGCGCACCGAAATCCCCGCCGAACAACCAAACCTTTACTCTGAGCGGAATCCGTACCACGGACGATTATGCACTCGTCGGGCCGCTTGGGTACAAATTCTACTACGACAACGAAGGTGGCACCCCTCCATTTGTTGTTGGGGAAACAGTAACCTTCGATACTCCGGGGACAGCAATCGTAGCGGAAGTGCGGGACTATGGCCTTTACGGGGAATTGGTGATTGGTGAAATATTGACCGGATCACTTCCTGCAGATGATGATACTATCACCGGGGATGGAGGTTGTACGGGAGATGTGAACGGCACTCCTACCAATGCCATTAACACTAGGCAGTTCACACTGAATGGTGAGCTTAACGGCGTGACTACGAGTGTAGTGGTCACCGAAGCAATTCCAGCGGATACCCCCTCATCTGGAACAATCAGGGTCAAGAGGGCAAACGGTATCTATACCAGACATCCGTATTCGACTTGGGCGACCAGTACGTTCACGATCACATCTCACGACTTCACCACGAACACCGCACCAGACGATACCAACGTCTTCATCTCGTACATCGATTTGCAGGCTGCGGCATCAACCGCTACGTTCGTAGGAACCTATACAGCACTTCGAAATCTTCTTGTTCGTGTAAGGTCGGGAGCGGTAACGGCTGGATACTCCCCGATCAAGACCTACGAAGCTCCGGCAACATTTGGAGCGGCAGGAGGATCGGCAACAGCGGTTAGAACCTACGACGGATAATAAGGGTAGTTTATGACCGCTCCAGCATGGGCGACGAATCTTGCTACAGTCTGGATTGAGGGATCGACCACTGTCACTGCCATCGGTGGTGGTGGTATGGCAGTGGTCAATCCTGAAACCGACTTCTTCATCCAGAATGCTAATTGCATATCTGGGAAAGCCTGGACCAATGCTACCAAGGGTTTTATTATAGATGGTCTTGGAACAACTTTCACAGTCCCGTCCGATGGGGCTGTCATTTTATTCGGTTATTATGCTGCTGCTGGATCATTAGACACTAAAGCAAGTGGAGGACTTCAAGCTATTATTGGATCAGCGGATAATGCCTATTATCACTATTATATTGGTGGAAAAGACACACTTGCTTATGCTTCATGGGTGCCATACGCCATTGATCCAAACACAGCAACTTTAGATAATACTACTGGTTCACCTGATGGAAGCGAAAGATGGGTAGGAATACTAGCTTATCTACCAACGGGATCTGGACCGACAAAGGGTTATCCTATTGCCGCCGATGCTATTCGCTATGGTAGATGTGATGTTGAATATACCTATGGTGATGGTTCTCCTAACTATAACACATTTGCACTTGCTGAGGCAACAGCAAATTCTCTTGCGAATAGATGGGGACTGCTTGAATATGTTAATGGTGTTTACTTAATACAAGGCTTCCACTCATTCGGTACATCAGGAACAGTGGTAGATTTCCGTGATTCTAATAAGGTAGTATTTATTAGGGCTTCAGGAAATAATAATTTAACGAATGATTCCGTATCTACAGCATTTAATAGAATAGAGATATTAAACTCTGGTTCAAATGTAGACTGGGACAATATAATCTTCCAAGCATTAGGAACACGTGCACGTGGAGTATTTGTCCATACGGCTGGAACCTTTGATGCTACAAGTTGCCAATTTGTTGATATGGACACATTCTCACTTCTTTCAACAAGTGTAATGACTGATTGCATCTTCCGTAGAACCAATGCAATAACCGCACCGGGGAGCACCCTCAACGGATCGAAGATCCTTGCCCCAACGGTAGTGGCAAACGCTTCGGCGTTGGTGTGGAACGTTGCGACCGACCCGGATGGATACATGGATGACATGGAGTTCAGTCAGGGAGCTACGGATCACCACGCAATAGAGTTCGGGACTTCTTCACCAACAACTATGACCCTACGGAGGGTCGATTTCTCGGGGTTCAACGCGGCAGACGACCATAACGGGTCTGCCCTCTACTTTGCAAGAGATACCGGAACAGTGACTGTTTCCTTGGCGGCCTGCAATGGAACAATCAAGTATAAATCTGCCGGAGCGACCATCGTCCTGGTAGTCGATCCGGTGGATGTTACGATTACGGCGATTGAGGCTGATGGAGATCCAATCAACGTGGCACAGACGTTCCTGAAGGCGAAGGATGGGACTGGACCGTACCCCTTTCAGGTAGCCGTAACCATCGTGAATAGCGGGACGCTTGCTACGGTAACGCATGCGACGCATGGGTTGGCGACGAATGATAAGGTGTTCATAGAAAGCGCAACCTTGAACCCGAACAACGGCGTCTTTCCGATCACGTGGATCAGTGCAAGTTCGTATTCCTACACAATGGGGAGTGCTCCAGGTTCAAGTCCAACAGGAGCGACCTCTACGTTCTGTCTGCTGTTCGGCCTCACGGATACAAATGGGGAGATCACGATGAATAAGACATTCTCATCGGATCAGCCTGTAACTGGATTCGTGAGGAAGTATGGGGGTACTCCTAAATATAAAACTGCTCCTGTTATTGGAACGGTGGATAAAGATAACGGTGTTTCCTTAACTGCAGTTATGGTGGAAGATTAAATGGCAATCACAGTAACTTGGCCAACTAGAGTAATCAATGTACAGAAAGCAGACATGACGTTAGTTCAGTCTACGCCTATTGAGGTTCGTGAGCTTGATTTGGATACCTTCCGTCTTACCTTAAAAGATTTAGAAGATTCTGAAGAAGGTATGGCATATATACTTACTCATAATCATGTGGCTCCATTTGATGTTGGTGGTATTACCCTTGCTCGCGTTGTTGAGATAGTCAACGATTATACAGTTACGTTTGAAGATGGCGCATATATTGTAAATCTGGTTGGGGCAAATACAAATCTGGCCGATAGAGTAAATCCAAATAATGTATCAATCCGTTCTTCGAACTCGGCGGGGTTAGTGCAAACGAGAGAAATCCAATACGCATCGTTCAACGGTGGTGTGACGTTAGATGTGATCAACGGAAAAGCGGGCACGCTTTATCCAATAGGGACTCTACAGACCCCAGTAAATAATCTTGCTGACGCGCTTCTTATCGCTACCCTTCGGGGGTTCAACGTTATATATATTGTGGGCGATGCGACGATAGATACAAGCGGAGATTACAGAGGTTATTCTTTTGTAGGTGAGAATTTAAACAAAAGTCAAGTTACAGTTTCAGCCAACGCTCAGGTAGATGGATGTGAATTTATTGAGATGGACGTGACGGGTACTTTAGATGGGGATGCCTTGGTGAGAGATTGCAGAATAAGCGATCTAATCTACGTGGACGGGGTGATCGAGCGATGCATATTAGGAGCCGGAACCATAACGCTATCGGGGGCAAGCGACGCACACTTCATAGATTGTTGGAGCGGAGTAGCAGGAACCGGAACGCCGATAATCGACATGGGAGGAAGTGGAACAAACCTGGGCATCCGAAACTACAACGGCGGGATAAAGATAACAAATAAGTCTGGAACGGATAACGTTAGCGTTGACATAAACAGCGGGCATTTGGTCTTGGATTCTACGGTAACGAACGGAACGATTGTTGTTCGGGGAATTGGAAAACTGACGGAT
>Ga0307379_10007450_pt1 | contig 14880 bp, 16 predicted proteins | sample UN2MG_FD_202237 | JGI IMG/M metagenome (GOLD analysis project Ga0307379, IMG submission 202237) | Soil microbial communities from Risofladan, Vaasa, Finland - UN-2 | ecosystem: Environmental > Terrestrial > Soil > Coastal area > Acid sulfate soil | place: Finland: Risofladan, Vaasa | collected... | reverse complement strand
GATCTGCTTTGCGGCTATCGGCTGGCACCTGGAGCATTGCCAGCAGAGCTTGGCGCTCTTCAGGGCTCAGTGCGCGGAGTTGCACCGCAAGGTCTGAGACGGCTGGATTTGCCCGAGAATCGCCCTCGTTTTCGCACTTCTGCGCAATACTCGCGTTTGCTGAATCGCTAAGCCCTTCCGTGTCTGCCCCTTCTGGATCGTAGGTTCTGGGTTCGAGTCCCAGCTCCCTCAGTCCAAAACCCCTGTTTTTCGGGGGTTTTTGCGTGTTCCCACCACTGTTTCCGGCCCATTGCGGCCCGTTGCGGACACTCGCGGACGCTCTTTTGCGCAATACTCTTCCGGGGTCCGGACGTGGGGGCAGGTCATCCGTGCCGTTCTTCCTCGCCTCGGCAACACCCGCCTCGTCCCCGGTGCCCAAGTCGGGCAAGCCTGCCACCGCGCCGGCCGTGTCGAGCAACCGGGGATCGGTGTAGAACGTCATGGTCAGCCGCACGTCGCTGTGCCGCATCAGTTCCATGTGAACGCGCGGTGCCGTCCCCGCTTGCGCAAGCCACGTCCCATACGTCACGCGCAGGCTGTGGAACACCACCTTCTTGCCCCGCTCGTCTTCGTGTGGGATGCCCGCCCGGTCCAGCGCATCGCGGAACGTCCACATCTTCGGCGTCGAGGCGAATACGCGGTCCAGAGGCCCCGCGTCGGGCGGCTTCGCCTTTCGGAGCGCCTCGGCCACGTCCGCCTTGAGAGGCAATGTGTCCGCCCGCCTGGCCTTCGTCGTCTCGGCCCGGAGCTTAACGTGAGGCTGGATGGCGTCGAGGTCAACATCCCCCCATTGGAGCTGCTTCAACTCGCTCCGCCGCAGCCCCGTTCGCAAAGCCACGAAGTAGAGCAGCCGGTGATTCCGGGCCTCGGCCAGCAGCCGCTCGGCCTGCTCGTGGGTCAACGCCGCTTTGTCGTTCTCGTCGCGCTCGCGGTTGATGGGGTCCACTCCCGCAAGCGGGTTTCCGGCCAGTCGATGGGTCTTCACGCACCATCCGGCGAAGCCCTTCACGGCCGCCAGGTAGTCATTTGCCGTCTTGGGGGCAAGCCCTTCGTCCAACAAGTCGGAAAGGTAGCCCTCCAAGTCGTCGGGGTCGATGTCCCGCAACGTCCTCCACTCGCAGGCCGCAAAGGCGCGCTTCAGGCGGGTGTTCGTCGGGTTGTAGTAGTCGAAGCTCCGGCCCTTGCGCTTCAGGTTGTCGATGAAGGCTTCCCGATGGGCGGCCAAGGGGGCCGACAGGTGTTCCTCGCTCACCACGCGGAGGCCAGCAGCCGCTTGCTGCGCCAACCGTTCGCGGCGCGTCGCCTCTTGCTCCGTAGCCGTCCGATCCTGATACCCCTTCTCCCGCCGCTCCGTGCCGTCCGGTAGACGATATCGCATCCACCATCGAGACTGTTCGCAGACCATTCGCCGCTCGCCGTTGCGCGTGATGCGCACCGGGCGAACGTGCTTCCGGCCCCGCTCGTCGGTGTATCGCACAGCGGGCTTCCCCTTGAGCCGGCAAGGGATCGCCCCGGCCGGAATCGGTTTCAGGTACGTTGGCTTGAATGCCGAGGCCATGGTTGGTCATCCTGTGGTTGCGTTTCGTCTACCACCGCCCGCCTGCCTTTGCAAGACCTTCTCAGTCACCGCCGAGGACCGACCCGCGCGCCTCGATATGCGCGAGAACCCGGTCTCGTCGCCAACGCCGACCCTTCAAGGAGCCCGTCAAGTTCGTGTCGGCCGCCGGCAACTTGCCCGCCGACAAGAGCCGCCGAATCTGCCGGGGCGAGGTTTGTAGCTCGTGGGCAAGGCCGCTCAAGTCCAGGAACATCGGCGGCCATGCGTATCGGGCCCGCCCATCGGGTTGTTCTAGCGATCCGGCCATCAGCCCGTCACCACCCGCTCCCTCAGCATCTTCCTCAACGCCGCCTCCGCCTGCTCGGCGGCGCCAGCCTGGCAGTAGCAGGCCCGGCAGATGAGGAATATGAGTGGCCTTTCCCCAAGCTCGAATTCGCAGGCCACATCGTCCTCGCCGCGCGGGCGGCCACACCGGACGCACCTGCTGAGCAGCGTGTACGCCGGGGCTGTCATCGGGCCGCCCCCCGGCCCTGAGGGCCAAGCCAGCGATACCGGGACGCCCTGCGGCCTCGCGCCGTCCCCGTCTGGACACGCTCCAGGAGTCCGTCGTCCCGGAACAGCCATAACCGGCCGCTCACCCACTGGTGAGATTGCCCCAGGAGCCGCCCTGCCGTCCGCAACGCGAGGTAGAAGGGCTCGTCGCCGGCGACCTCTTGCAGCTCTCGGCAGACGCCCGCCAGCATGTTGGTCGCCTCGTCCTCGTACCCCTCGAACGGACGAGCTTTCGCCCGTCGCATGATGTCATCCATGAAGTCCTCGTTTCCTGGCCGCTTCACGCGCGGCCATGCTTGAAGGAAATCGACCCAAGTCGTTTCCCAATCCGTCGTGCCGATGTGTGGCAGCGACCGCTCGAACCACGCGCGCACGAACAACTCCAGCTCTCGCGGATTGCGGCCGGCAAGCGCCCCGATTCCCCGGAGCTTCCTCGCGAACTGGAACACCTGGTAATGCCGCTCGCCCACGACGACGGCGACGGTCTGCTGAACAGCCGCCCGGACAGTCTCGGCGTCCTCCTCACACAAATCCCGCCAGTTGACATAGGAAGACGGTTTCCCCCTCCCCGCACACACCGGCGCCGGCGGGCGATTGCGGCCGGAGTTGACATAGGAGGCCACAGGAGGTTTCTTCTTCTCTGTCCTCCTATGTAAACGGGGATCGGCGGTCTCGTTGGGATGGTCTTGGCCTTCGCCGTCCAGGAAGCCGAGGCGGCGAACGTCGCGGGCGGGAATCCAGCGGAGGCTTTCGGGCGAAGGCTCGATTATCCACTCGTATCGTCGCCCGCTTCGATGTTCGCCTGGTGGGAGAACGCAGAGATGGCCGTCCGTCCGAAACTCGCCCGTCTCGTCGAGTCGATGGAACGTCTGGTAGTCAGAGCGAAAGTAGACGTGGAACGCCCTTCCCGTCCGCACAGTCGGCAAGGTCGTGGCCAAGTCGATGTGCTGTGCTGTCCAGGTGTCGTAGGCGTCTTCGGTGTCAAAGTCGCGGGCAACGAGCGCGTTGGAACTGCGGCCGAGGATAACGCCCGGGTCATTCTCGCCGTTGCCGAACCACTCGCTGATTTCCTCGTCGGAAAGGTGCTTGTTGTGACGGGCCTTCCAGCGGATTCGCGGCTTCTTCTTGCCCGGCTCCACGGGGACAACAAACCAGCCGAGCGAACGGTACAACTCCACCGCCGCCAGGAGGCGAGCAACAAAGGCTTCGTCGCGGGCTGGTGGCGACAAGGCGACCATGGTGTGCTCTGCGCCTTTCATATCACCACGTCCTTGTCGGCGAACAGGGCAGCGGGCACGTCGTACCCACGAATGCGGTATAGCAACGTCACCCACTCACGTTCTGTCATCCGCGCCTGCCGGGGCACCCATCGTTTGGCCATGTCGTTCAGTGGTGTGACGCGCCACCAGGACCAGTCGTCGGCATAGCGAACGCCGAAGACGGGAATGCCGGCCCGGTTTCCCAGGTCTATCAGCGCTCGGTAGGAGGGGTGTGTCGAATGAGCCGTCGCGGCCTGCTCGTTCTTGTACTCCACCAGGGCCACGGCCTTGCCGCGATCGTACTCCAACAGCAGGAAGTCCAGGTCCAGGGCGGGACAGTCCCAGCCCCAGCGCTGCCGATGGCGCTTGCTGATACGCTCGTCCCGCCAATTCGTCCTTTCCCGGCGGACTTCAGGCACGCACGGCCTCCGTCAGCCGCCGCAGCGTTGTAGCGACCGCTTCCTCGTCCTTGTCGATTCCGACGAATAGCCTGTTCATCCGCACGGCGACCACTCCGGTCGTGCCTCCGCCACAGAACGGGTCACAGATGGTCTCTCCAGGGAACGTAAAGCGGTCGATGATGTCAGCCATGCCGCTTTCGGACTGGCCCCAGTGGTGATGCTCCTTGTCGTTGTCGTTCGGGTTGCTTCGGCAAACATCGCCAACCCACTCGCCTGTGTACTTGCCCTTCACGAACCAAAGCAGTGGTTTGAAGAAGCAGTTGACCCTCCGCTCCCAGACTTGAACGGCCTGCCCGCCGGGCGTGAGGTAGGCCAGCGACCAGTTGTACGTCAGGTGCTCCGAGAGCAGCGCCATCACCTCTGGTAGGAAGGACTGGCCGGCCATGCAGACGAGGCTGCCGCCGGGCTTCAGGACGCGGGCCGCGAAACTGCCAAGCTCGCCGTAGACGGGCAGGTACTTTTTCGGGTAGGGCGGGTCGGTGATAATCCAGTCGATGGAATCGGCTTCGACTTGCTGGCCTACGGTAGCGAGGTCTCCGTGATGAACCACGTATCGGTCCGTCGCGGCGGGCAAATCGTCCGGGATAGCAGCCTTCGCCTCGGCCTTCTCCGCCCGCTGCTTCTCTTTGCGGACCGCCCGGTAGGCCGCATTAACGCTCACTTCGCCGGCACGGAGCTTGCCCTTGACATCCTCATCGGCGTGCTTGTCGAGGTACTCGACCTTGGCGATCGTGTCATGCCCGACGCCGGCGACCTTGGCGAGTTCGTCGCGGGTCTTGGAAGGTTGTGCTGACTTCGGCACAACCTTCTTCCGCCCACCTTCCCGTTGCCGTTCCTTCAGCGGAGCTGCGATCAGCGACTTCAGCTTCAGCGCCAGTTCCGCCCGCTGGTAGCGAGTCAAGTTCCGGCGGCCGATTTGGGTGCGAATCACCCAGGCCGCCGCCGCCTCGCGGCCGGAGAAGTCCTTCTGCACCACCCGGAAGCCGATGCCAAGCCGCTCGCATATCGCAACGCGGTTGTGGCCGTCCAAGATGGTGTTCCTGCCTCGCCACGTCACAACCGGGCTTATGCAGCCATCGGCTTTCAGGTTCGCTTCGAGTTGTGCCCGCTCCCCCTCGGCGAGAGGCGGAATCAGGGCACGAAATTCCTCGTCTACCGCCAGTGCGCCGCCTTGCTTCTGTTTCGCTCTCATGGTTGTCTCGTGTGCTCTAAGCCGCCTCATAGCGCCCGTCGCCTTCGGGGCCGAGCACGATGTCGCCGATGTCCTTGACCGTCTGCCGAAGGTCCCCGAGCGCCAGTTCGCTCGGGGGCACGTCCGCGAGCGTGACAAGCCGCTCAACCAGTTCGGCCAACCGCCAGTTCTCCGTGCGCTCGTGCGTGGCGGTCTCGATGCGCCCGCCGACCATCATGGCCAGGAGGCGAAGGTGACGCTGCACGGCCTTGCGAGACACGCGCTCGAAGCCGTCCGTCTTTGTTCTGGCAACTTCGCGGCGAAACGCTCGATACGCCTCGGCGAAGGTGCCGTTGCCAAGGTCGTCCGCCTGGTCCTCTGGGGCCTCTGGGGCCTCTGGGTCCTTCGGCTTCATGCGGCCCTTCCTCGGCTTCGTCAGGGCCGCCAGCGCTGCCTCCAGGGTCAAATCCACAGTCGCCTGTGTTTTTCCCTTCAACGCCTTCCAGTGCTTTGCCACGCGCATGTAGACCTGCGCCGTCGTTGCCGAGGCGTCGAAGTGTTCCACGAGCCAGGTCCGCCATTCGCCGTGCACGCAACGCCGCTTGGCTTCGAGCAGGAGGCGACCGGCACGCAAGGCATGCGCGAGGCCCGCCCGTGCGTATCGGGTGCATAGGCGGTGCTCATCGTTGATTCGCTTGGCGAGGTCGAGGAGGGTGGTGGGTGTGGCGGCGGTCCGTGCTGCGGGGGTTCTGGTCTGGTCCATTGCTCATGTCTCTCTTCTGGCGGGCGTGTCCGGCGCCCGCCGGGTCCATTTGCTACTGCATCAAGGCGAGTCCAGGATCCCAGCGGGGGCCGGGGTGGACATTCCCCGGCTCCCCGTCAGTTCGTCGCCCGCCTGCAACTTGCTTTCGTCGTGCATCGTCTATCTCAGCGGCCTGTGAGCCGATTGTCTGCAAAGTGCCCCTGGTGGACCGCCAGGGGCAATACCCGGCGTCGTGTGAGACGCGAGCAATGGAGTCGTAAAGGCGGGGTGACGTGCTGGGCTCGCGTCCATCGACTCGCCGGGATGTAGCCTCATGGTCCATATTCCTACTGTCCCGCGCTTGGCGTCTATGTCGAAGGCTACTTTGCCTCCGCACAGCGCGCAAAGAAGCGGCCGGGCAGATTGCTCTGCCCGGCCGCTCGATTCCGCGTGGTGCCGTCTATGCCGTGGCGTCGCCGTCCTCGGCCATGAGTTGCTGAATGCCGGACAGGAAATAGACTGTGACACTCAGCTTGTCGGGATGCTGGAGTTCGCTGAAAGCCGCCTCAAGGTACTCTTGGAGAACGTCCAGCGCGTCCAGGGCGGCCTGTGCCTTCTCAATCTGGAGCTTGGCGAGGCGCGCCGACGCCTGCCGCATGGCCTCCTCGCCGGCCTTGCCCTCGGTGTCGTCTTGAAGGTAGGTCGCCGGCAGGAGGCCGGCGCAATGGTATTTCCGGTAGTAGTGAACGATCTGCTCGCCGAGTTCAGGGTTGGTGATGGTGCCCTTCTTCTCGAAGGCCTGCTGGTTCTCGAAGACACGGATTCGCAATTCCCAGCACAGCAGCTCAAGGAAGTCGCCAATCATCGTCGTGTCGAATTCCCGCTTCGGCCTGTTGCGGGCGTTTGCCTTGCTCTTTTGCTTTCCCATGGTCTCGTTCTCTTTCTCGTCTGTCTGGGTTCGTTCGTTCCATGATACCGCGCAACGGGCTCGGCCTCTATGCCGCCGCCGCCCCGGCCTCGATGATGTCCGTCAGCGCCCTGAGAAGAACCGCGTCGCGCTTGGGGTCGTCGAGGTCTTTCAAGTGCTCGCCGAACTGCTCGGCCGTGTCCTTCGTAGACTGCGGGAGGCACGTTCCCTGCTGTTCCGTCATGGCCGAGTACAGAATCGCCGCCTTGCCGCCAGGGCTCAACTTCTCCATCGCGCGGATGATCGCCGGCGTGAACGTCTGCTCGCCGGGCTCGGGCATGGGCGAGTTCTTGCTTACTCGCACGGGGTTCAGGGCCTCGTCTTCCACGGCGAGCAGCCCTTCGTAGGCGGCCCGCATGGTCTCAGCGGCCTTTGCCTGCCAGCCGGTCGCCCAGCGGAGTTCCGTTCGCTGGATGGCCTCGCCGACGCGCTGCCTCAGATCCGCGAGGATCGTCACGTCGCCGTCCAGCACGGCGCCTGTGTCCTCGCCCGGCATGGGCAGGGGCGGCCGTTTGCCTTCCGAGCGCACGAGGTCCGACGCCTTGTCGGCCAGTTCGCCGAGGTGGCGGGCGTCCATCGCCATGCAGCAGTCAATCACGTCGGCCAACGTCAGCCGACGCGCCGACATCGGGGCGCCCTGGCGAATCAGCGCCGGGATGCTCGGCGGGATAAAGTCGCCGTCGATGGGCACGATGGACTTGGCGAAGTCCAACGTCTCGGCCTTGCCGTCGACCGTCAACAGCCCGAACAGCCTGCCCATGACGGCCTCGGGCGTGTCGTGCTTCGCTTGGGCCGCCTTCTCGGCCCCGCTGGTGTCAACTTCCGCTTGTCCCGAGCCTGTCGTCGTGTCGATGTTCCGCATGGTGCTGTCTCCTTTGCTGAGACGGTGCCCAGCCCCCGGGGCGTTTTTGCCGCCGCCGGGGGCACTCTCGATTCAGGCGCGACCATCGCGCCCGTCGTTCTCCTCGGATTCGGTCTCGCCGTACAGCCCATTGACGCCGGCCTGCATGTCCTCAAAGGGCACGGCGGCGTATAGGTTCGCAGTCGTGGCTGGGCTGGCGTGGCCGAGTTGCCGCTGCACCTGGCGGAGATTCTTCGTCTTCCGCAGCAAGTGGACGGCCATGGTGTGCCGGGCGCAATGGATGGACAGTTCGCGCGGGAGCCCGGCCCGCCTGATAGAGGACTTCCACAACTGCGCGAGCCCTTGTGCGGTCAAGGGTCCCCGCTTGCCCACGAACAATTCGTCGGCCCGGCCGGTTGGCTGGTCCGCGTCCGACTTCCACGCGATGAAGTCCGCCAAGTGCTGAACGAGTTCGCGACCGAGGGCAAGGGTCTCGCGCGTCCGCTTCTTCCGCTTCAGCCGCACGACCGTCAAGGCTCCCCGCCTTGGGTCGAAGTCCCCGACCTTCAGCGCCGCGAGTTCACTGACACGCAGGCCCGTTCCCAACGCGGTGTCCACGACGGCCCAGGCTACCACGCCCATCACCCGCCCGGCCTGGAGGTCCTTCAGCGCCCGGTGCTCCGCGAATGTGCGAAGTTGCCTCACTTCTCGGGCGTCCATGTACTTCTTTCTGTCTATCGGAGTCATAGCAGGCCCTTTGTTCAAGCGTTTTCAGGGTCCGTTCAATGAAGTATAGACCTGATTTCGGTCGGGACAAGGGGCTATTCAGCATTTTTATGTGATTTTCTTGTGAATACCCGGGGTCGGCCTTGGCCTTCTCGTAGGTGCGCGGCTTCATGCCGACGGCGGCGGCAATCTGGTCACGGGACTTGGCGTTCACTTGTGGCAAATTGCCACAAGTGTTCTTGGGTCTGCCGGGTGCCGTGCCTCCGTGCTCTCGTTGCCTCTCCTTCAGCGGCGCCTCGACGAGCGGCTCCAGTGCCTTGCCCAGGGCCACGGCCTCGGTGGGGCTGAGGTCCTTCCGGTATGTTCCCGCAATTTGCGGGAACGGTCCCTACCCGAACCGACCGCCCCGCCACGGCTTGTCCTCCGAACGATGGCCAGACGGAGAGCTTGCCATAGTTGGCCTGTGTGGCTCAACCCAGGCGCCAAATCATAGGTTTTCTTAGGGTGCGACGTGAGCGATGCGCGTGGACCATTTTGAAATGCGCCAGGAGTTAGCCTTTTTTAGCATCGGCCGCAGCCGCCCTCGCCGCCTCCTTCGGCCCGAACCCTCAGTGTCGAGTACACTTACCCGCGCTGGCCGATGCACAAAAAGAGCGCCGAATCCGTAGTCATCTGTCGCGCAACCGTTCGCCGGAACACAGGAAAATTGTGGTTATGGACATTCCGCGCGCGAGCAAGTTGAAACCGGCAATCACACCGCCCTGGTCACTGGTCAAGTCGGCGGCGAGACGTGAGGCTCTGTCTATGCCTGCGCCCGCACATCATCCACCCCCGTTGCCGTCCATAGACGCCGCCAGGGGCGACGGTCTCCCCGAGGGGGGCGTGGGCCTCTGTGTCTCGTACGTGCCGTACGGAGCATCCTCGGCGTCCTGCGGGGCTCGTGGCGACCTTGGCCTTCGGAATCTTCTTCGATTTCAGGAGGTCGCCGGTCTGGGAATCAGCGGAAGCCGGGCCAGTTCGGCAACGCGGGCGGCGTTCCCCCGACGCGATCCGTCGATGGGATAAGGCTAGCGCAAACTACGGGTACTTCTCCCGGTGCAACCGAGTCTCGCGGACCGTCGCCAGCGCCCGCTACAGGAAGGCCCCCAGGAGGCCGAGGAATCCCTTTTCCGCTCCGGACGGCCCACGAGTCGATTTCCGACCCTGTGTCGATTCTACGGCCCGTAGCCCGTCTATTTCACCGACTACGGCCGCTCGGGACGGTACGGGTGTAGTGGACAGGCTGGATCCGTGCAGAGGCCCACTTCCCCCCGCACCCAGCCGACGCACAAATGGCAAAATGCCTTGACCGCAGCCGGGCGGTTGTTCTCACTCATGGCGTCCAGGTAGTTTCGGCGCATGCTTTCGGGCATCTGCTCCAGTCGGGACCGAATCTTCTCTCGGTCGTCGCCGACGGCGGGAACAGCAGAAGCCTCCAGCAGGGCGGCCGGGTCCTTCGCCAGGGCCGCCGAAGCCGCCCGCTTCGCCTTGGCCGCGGCGCTATGTATCGGCGCTGTGGTCTTCATCGAGATTCCTTTCTCTCGGTCTCCCGGTGTTTGAGGAATGCCCGGATGTCTTCGACGGTGCGAAGCTTCGACAGGCAAGCTATCGCCGCCTGGACACAGGGAGACTTGCGGGCCTGGTCGGCGCTCTGCCGGGCGTTTTTCGAGGAGTAGCCCGCCTGTCGTGCCGCCTCGGCTCCGTTGCCTTGGCAGGTGAAAACGTAGTGGCACACGAAACGTCGCTGTCTGTCGGTCAACTCCCGGAATTGAGGCGCCCCGGCGAGCTGCTGCGCGAGGTCGTCATGCCGAAGGCCAGGAACGATGAGGCAGTAGACGCGCCGGCCTGCGGAATGCCCCGGCGTGCTCTGCTGCTCGGCCAGCCATTCGCGCCGTGACGGCCACTGCTTCCCGCCCTTGGAGACGCCTGCCTCGCACTCCCAGGCCCACACGAAATCACACTTCGCTTCCTGTGCAGCAATCCATTCCCGCCAGGGAGTCCACTGGCCGGCGTCGTGGATGCGTTCACGCGACCAGACGGCCACCACAATGTCCGCCGCGCCCTGCGTTCCAGCACCAAACATCATATTTGCCCTCATGCCCCGACATGACATGGTATTGCCAGGATGACGTATTCATACTCCGGCGTTACAAACTTCAGTTGTCCCGCGTGGTCGTAGTACTCAATCCGCCTGTACCCAAACAACGTCATAATTGTTCCATTAACGGCCGCAATGACGCGCGTTGTCACCGTCTTCAGCAAACCGAAGTACGTTGTGTCGCTGTCCCGTGTCCACGTGTCGCCCAGGGGGCCTCGGTCCGTGGCGTTCCACGGTAATGTCTGCGGATTGGTGTACCGCCCGCCGTGGGTGACGTTCACGAGTATGCCGTACGTCACACCACTCACCTCGTACGGCAAGTAGGCAACGATGTCGTCCTCTTTGGCGTAGACGTAATCCACATAATCCCGGTCTGCCATCGTGGCATACAGCGTCAGTGTGATGTCGGTGTTTACGTTGGCCCCCGATGAATTAGAACAGGGATAGGCGTAGACCTCATTGTCGGCTGCGTCTGTCCAGTCCTCCTTGACCTTCGCCCACCGGACTGCGGGCGTGATGAGTCCTCCGTCGTCCGCGAATGGGTCTTCGCTTACGCCCAATCCAATCGCGCCGCCGCCGTGGATTATCTCGATGCCGTCGCCGCTGAGATGCCCGGGGCGAATGGCTTGCAGTTCCGAGTCAATCGCCGCCATGCCCGCAGACAGGCCGAAGTCGCCCTCCGGCATTCGGGGCGGTGGAAGTTCCTGCCGCGCGGTCACGAACGCCGCCAGCCCGGCTATCTGCTCGTGCTGTTGCCTGAGTACCTCCTGAATGCCCTTGAGGGCGCTCTCGCCCGCCGTCTGCTTCACGGCCTCGATGGTCTGGTTTACGCTGGAGACGAGCTTGTCGAACGCGGCCTGCATCTGCGGGTCGGCGCCTTCGGGCAGGGAGACCTCGACGGGCTGAGGCAAGTCTACCTCCGGCGCCTCCATCTCCGGCGCCTGCCCGGCGTCCACATCGGCGGCAAGCTGCACAATCTGGTCCTGATGGTCGGCCAATTCGCGCAGACTGTCTCCAACGCCTTGGGAGTCCACGCTGTTCGAGTCAAAGGTCATTGTCTGTACCACGCTAACATGCCATTCAGGTAACTGAAGTTGCCGGGGCCGCGCGATACATCGCGGTCCTCCGGGACGCCCTCCTTAACCCAACCCATCGCACCGTGGGCTACGCCGTTCACCACGACCGCGCCGTCTTCGTCAACCGTCGCCGCCGTCTGGACGACCACCCTCTTGAACTTCTGTGACTTGCATTTCTTGTCCCACCCGTTCGGGTCGTAGTCGAATAGGTAATCCAGCATCCAATACTGGCGGCCGATGAGCATTCCCGTGATTTCGACGCCGGCAAATCGCAATACCCTGGCGGGCGCGTGCATGAAGTTTGGGAGTTCGCTCTCGTTGTACTTTCCGATGAGTCCCCACATCACCGGCAATGCCGCACTCTCCGCCACAGTGCGAACCCGCAACTCGCTGCCGGGAACGAGTGTCGTATTCCCGCCCTCGGCAACTACCCACTTCTGTAACGGCTTGTCATCCACCGGGCCTTCGATGACGCGATTCAAGGCGCCCGGCAGACCCGCCCACTCCCGCCGGAGGCGCTGGGTACCGCCGGCGCGCCTCGCATACAGAATTGCCCGGCCGGGTGTCAGGGCCTCTTCCGGGGTCGGTTCCCGATAGATGAGGGTCAGCTTCTTGCGGCCCGCCGTGTCGGGTTCAAGACGAAACTCGTTCAACTCCGCCGCGAATGTGCCGCTTGCGCCCGGCCACGTACCCGAAGCGCCCAGGGCCGGGTCGTAGTTCGAGGCCAGGTTGTCCACGTCCGCATTCAGTATCGAACACACGCGCTCCCCATAGAACCGCTTGGCAGTCCCGCGTTTCCGCCCGCTGCGCGAACTCTCGTATTGTGTCCAGAAGTCAGTCATCGTGTCTACCTCAATTCGCCGCGTCGCGCTCGCCTGCGCGCGGTGTCAAGACAAGATTGCCCCCGCCGGGAACGGCGAGATTCCCGACGGGGGACTTTGTGGTCCGTGCACACGGAGACCGCGAAAGGTTGTGTTGGGCGGATTGGTTCGGAAGTGTAGTGTTCGCCGTTCATCTTCGCGGTCCGTGAGAATCATCCTGACTCTCTATTCCCACTGTCTCACGAATCGTCGATATGTCGAAGGCTTTCGGCGCGGGAGCTGGGCCGTCACAGCCCTCCGCCGAATATCTGCATGAAAGGCGAATTCCCGGCTTGACAGGACCTCCCGCCGTGGTATGATGTACGCGGGGAGGGCATCGCTCTACGTTCCCGCCTTCGGAGGATTCGTTCCGCTTAACCGTGCTCGTGGTCGAAGGTCTGCGGACAATTCTCGGAAAGGGCAGAGCGATGAAGGCGAGGAAGATGGTTGTGGCGGGGCTGGTGGCGATTCTGCTGGCCGTGGGCGGGGTGGGGCGAGCCGACTTCATCCTGTACGGCGATGAGCAATTGGTGGTCACCCGATACGACCCATGCCATGAGTACGGGCACCTGTGGGATCGCAGCCGCGTCCGTCTCAGCGGTCGGATCGGCTGGCTCTACGCCTTCGACTCCAGCGCTGTGGATATCTCCGTCGCGTCGGTGGCTTGGCTCTATGCCTTTGACTCCAGCGCCGTAAACATCTCCTACGGATCGGTGGGCTACCTCTATGCGCTCGACTCCAGCGCCGTAAACATTTCCTACGGATCGGTGGCCGATCTCTATGCCAACAACTCCAGCACCGTGGATATCTCCGGCGCATCGGTGGGTTGGCTCTATGCCTTTGACGCCAGCGCCGTAGATATCTCCAGCGGCTCGGTGAGCGAGTTGTTCTACGCCTACAACTCCAGCACGGTGAATATCTCCGGCGGGTCGGTCGAGCAAATCCACGCTTATGACACGAGCGCCGTTTGCATCTCCGGCGGGGTGCTGGCGACCGTCGCCGCCGTCAACTGGGGCATAGTAAACGTCACCGGCGGGTCGGTGGACTGGCTCTACGCCCATGACACAAGCACCCTGGACATCTCCGGCGGGTCGGTACATGGAATCTGTGCCTTTGAGTTCGGCGAAGTAGCCATGTCTGCTGGGTCGGTGGGCGAGTTCAATGCCCGTGGCACTGCGGACATCTCCGGAGGGTCCATCGACTCCCTCTACGCCGACAAGTCCAGCAACGTGAATATCTCCGGCGGGGCCGTTAGCGAACTCTACGCCGAGGTCGGGGCAAGCATCACCCTGGACGCACGAGATTTCCACCTCGGCACCGGTCTTTCCCTCGATGGCGAGCAGGTGTTGGGCACGGGCATCCTGGACGGGGAGTGGCTCGATGGGACGCCTTGGGTTATGACCATCACGCATAACGACACCGGGGCCACCATCCTGGCGGTCCCGGAGCCCGGCACGCTGGCCCTGCTGGCCTTCGGCGCGGTAGCCGTGCTGAGGCGCAGAAGACGCCGCGTTGCTCGGTGAGCTTCTTGCCGAAGTGCGGGCGAGCAAGACCTTGACGCCACCCTATCGGGCTGGATAGGATCGCCCGACACCTACAAGCAAGGGGATATGCCATGAGACGACTGCCTGTTTGGATCGCGTGCGTGTTGGCGCCGGGTCTGGCCGGGCGATTGTCGCCGAAGAAGCTTCCATACTATCACGACCGCCATGAAGGAGACAACCCATGCCGTTCCCGAGCCAAACGCCGAAAGCCTTCACACGTGCCAATGTTGAGAATCTATCACCGGGCCAGAAAGGATGCTACGGGTTGTCCAGGACGGACACATGGATCTACATCGGCAAGGGCGACATTAGAGACCGGCTCTTGGCCCATCTCAACGGGGACAATCCATGCATCGCTCGCTATGCACCGAGCCACTTCGTAACCATGGTCACCGATGACATGGACAGCGAGGAGAAATCGCTGATCCTCGAACTGGGGCCAGCGTGCAACCAGAAGGTTGGCTAACTCCGTCCGCATCCCATGCCGGCTCCGTCATAGACGCCATCGAGCCGCCTGAAGTAGTAGTCTCGCCCATTGACGGCGATCACGGTGAAGGTGCTGCCAACCCTGAGTTCCAAATGCGTGCCGGTCAGAGGATCGTCAATGCTTATCGGCCTGACCTTGCCAGCGCATCCGAGGCCGTTCAGGATCAGCCCGATACACCTTGCGGCCCTGCCGCGCCATATCTGCCACCACGTAGCCCCGTTGCTGGCGGGACTAGGAAACTCCAACACCATCTTGCGGTCTCGTTCCATGAGGATCTCCGCCCCAGCCGGGGCCATCATCCGCGAGCACTACACTTGCGATGGCACTCCTGGGGATCTGCTTTGCGGCTATCGGCTGGCACCTGGAGCATTGCCAGCAGAGCTTGGCGCTCTTCAGGGCTCAGTGCGCGGAGTTGCACCGCAAGGTCTGAGACGGCTGGATTTGCCCGAGAATCGCCCTC
>Ga0307379_10007449_pt1 | contig 14881 bp, 9 predicted proteins | sample UN2MG_FD_202237 | JGI IMG/M metagenome (GOLD analysis project Ga0307379, IMG submission 202237) | Soil microbial communities from Risofladan, Vaasa, Finland - UN-2 | ecosystem: Environmental > Terrestrial > Soil > Coastal area > Acid sulfate soil | place: Finland: Risofladan, Vaasa | collected... | reverse complement strand
CGTGCTCGGGCTTTGCGCGCACTATTTTGCCGGCCAGCGTGCCGATCTTCAGCCGCACGCTGCCGAATGGCGTTTGCACCTCGCGGTGCTCGCGTGCCAGTTTCTTTCGGCGCGCCTCGAAGATGCGCACGCCAAACGTGGTGGTTTCGCGGAAAAGGATTTCCTCGACGCTGGCCGCGCCGCCCGCCGGCGCGATCACAGACAGCAGAAAACCGGGCCGCCCCTTCTTCATCAGCACGGGTATCACCGACACGTCGAGCGCGCCGGCCGCGAACAGCCGCTCGAATATCCCGCCGAAGAACTCCGGCGACATGTCGTCCAAATTCGCCTCCACCACCTCCACGATGTCGGCCTCGAATTCGCCGGCCGCCATTTGTGCGATGAAAACGCGCAGCACGTTTGGCCGGCCCGCGATCTCGCGCGTGCCGGCGCCGTAGCCCACCGCATCTATTGTGCACGCGGGCATCGGGCCGAATGCCTGGGCCAGCGTGGCCAGTATCGCCGCGCCCGACGGCGTCGTCAGCTCCGCCTCGATTTCCGTTTGCACTACGGGCAGCCCGCGAATCAGCCGAGCCGTGGCCGGGGCGGGCACAGGAAGCTCGCCGTGCGCGCATTTCACTGTCCCCGTGCCCGTGCGAATCGCCGAGCTATACACGTGCTCCACGCCCAGCAGGTGCAGGCCTGCCGCCACGCCCACGATGTCTACAATCGAATCCACCGCGCCCACCTCGTGGAAATGTATTTCGTCGGGCGGCTTGCCGTGCACCTCGCCTTCGGCCGCCGCCAGCCGCTCAAAGACCGCCGAAGCATCACGCTTCACGCGCTCCGGCAGCGACGATCCCCCTATGAGCTCCAATATCTCCGGCAGATGCCGGCCGTGATGGCCGTGGCCGTGGTCATGATGATGCTCGACGATCACATTCACTTTTGTTGCGGCGATGCCCGCGCGGCTCACCTTCCCGGCCGAAAGGCTGTAACCCGTCAGCGGCAGCCTCGCTAGCTCGGCACGCAGATCGTCCACCCGCAGGCCGGCGTCTACGAGCGCTCCGAGGATCATGTCGCCCGAGGCGCCGGAGAAGCAATCGAAGTAAGCGATCTTTATCATAATTCCTCGGCAGCCTCCTGCTGCTTCTCTTCTTCTGCCGGTCTTTCCTCTTCGCGCGCCGGCGCCTCCGGGGCGCCCTCGATATCGGTGAGCACGATCGAGCGTATGTAAACCGGCTGCTTCGCCTCGTATTCGCCGGCCTTCTCGCCTTTGTCCTTCTTGTGAAGGATCAGCCGCGCGGCTTTCTCCTGGCCATCTTCCAGCACGTATATCGGCGCGGCACAATCGCCCACGATCTCTTGGCCGTCGCGGGTGAAGAGTGTGATGCAATACTCGTGGGAGAAATAATAGAGGTCGGTAAAAACCTTCACGTCCGAGCCCGATTCCTTCCACCGCCAGTCGCGTTCGAGGATATTCTTCTCGAGTTCCACATCGATGCGCGCCACGTCTCGCCAGTCGATGCGGTTATACTTTTTTTCGGCGCGATTGAAAATTGAGAGCGGCTTGCCCAGGCTGCTGTAAATATTCCCCGTGATCACCGACTGATCGGAAAGCAGCACCCAGCCGGGGCGCGCCTCCCTGTTTTCTGTTGTTCTTCGCAGCGGGTTCTTGGGTTCAGGCTCTTTGGCGGGTGCATCTTCCAACGGCGGCTCCGCGGCCTCGCCGATGTCGTCGGCCGCCCAGACCACAGGGCACACCGACAGCACCACGATGATACCGAGCAGGATGGCCTTCATACTGAATCTCCTTGCAGCGCCGGCGGGATGGTTCGCGTTACACCGCCACAGCAAATTTTAGGAGTCTCGATATGTAAAATCAATGATGAATGCTCACAATTACCGCCAAAAACCCCTTGCAAAACCTGTTAGCGCATATTATAGTGAAGCGAACGGCAGTAACACGGACAGGTATTTGCGCAACTGGGAGTATGACAGTGGCTATAGGAGATTCGCTTCGGCAGACGCTGCCCCGATACGTTCTCGACAACGTCACCGAAAAAGTTGCACGGCACAGGGAAACGCTGCTGGCCGTGAAGTCCCGCGAGGAATGGGAAAAACGAAGATGCGAGGTAGAGCGATTCGTCCTCGCGTCCATCGGCGGTTATCCCCAGTCATGCCCGCTGAACCCGCGAACCGTAGCCGTGCACGAGCGCGACGGCTACCGCATCGAAAACGTGCTCGTCGATAGCATGCCCGGTTTCGAGCTGAACATCAACCTCTACATTCCGCACGGCCTGGCAGCGCCCGCGCCGGCAATACTCTGCCCCACCGGCCACGGCGCCAAAACCGAAAAGCATTATCAGGAGCAGGCCCAGGGCATCTGCCGCATGGGCTACATTGCCCTCGTGCACGATTGCATCGGCCGCGGCGAGCGCTTCCCCGGTAACGAGCACTTCGACGTCGGCTCGCAGTGCCTCATGCTCGGCCAGAACCTCATGCGATACTTCCTGTGGGACAACCGCCGCGCGCTCGACTACCTCCTCACGCGGCCCGATGTAAGCGCCGACCGCATCGGCTGCACCGGCACGTCCGGCGGCGGGCGCACCACCATCTTCCACGCCGCGCTCGATCCGCGCATAGCGTGCGCCGTGCCGCTGTGCTGCCAGCTCAGCGTTCTCGAACAGGTCCGCCTGCGCTACACCGGCTGCCCCGAGACCTATCTCTGGAGCTTCCTCGCGGCCGGCTTCGACATCCCCGACCTCCTCGCGATGATCGCACCGCGCCCGCTCCTGATGGTCGCCGCGTCGCGCGACGATATCAACAGCATCGACATCGCCGAAGCCGCACTGCATGCCGTCCGGCACATCTACTCGCTTTACGCCGCCGAAGACAACATTTCGCTGGCGATCGTCGACGACCCCCACGGCTATACGAAAACCATGCGGCTGCAAATGTACGACTGGATGAACCGCCGGCTGAACCACGAGCCTTCTCTGCCGGCCGAGCCGCCGCTGCCGCTCGAAGAGCCGCAAACGCTGAACTGCGGAATATCGCACGCGGCCACCGTGCAAACAATGAACGCCGCCGCCGCTGCAAAGCTGGCCGAGCAGCGCAAGCCATTGGCCGACTACGCCGGCCCCGCACGCCAGGTGCTGGCCCTGGATGCCGCCCGCGGCGCCGAGGTCGGCGGCGGCGCCGGCCGCACGCTCTGCAGCAAAACCACCCCCCTGCACGGTTACCCCCGGCTCGAAGAATACATGGTGGAATCCGAGCAAGGCATAGCGGTCTCGGCCTGCCGGCTCGTGCCCGCCGAAAACGCGCCAAACGTGCTCTACCTCTCCGAATCGGGCTGCGAAGCCTTTTACACCGACCCGCTGCCGGCCGCGCTCCGCGAGCAGGGAATGGCGGCGATCATGCTATCCGTGCGCGGCTACGGCGCGCTCAAACCCTGGCCCTCGCCATGGGAATACATCGGCTACTGCAAATCCGAATGGGAACTCACGCAGGGCCTGTGCGAGCTCGGCCGCACACTCGTAGGCCAGCAGGTGCTGGACTTGCAGGCCGTGCTCGATGCCGTTCTGCCGCAAGATGCCAATGTAGTGCTGCTCAGCTACGGCCGCCTCGCACCTGCCGCACTGCACCTGGCGGCGGTCGACAGCCGGGTGTCGGCGCTCGGCCTCGCCGACTGCCTCTGCTCGCTCTCAAACCTCGCCGGCGCCGGCCGCAACCAATGGGGTTACTCCGCCGCGCTGCCTTCTATCCTCAAGTATTACGACCTGCCCGACCTGCTGGCGTCGCTCGCCCCGCGGCCGCTGCTCATCGTCAACCCGCGAGCCGCCGATTTCCAGGTGCTCGAGCAGGCCACCGCCGACCGCGTGTATCACCGCGTAATGCAGGCCTACGGCGGCAACTTGGCCGACCTGCAGATCGAAACGCAGGTTACCAGCGACAGGCGCCGCGAAATCCTCGTTACCTGGGCGGCCGCCGTCACGCAAGCCGCCGCCAATCGTCCGTAGATTCCTTCGCCTTCACGCGGGGGCCGGCCCGCGCCGCCCCCACGCACGCTCGATTCCGGATTCCCTTCTGAAATGCCCCCTCTTTTGTTGTAAAATTGCACCTGCTTCCGTGTTCTATTACACAGGCGGGCTTCGCACCCGCTTCGCTGGCACGCGGCCGCACGCCGGAGTAATGATGCGACATCTTGATCCCGAGCTCGAAGCCTGGCTGCTGCACGCGGCACCCAGGGCCGTTGCTTACGCACGCGCCCTCGTGAAACGCCCCGAAGACGCCGAAGACGTGGTGCATGACGTTGTGTGCCGGCTGCTCGATCATAATGAATACAACCTGGCGAAAGACGGCGAGAGGCTGCTTTTCCGCTCGGTTACAAATGCCTGCATCAACCGCACCACGCGCCGGCGCGAAATTGCCAGCCTCAGCGCAACACAGGCCGACGGCGCGGCCCTGCAAGACTGCCTGGCCTCGGGCAGCGCGAGCGACCCGGCACAGATCGCCATAGGCCGCGAGCTTTCGCAGGCAATCGAGCGCGAGCTCAAGAACCTGCCGCCACTGCAGCGCGCAGCCGTAGAGCTGAAGGCGCTCGAAAAGTCGCTGAAGGAAATCGCCGACATCCTCGGCCTCACGGTGCCAAACGTGGGCGTGCTGATCTTCCGCGGCCGGAAACTGCTGGCAAAACGCCTGGGGCCGCAAGTGGAGGAATTCAAACTATGACCACAGAAGACAGGAACATAGACAAGTTGGTTCGCAGCTATCTGCACGAGCACGAGCAGAAGGTGAACGCACCGGCTTTTCTGGCGCGGGTGAAGGCCGCAAAGCCCGCAAAACGCCGCCGGCCCGCCCTGCGGCTGGCCGCGGCCGCGTCAATCGCCGCCGGGCTTGCCGTCGTTTCGCTGCATCTATTCCGAAATGAACCTGTGCAGCAAGCCCCCGAGCTGCCGCCGATTTCCGAGCTTGTGCAGGATCAGGGCAAGGCGGCTCTTACCGGTGCAGCCGCCGGCGTGGCGGCCGCACAGCATAGCTTTCAAGAGGCCGCGGCCCATGTTTCAATGCAAACCGCTCCGCTCCTCACGCAGAATCTGAACATCCCGGCGCCCTCCCTCGATACTCAGCTCGACTCGCTCCGGCGCGACGCCGGTGTGATCGGGCAAAACATACGCTCGCTGATCTATCGAACCCTGTCCGACGCAGGGCTGCAATCATAGTTTCTGGAAATGCAAAAGGAGACAGTAATGAGCAAGTGGTGGAAAGGGATGCTGCTGCTCGCGGCGTTGGTTCTGGCAACCGGCCCCGCGGCCACGGCCGCCGACGAGGTGATGAACCTCCTGCCCGCGCAGCCGCTGGTGGTAGTGCGCACGTCCGGGCTGGGCCCGGCATGGGCCGCACTGAAGGATTCGCCCTGGGCTGAAAAAATCGACCTCATGGCCCCGCAAGATATAGCCAACAAGCTGCAAGACCTGCGTGTGGGCCTCGACCAGTTGAATGCCGCGATGGGCGTGAATGTCGAGGAAACGCTCGAGGGCCTCTTCGGTGGCGATTGCGTGCTGGCCGTCTTCGGCGAGGGCGAGGCCGTCTTCATCGCCGAAGGCACCGAAGTGCAGCGCCTGAAGAACGCAGCCGATAGCGTCATGCTGGTCGAACGCAACCGGGGCAGAATTCAGGCACAGGCCAAGCAGGTTTATGAACTGGCCGAAATCACGCAATGCACCCTTCCCGACGGCGACCGCTTCCACTGCTTCGTAGGCAATGCTCTGGTTGTGAGCAAGAACCTCGACCTCGTGAAGAAAGTGGTGGACGCCGCAAAGCAGGCGAAGCCGCTTGTTCAGACCGAGCTGGCAAATGCCTTCGCCCTGATGGCCGAGGATTCCCTCATCCGCGTTTACATCGACACCGATGCCGTGGCCGGCAAGGCCGAAACACTCCTCAACGGCCGCTTGGCAAACCCGATTGTCAAAGGCTTCGTGCAGCACATGCAGTCGATGCTCGCACTTGTGCAATTCGACACTCTCGCAGTGGCGCTCAAGGACGGCCGCGTGGAGCTGAAGAACATCTCGGTGATCGACGAGCACAAGGTGCCCGCCGGCCTGAAAGCAATGTACCCCAAATTCACCGTGAAGCTCGACACATTGCAGCTCGCGCCCGAGTCGGCCGTGTGGGCATGCGCCCATCAGCTAGACAAGACGGCCCTGTGGAAATACGTGATCGACCAGGTCATGAGGAGGAACCCCGCCCTTGCGGCGAGGTTGCAGATGTACACCGACTCGTTCTCCGCGATGATGGGCATACAAGACTTCGAGGCCAAGCTCCTCCCGCAGATCGGCGACCAGGTGGCCGTTTTCGTAACGTCCGACGACATTCCCGGCTCGGTGCCCGCCATCAGCTTCGCGATCGATCTGAAAAATGACAAGGAAATACCAGCCGGCATCCGCGCGCTCGCCGGCACGATGATCGGCCTCGCGCAGCTCCAGGCCCGGCGGGTCGATATCGCCCTGGCAAACTCCACCTACAAGGGCGTGAGCTTCACCACGCTCACCATCAACAACCCGCAGTTCGTCGACAGATTGTGCCCCACGATGTTCGTTGCCGGCGGCAAGCTCGTATTCAGCAGCAACGTATTCGCGGCCAAGGCCATTGTCGACAGGCACGCCCAGGGATACAAGGACCCGGCGAAAACCTTCAAGCTGCCCCGCTGCGAGGGCACGCTGGCATTTGCCGGGCGGATGCAATCTGAAGAGCTCGTCAAGATGCTCGCCCGCCACCGGGACGTAATCGTGGCTGGCGGCGTGAGGAAAGGCGAACCACAGCAGGAAGTGGAAAACGGCCTGGATCTACTCGAGTTTGCATTCAGCCTCTTCGATGGCGCCACGTTCTACGCCACGCAATCCACGGGACGCATTGAACGTGTGATCCTGCTCGACCCCATCGTGGACGAGCAGTAGGAAAACGTGCGTGTGATCCTGCTCAACTCCCTCGGAAGTGTGCAGTAGGAAAATGCTCACGGAAGGAATGAAGGGCGCAGACAGCAACTGCGCCCTTCTTCATGTAGCCCAGCCGCCCTCGGATGGGATTTTGTATACCTCGCCCTTACAGGGCTTGAAGATGTTTTTGGCCAACGCTGACCCAGGGCTCCGCCCTGGGCTTTGTGGAACTCCGGCCCTTCAGGCCTGAACTGGAAAGGAATAAAAAGGATTCGCCACCGCCCTCATCAACTCGAACCGTACTACAAGTAACGGCCGTTATCAAACCGTACTACAAGTAACGGCCGTTATCAAACCGTACTACAAGTAACGGCCGTTATCAAACCGTACTACAAGTAACGGCCGTTATCAAACCGTACGACAGGATATGGCTTTCGCGACCATTGCTACGGTGCCGCCTGCATTATGCAGCACCACTCGGCCCGCAGCACAACAATGCGATGGTTGAGGAAATCGGCATAGTAGACCAGATCGGGCTTGCCGGGGCCGCCGGCCGTGGCCGCGATTCCGCCGGGCATGCACCCGGAAAACCGCCCGTCGGCCGTGCCGAGCGCGCCTTTCCTGGCGATGTCGCGGTTCCGCACCTCGCGGGCGTCGCGTATGGCGATGCCGCGATCCAGGTCGTCTTCCCACGCCGAATACAGGATTCCGCCGGCGGCCGCCTTCGTGTTTGGCTGGGGCACGTTTCGGATCAGAAGCCGCCCGGCGCTGTTCAGATGCACGCCGCGGTTGCTCGCACCCACCCAGATATTGCCGCCGGCATCCACCTCCACGGTTGAGGCCTTCGCCAAGTCGTCCCTCTGCAGCACGTACGTGCCGCCAAAATCGAATCTCGGCTGGCCGTCGTGATCCAGCATCACCAGCGTCTTTCCCGTAGCCGTCTCGTCCAGCACGTAAACACCCGCCGGCTGCAGGGCCACGTCGAGCGGGCGATAAATTCTCACCGGCATTCGCGGGTCGGGCGACACCCATTGCAGCTCGCCGGCCGGCGAGATACGCATCACCTGCTGCGCCGCCAGATCGGCCACGGTCACGCTGCCCTGGCTGTCGGCGTCAAGTCCGCCGGGTGCCGCTGCGATCATCGTGGCGGGCGCGGCGGGCGACCACTTTCTGCCCAGCGTGCCCTGCACTTTGCCGGAAATCGAATCGAGCACGTGCACGGCGGCCGGCCCCTGCGAGCAAACGTACAGCTTTCCTTTGGGGCAAACCGCCATCGACACGATCTCGGTGCATTCGAGGCTCGCGCTGCCCTGGGCGCCAAACTGCGGCACGGGCCTGGCGGGCGTGGCCGAGGCTTCTGCCTTCTGCACCTGCCGGCTGCCGGCTCGCGCGTAAAAGATGCTGCCGTCGGCGCCCGCTGCAATGCACGCGGCGTCTTTGCATTGCAGATCGATCGACGCTGCAAACTTCCCGTTCGCGTCAAATTTCTGAACGCGGCCGGTGGCGTCCAGCACGCAAAGCTGCGGTCCGGCGGCAAGGCGCCTGGGCGAGGTGAACTCGCCGTTGCCGGCGCCGTCCGCCGGTTTTGCCCCGCCCGCCGCGGCGGCCTTGCCCAGCGCGTTGCCGCCCGATGCAAACGGCGCCGTCTCGAGGCCGGCCGTGAATCGCAGCACCCGGTGATTGCCCGTGTCGGCCACGTAAACCAAACCGTCGTGCGATACGGCCACGTCTGACGGATTGCTGAGAATCGCGGGCCGGGGGCCGGAGGCATCATGCGAAAGCGGCGGCAGCGTTTTCAAAACCGCGCCGGCGTGGTCGAGCAGCAAAAGCTGATTGCCCTTCAACCCCACGTACTTGCCCTGTGCCAGCGGCCGGATGCTGTGGATATCGGCGCTGCGCCAGCCGGGCAGGTCGCTGCCGATGTATCCGCGCGCGCCGAACTTCATCACGCGTGCGCCTTCGATCACGCACACCGCCGACGCCGCGTCGACCGCCACGGCTTTGGCCGCGAAAATTGTATCGGGCGGAGCCGCGATCTGCCGGTCGAACGCGAGGTCCAGCCCCGCCCGCACCTCGGCCCGATAGAGGATGCGCTCGCCGCGGTCGTCAAATTCGCGCCCGGGCACCCATTCATAGCGGTGAGCGCCCGCCGGCTGCCAGCCGGAATCGAGCGTGCGGACGAGGCCGCCGCGTGCGTCGTATATCCTGACCGAGACGACCGTGGTGCGCGAAAGGTTGTAGGTGAGGTTGCGGCCATCGAACCTCGCCAAAGACACATCCGGTTTGCCGATGATCCCGCCGATTGCCCGCTGCCTCGAAACGTCAATCATCCGCCTCAGCTTCAGCGCCTCGGCCGTCTTGCCGGCCGTTGCCACGGTTACGGTCAGCGGCAGAGAGCCGGCGGCGGGCAGCCGGCCGTCGGCCAGGAAGCGCAGCACCTTCTCCTCGCCGGGCAGAAGCTCCACGGGCACGAAGGCCGGAAAGAAGCTCCAGTCGTCGGCCGCGATACTCACACGGGCGCTCACCGGCCGCGTTAGCGGGTTCTTTACCGGCACGGCCATCGACGGCGCCGAGGAATGGACCTCGGCCAGGCGTATGCGCGAGAAATCGCCCAGCGGCGTGGAGAGCGCGAGCGTGAGCGAAACGGCGGCCTTGTTTGCGGGGGTAGACACCGCGATCTCATAGTCGCCCAGGGGCGTGGCGGGTGGAATCTTCAGCGTAAATTGCAGCACGGCGCGCTGGCCCTTGCCGGCCTTGAGCGCAAAAGGCGCCGCAGGCGGCTCGCACGCCCAGCCGTCGGGCAGCTTCAGCTCCGCCGCCGCCGATTGCTCCTGTTCGGTGAGGTTCTCGAGCGACAGCGTGATGGCGTTGGCGCCGTAAACGAGGCAGCCGGCGGGGCAGGCAATCGCAGGCTGCACGGCCGGCTCGGCGGGTGCCTTCTCGCCGGCCGGCGCGAAAACACCGGCATGTATTGCGGCCAAGGCAGCCGCACACACCACCGCAAAACTGAGCGTTCGATTGCGCATTACGGGAAGCTCTCCAGCCGAAAACGTACACCATTGGCCCCATCTTAGCAGACTGCCCGTGCAAAATCAAAATCATTGGCGGGCATTGCCGGCAATGCGGGAGTAAACAAAAAATTACAACCAGGCGCGCCGAAAAGCCGAGGTAATTCTTGATTATCCCTGTTCAACATGTAGAATATCAAAGCTCGTACCCGCAAGCGGCGGGTAGTTTTATCATGGACATCCGGCTTTGCCGGCCGGAAGAGCCTCCGCTGCAGATTTATCATGGACAACTTCATGCGGTGCGCACCCCGCGTGGCCATCAGCATTCTCCAAGACTTCTAACGGGGAGCCTTATGACTGTCAGAGCGTTTGCGATCGGTCTCGTAATGTTGCTTGTTACCGCGGCTCTGTTTGCATATACCGATCATGGAAACGAACTGACGCTGCCGACGGGCGGCAACCATCTGCCGACGGTGGTCCTCGGTATTGTCATCTTCATGTCGCTGATCGTCAACCCGCTGCTCAGGCTCTTCAGCCTCGCGGCGGGTCGCAAGCCGCCGTGGCAGTTTGCCCAGGGCGAGATACTCACGATCTGGTGCATGCTGGCCGCCGGCTTGGGCGTGGCGGCAATGGGCCTGATGCATTACATGCTGCCGCTGATGGTGGCACCGTTTTACTACGTGGGCCAGGGCAGCAAGTGGGAGATGCTTTTTTACAAGCACATACCAGATTGGCTTGTGCCGAGCAAGGACCCCAAAAGCCCCATCGTAACGATGTTTTATGAAGGAGCCCGCGGCAACACCGACCCGTGGCTGGCGTGGGCCATTCCGATGTTCAGCTATATCGCCATCCTCCTCGCCGTCATCTTCCTCGCGTGCTGGGGCCTCGCTACGTTGATAAAGCTGCTGAGCGGCGGCGCGGAAAGGCCCGAGGCTCAGCCTGTGGGCGACACCGTGCCGCTGCCGGCCGAGCAGTCGCTGTTCCGGCATCCTGTAACGTGGGTGTTTACGGGAGTGCCACTGGTAGCGTGCGGGCTTGCAGCTTTCCACACGCTGCTGCCGCGGTTCAATCTGCGCTACATCTCGCCGCTGTTCAACCCGGCGCTGAATCCAAACTGGACGCCATCGGGCCTGCTGAATGCGCAGCCGTGGGGCGCGTGGGTGGTGCCCTTCTTCATGTGGGGCATAGCGCTCGTGGCATTCTTCATATTGATGTTTTGCATCGCCGCAATCGTGCGAAAGCAGTGGGTAGAACACGAGCGCCTCTCGTTTCCGCTGGCGCAGATTCCCCTCGAGATTTCGCGGGCGCCCGAAGAGGGCCGGTTTTTCAACGCCCTCTTCCGCAACCCCCTCACCTGGATCGGAGCCGGCATACCCATCGGCTTTTACCTGCTGGTGATCATGACCAAGTTCTGTCCGGGGTTCCCATTCATCAGCAGTGATAACTGGCAGTTGCATAATCTGTTTTACCAGATGGAAGGCTGGCAGGGGTTCTTCGGGCTGAGCTTCATCTGGATCGGCGTCGCTTTCCTGCTGTCCACCGAGGTTTCGCTGTCCCTTTGGCTTTTCTTCATCCTCGCAAACGTGCAGCGGATCACGCGCTACAAGCTGGGCTACCCGGGCGCCGAATACGACGGCAAGCAGCAGATCGGCGCGTACATCGCTTTTGCGGCCATCGCGCTGTGGACAATGCGGCATCACCTCAAGGATGTTTTGCGCAAAGCTTTCCTGGGCGCAAAAGACGTAGACGACTCCTCCGAGGGGCTATCCTATCGCACGGCGGTATTCGGCCTGATCGGATCGTGCATCGTGATAATTGCATGGCTGGCGCTCCTGGGCTGCCCGCCGCATATCTCGCTGCTCTTTCTCGCGTTCGCGTTCGTGGTGCTCATCGTGCTCTCGCGGCTGATCGCGCAGTGCGGCCTCACCTTCGTGCAAACCTCACTGGCCAACGGCCCGCTGAGCCTGGTGCAAGACCTCGTAGGCGACAGGGCGATCTCGCCCGCCGGCCTCACCGCGCTCACCTTCCACCAGGGCCCGCTCTACGGCGATCCGCGAGAGGTGATGCTTCCTACGCTGCTGAACAACACGAAGGTGGCCGAGAAGCGGCTGAACATGCGAAAGATTTTCATTGCCATGATCGTCGCCGTCATACTCGTCTATCCCGTGGCCTATTTCACCCAGGTATGGGGCTACTACCAGTACGGCACCGGGCCCGACAGCTATGCGTCGTTCCATTATCCAAAATCGACCTCGATGGAAAGGCTGGCCGGCGCCATCGAGAATCCCAAGGAGCCGTTCAACTTCGGCACATCGGGCAAAATCGACTTCGCCGCGGCGTGGGTAAACCTCAAGCACGTGTTCATCGGGGCCGGCGCATTCCTGCTCGTGTTCTTCCTGCGCAGCAGGTTCCACTGGTGGTTCGTTCACCCGGTGGGCATACTTACCGCCGCCTCATACCCGATGGCGCAGATGTGGCTGATGACCTTCATCGGCTGGTCGTGCAAATCCCTCGCTCAGAAATACGCGCGCGGGCCTATGATGGCCAAGGTGCAGCGCTTCTTCCTGGGCCTGATCATCGGCGAGGCCGGCATGCAAGTAGTAGGCCTGGCGCTGCAGCTCATCTGCAACCGCAAGATCATCTGAACCGGCGGAACCGGAAACAGGCTCTAGCCTCTTTCATTCACTTGTGCCCTCTGTGTGACGGCCTAAAAGGCCAAAGCCTGTTTCTGGCTTCTGATTCTTGACCTTGGACTTTGGACCTTGGACTTTGGACTTTGGACTTTGGACTTCGCTATGACACCAAAACAGAAATTCATCGACTGCCTCGAACGCAAGCCCATCACCGGCCGCGTCCCGCATTTCGAGCTCGTTTTCTTCCTCACTATGGAAGCCTTCGGCAAGGTGCATCCCAGCCACCGAAGCTATCATCAGTGGGACCAGATGAGCGAGCACGAGCGGCAGCTTCACCGCGAAGACATGGCCCAGCTCTACATCGACACCGCCCGCCGCTACGAGCACAGCGCAATTTTCCTGCACCCGAATCCCGGCTCCACTGAAGAGGTGTTGCGCCTGCTGGACATCGTGCGCGAGAGATCCGGCGATGAATTCTTCCTGATGGTCCACGGCGACGCCACCTACGGCATTCCCTCGGGCGACCACATGGAGGCTTTCAGCTATCGAATGGTCGACGAGCCCGAGAAACTGAAATCGGAAGCCGCGAGCTGGGTGGACGGCTCGCTCAAAAACGCCGAACGCTACAAGGCACACGGCGCGCTCGACGGCTTTGCTCTCTGCGCCGACTACTGCCTGAACACCGGCCCGTTCATGAGCCCCGGCCAATTCAACGAATTCGTCTTCCCGTTCCTGCGCGATCTCATCGCCGGCCAGCGCAAACTCGGCTTCTATACCATCAAGCACACCGACGGCAACATCATGCCGATCATCGATCAACTTGTCGATGCCAACCCGCACGCACTGCACTCGATCGACCCGCAGGCGGGCGTTGACATCGCCGAGGTGAAACGCCTCTACGGCAGCAGAATGTGCCTGATAGGAAACATCAACTGCGGCCTGATCGACACCGGCACCGACGACGATTACCTGGCATCGGCCCGATACGCGCTGCGGCACGGCATGCCCGGCTACGGTTACATCTTCTCGACCAGCAACTGCATCTACACCGGCATGAAGCTCGAACGCTACGAGCGCATCCTTGAGCTCTGGCGCAAGGAAGGAAATTACTGAGGAGGAAGACAGAAGTCAGAAGAGGAAACGGCGCGAACCCGGTGTCTCATTTCCAACAGCGGGACCCGCCTCGAAAATTCTTCGTCATGGGGCTTGACATCGGGCGTCTTGAATGGTATTCTTCTATAGAGGGCTGAAGGGGTAGAGCACAATCAGGCTTGCGTTGCGCGTCGAGTTTCCGCGCATCATCTTGCGTTTCATCTGATTTCGCATGACCCGGCCACTCGTGCCGCGTCCGGCCGCTCGGCCATGGATGATTGAGCCGCCGAATGCCGGCGGGGCGTCGGTCGGTTGCGAACGAGAACAGGCGCCTGCCCCAGCGATCCCGCGTGAAGTTTTCCACCTCGGTTCTTCATCATCCGCCTCTCGAACAATCTGCTGCGGCTTATTGCCAAGGAGCAAGGGTAATGGACGACCCTAAACCCGCCGGCGACACGCCATCCGTAAAACTGCCCACCACCTTGCCCATCATGGGCGAAACGCCAAAAGGCCCCACGGTGTTTGCTAAAAACTCGGTGACGATAATGTCGTACCTGTTGCTGACGTTTTTTGCAATGGCGTGCGTGTGGTCGCTGAGCATGCTTGGGCTGAAAGGGAAGTTTGTGTCGGTGCCCGAAGTGGCCGCGCTGATGGTGAAATACGAGGAGGCCAGGGATATTCTGAACAACCATTACAGCGGCCTGTGGTGGCTGATGTTCGTAGTGTTCTTCATCTCGGCCACCAGCGCCGGCGGCTGCCTGAAACGCAGAGTCTGGAGCCTGCGAATGCTGCGAACGGTAACGTGGTTCTGGTGCGGGGTTCTGATTTTCCTTGCGGCGTGGTGTGCGGGCCGTGCAATGGGCCTGCTGGATTGGAGCCCGGTGGGCAACGACGGCGGGATCAGGTGCGTGGTGCTGGCGGTGCTGACGTTTGTTGTTCGCTATGTGCTGGATCGCGGCCAGGTGAAGAGCCAGTTTGGCGCACCTGCGCCGAAGAAGCTTGCATTCCTGCCGGGCGTGATGATGATTCCGGATATGAACCTCACTGCCAGGCCCAGCGAGAAGGTGCCTACGCCGTAGTACGGGGGGGGGAATCTGCTGCTACGGGGCCTAGGGTGTGTAAACAATTCGTGGGCATTCGCGTATAAAAGGTATACTCGAACGCGCAGCGGTCGCCGTCTGCATTCTTCATCCATTCTTCATTCAACTCCGAATAAGGCCTGAAGGGCCGG
>Ga0307379_10007448_pt1 | contig 14881 bp, 27 predicted proteins | sample UN2MG_FD_202237 | JGI IMG/M metagenome (GOLD analysis project Ga0307379, IMG submission 202237) | Soil microbial communities from Risofladan, Vaasa, Finland - UN-2 | ecosystem: Environmental > Terrestrial > Soil > Coastal area > Acid sulfate soil | place: Finland: Risofladan, Vaasa | collected... | reverse complement strand
TCCATCGACGAGATGCGAGCGGACAACACCGCCTAGGGCTTCTCTTTGCAGGCTCCAGCCAGCCGGTTGTGTCGGAAGAGGCTCAACCAGCGTTGGTGGACCGCCCACATTCGCAGGTTGGTCAGGCGCTACCCTCACACCCATCTTCGGTAGCCAGCCATCCTCGGTAGCCAGTCTACCGCAGCCGATGACTCAGACCGCATGCAAAGGCGGGGTCATTCGCTGCATGCGTTCGAGCGTAAGGTGGCCGGCGACCTCACCATCGAACCTTACGTCCGCCCTTTCCGCCTGTCGCGTCACCTGGATCGTCCCTGAGTACCCCTTTCCTTCACGGACAAATCCCTCGAGGCTTTTGTCCGGCGTAGATCTAGCGCGCTTTGATCGCGACGATCCTCGGCCCAAGTGCGCGTAAGCCCGTCAGCATGATCGCGACGATCCTTACTGGGCGGGGCGGGCTGGCTGACGCGGGGCGGGACTGCAGGCTTTCATCGGCTCTTTAACGAGCAGGTGAGCAGCGCACCCGCGGGAAGAGGGAACTAGATCAGATCGTCCTAAAGATCGGATCGTATCCTTGACAATACCTTGGTTACTTGTTACGTTGTTGAGGTAGGGAGATGATGGAGATGACGACCCGAACTGCTCAGGACCTCTTGGCCGAACGCCGCTACAACGTGCAGGAAGCTCGGAGATCAAGCGACCCTATGGCCCAAGCGATGCTCCTGGCGCATGTAGCGATGATCGACGCCGAGTTGAGCCGGAGAAGGGGGACCGCGTGACGCGCCCTGCCTTGTTTGAGGTGAGGGTCCTCGCGACGTACCCGAGCAAGACGAAGAAGGGGGAGCCCAAGAGGCCCTGCGTCTCTTGTGGCCGACCGGTCCCGGAGAAGCAGCTGCCCCCCTCCTACAGGGGGCACGCCCCCTGTTGCCAACTTGTCAAGGAATGGAGGGCTAGCCATCGAGCAGCTCGAACCCCCTGAAGGTTTACGAGGTGACGATGGGCTCGGACGGGAACGTCTACTGCACGTGCCCCGCCTGGCGGTTCCAGAAGAGCAAGCCGGTGCTTGAGCGCACCTGCAAGCACATCAAGGCGTTTGCTGAGTCGAAGCGAAAGGGGTGATGGGGATGGGCGCTGCGCTGAAGATCAATCGAGACGACCGGACGGACTCGTACTGCCAGGGGTGGGACGTGTTCTTTCAAGGGGGCTGCTCGTACACGAACGACACGGAGATCGACGCCGACCTCTACAAGGAGGGCTGGGAAGCCGCGAAGCTCGAGGCCGACTGTGAGGCGTACGAGAACCGCTTCGAGGTTGGGGACGCGCTCGAGAGGAGGACGTACCGATGACGAGCCCGTACTACAGCGGAGCCATCTTTACGGACGCGCGGGGGGTGCCTGTGGACCGCCCGGAGCCTGTCGCGCTGGATGCACCCATCGACGAGCGCATCGCGCACATGCGGGCCGTCAACGCCTACAACGACCGGGTGGCGGGCATGGCCAACCTGAGCTTCGCTGAAGCGTTCCGAAGGGAGATCAAAAGATGACGGGTCCGAACTAAAAGCGATCTTTCTTTTGATCGTATCCTTGACAATCCCTACCCATGTGTTACATTAGTATCAGATGAGGGGGACGGCAGAGCCCTCCAATCAGAATCGCCATGAAGATCCAGGCCACCATCCTCGCGACCGTCCCCTCCTCCAGCAACCCGCTGAAGACCTACGACATCCGCCTCGGCAAGGATGCCAACATCTACTGCACGTGCCCGGCCTGGAAATTCCAGAAGAAGCACCCGCACGACCGTACCTGCAAGCACCTGAAGGCGTTCCACGCCAAGACGGTTCCTGCGGTCGCCAGCTGAGCGACCACGTGGTCGGTCGATCCTCAGAGCCCTAGGGCCCGGGGATTTTCCGGTGTGCGCAACAAGGACCAGAGCTGATGGCAACTACGAAGCACGAGCGCGGAGACGGCGGGACCGAGACGACGGGCTACGAGTCAGTCAACACGACCGCAGGCCCTCGCTTCATGGCGATGACGCGCTCGTCGAGCATCCTGCTCAAGACTGAAGGCGGCGCCGTCCGCTGGCTCAAGCGCCGCGGCTACGACGCCAACGGGAAGTCGTTCGGCTGCGACGAGCACGGGAGACGAGCTGATGAGCTACGGTAATGTGCCCGATGATTGGGGATCGTTCTTCACGAACTGCTCGCGTTGCGGTGGTCGCTACCACGCCTCAGAGGGCGGCTGCGGTTGCATGGACGACCTGGAGTGCCAGTGCGGCTCGAACGACTGGGACGGCGAGGAAGAGCCCCGCTGCAGCAAGTGCAGCACCGGCCCCCACGAGGAGGGGCGTCGCCACAGCAAGCAGCACCGCGCTCGCAAGACGTACGACGAGGGCAAGTCCTCGGAGATCCGCCCCGGCGACCTCTACCGGCGCACGGTCAACATGGGCTACTTCCCCGGAGGAGCGCGCACCCTGAGCGTGAAGCGCTACCGCATCGAGAAGGGTCCAGCCTGGGAAGACGAAGGAGTCGCAGCATGATGACGCGGGATCAAGCCAACGTCGCGTGGAAGCAGATCCCCGTGATGACCAAGATGTCGTGCGGCGCGCGCGAAGCGAAGTTCTCGAGCGGGAAGCTCGTCTTCAAAGTCGGCGGCAAGCCCATGCGCTACATCGAGGTGGAACTGAGCGGTGGCGACCTCTACGACGTGAAGCACTTCCGCCTCAAGCGCGGCAGCTACTCGCGCGTCGAGCTGGAAAGCGCCGACGGCCTGTTCAACGACATGCTCGGCGAAGCCATCTACCACATGGTCAACAAGTGACCGAGCCCGTGCTGCTCGCGACTTGCTCCAACCCCGAGAACCCGGAGTAGCCCTACAAGGTCACGATGAACACGCACGGCTGCCAATAGAGATCCGATCTTGGCATGGGAAAGAGTTGTGCCAATAGAGATCCGATCTTGGTATGGGAAAGCATGTGCCTGGCGGGCGGCTCCTTCTGATGGATGTAAACTCGATCGCGAAAAAAGTCCTCGATCTTACTGACCTGTCCGCGCGCGTCGGCGAAAACTCCCTTCTGTTCTAGCGCTTCCTCCTGAGGCGCCAGTTCCTCCGGTTGCGCCAGTGGAGCTTGGTCAGTGACCAAGCTCAGCCCAAGGGAAGGGGAGTTTGCATATAGGCTCGGCGTGTAGGGCTCTGCGTGTAGGGTCCCCGAATTCCCGGGAAGGCTGATCGATCTGATTTCCTGAGCCGGACGATCTTGATCGGATCGGGCTTAGTGAGGTCGATCTGACCACACGTAGGTCGATCTGCCCACACCGGCTAGCCGATCCTCGGCGGCTTGCTCGCGGAACGGATCGGCCCAGTCTCGTGGAACCGGCATCTCGCTCTCAGAGCGGGTGCAACTGAAAGGAGATTTGCAATACCATTTGTACCTGATAGGGTGATCTGTACGTGCCAGTCCGGCACGCCTTTCGATTAGGGCTGTCCCGCCCTCAGAAGGATCTACACAATGCCGATGCAAGCCTCGGGCACAGAGTGTCCGAAACCGGTCGAGAAATCACACTCGACTGCCGAATGTTGCTGGCCCAAGACCGTCGAGCAGCTCTACTACGCGGTTGCTACCACCGACGAGAAGAAGAACCGCAGCGTCTTTCCCTTCAAGGAGTGGACCCACAAGAAGAAGTGGCCGGATGCTCTCAAGAGGGTGACTGCTTTCCTCGAAGCGAATGCGGGCGAGGTTGTTTGGGTTCCGATCAACAACAACGTCAACAACGATGGACCGACTTCGATTAACGCGTGCCGTAAGCGCTCATTGGCTGAACGGCTTACGAACGGTATTGATGCGGTGATCGAACGTGCACTGTGGAGCCGTGATCCGAACGAACCACTTCCTACTTCTCCTTGCGAAGCCGTCGAACAGTTCTTCGGTATCACTCCAGAAACGATTGCCTTCGGGTGGTCGGACAGTAGGATTCGCGAGTTGGCGAACAGCTCGGTTCAGTTCCGAGCGTTTCCGAACGAGGAGACGTTCGATATTCGAGACTTTGGCATCGGTATCCTTCCCGAGGATATGCCAGGGACGATCCTCTCGTTGAACCGAGCCAACAAGCAAGGAAAGCACTACCTGACGGGAAAGCACGGTCAGGGCGCAGCGAACACTTTCCAGTTCAGCCAGCTAACTGTGATCGCGTCGCGACACGTCGAGTCGGATGAGGTCGGATTCACCTTGGTGAGGCAGTCTTGGCATAACGCTGACGGATCGGAACGCCGAACACCTTCGTACGAGTACATGACGATGGGCGGGAAGATCCCGCGCCTGAAAGCACCGAAGGACTTCCTTTGTGGAACGCTCGTGCGCCACGTCGGGTACGGCAACTTGCTGTTCGGTCGGCAAGGCCAGAACAGCATCTACGGTTTGAGCCAACGCATGTTGGTCAACGCACTCCTCCCGGTCGTCACAGAGGTGTGTTCTTCAGAGCCTACTCAGGAGAGCGGCAATCCTCGAGCCCGGTACTACCCGCACCTTCACGTTGCGAAGGGTTCGATCCACCAGCTCAACCGAAACCAGCACTACACACTCCACGGGTCCAAAAAGGATTACAACAAGATCCGCGCCCACAACGTGTTCAGTTATCACCTCGGGAATTACGACTTCGGTGGGTTCAACGGGAAGATCGACATCGGCACCGTGAGGTTCGCCTACTGGGTGATGTGTGATCAGAAGAGAAAAGAGGGGGAGACGAGACCTAGCCAGGACGCGGTTAAGAACTTCGCCGATCCGTTCAATCCCATCATGTTCACCCTCGACGGACAGAACCACGGCGAGGAGCCTCGAGCACTCATAACGGCCGAACGTCATGCTGGCCTGTGGTCTGTCGGGAAGTGGACGATCGTGCAGGTAGACTGCAACGACCTTCATCCCCGCGCCGTCTACGACTTGTTTACGTCAACACGCGAGCGCACCAAGGACACACCTATCAAGAAAATGATCGAAGACGCTTTGGTGTCTTGGTTAGCCAACGACGAGCAGCTCCAGGAATGGAATATTCGGTTGGCCAGCGGAAAGGAAAGAACAGACGAGACGGAGAAGCAGGACAGCTGGATCGCAAAACTGGACGAGCACCTAAACCGCATTGTCGACCTCCCCAAGATTAGACGCCGACGCATGAAGATCGAGAAAGGGCAAAAGCCGCGGGGGCGCAAGACGCTAGAACCGATCTTCCCGCAGAACCCCCCAACGTTTGTTCGATGGGGAATAAACAACGACCTCACCACCAACCAGCAGTTCGCTCGCGTTCGCATGTACCCCGGGCAGGTGTACTCGTGGAACCTGGAGACGGACGCCCCCGCCGACTACTGGCATCCAGACGGTCGCAAACCGAAGAGCGAGATAGTCCTGGTCTCAGACAACCTTGTCCTCTTTAAGGGCGGGGAGAATATGAAGGGCGGTCGGGTACGATGTCGCTTTGAGTGCTCGGACGACATGTCGCCCGGAGATACGGGGCTCGTCCTCGCGCGCCTGTACGATCCTAAGTCGAGGTCTCCCATTCCGATCAGCACCGCAGAGCTGCACATCGAGGTCGTCGCCAAACCAGACGACGGGAAACCTGGCGGCAAGCGTAAGAACGGCGGCGACGACAACAACACAGAGACGTGGGTGGAGGAGGTATTTAACATCCTCCAACCTGAACCCATCACTCGCGAAAACCACGACACGTGGACTTCGCTGGAATGGGGAAACGACGTAAGCAAAGCAGGATTCGCGCTCAAGAAGCTAGGAGGGCAGTTCCACCTTTTCTACAACGCGGAGTTCCCCGAGTTCCTCGACTTGAAGAGGTGCCTTGAACCCTTCGGACTGACTGACGCCTTTGTCGACATCTTCGAATTGAACCTCGTCGTTCACGCAGCCATCGCGCTGAACAATAATGATCTTCCTGACGAAGATTCTTTCATCGATCCGAGCGGTAGGGCCGGCCCCTCTGTCGATGAGCAGCGTGACCGTATCCATGCCTACTACGCTGCGGTCGTTCACTCACTCGCCATCGCATCCTCGCAAGAGGTCAAAATGCAACGCGAAGTCAATAAGCACACGAAGTAAATGCTCCTCCGAGGACAAAGGTGGGGACCGGTATTCAACAGCTCCGGGGCTCGAGGGTTCTTCGGCGAGGGGTACTGGTTCCACCGTCCTTTGGACGAAGCTCGGGCTCGACTAGGAAAGCAGCGTGCCAACTTAGATCGGATCTTGGCGTGGGAAAGAGCTATGCCGCCCTGGGAGGGGGTTGGATAGCGCCGAGGCAATCTGGACGTCTGAGCCGCACAGCGATAGGAAAAGATCCTGACGATCTTGACAATCCTATTCCTATTGTTACGTTGATGGCATGACAAGAGCGATCAACTCAACCACCCTAGCATGGGGCCTCGTCAGTATTCCGTGCAAGATTTACACAGCTCAGAAGGCCGAGAGCGTGAGCTTCAACCAGATTACCCCAGCCGGTAATCGCACCAAGCAGCTGCTGGTCGACTCGGTGACTGGGGAAGAGGTCGAGCGCGCTACCTTGCTGAAGGGCTACGAGCACACCAAGGGCGAGTACGTCACGTTCACCGAGGCCGAGATCAAAGCGCTCGAGACGATGGACGCGGCCAAGACGGTGAGCATTACCGAGTTCGTTCCGGCTGAGAGCGTGGATCACCTGTGGGTCGAGAAGTCCTACTACCTCGGACCCGACAAGGGCGCGGCCAAGGGCTACGCGCTGCTTGCGCAGGTAATGCTTACCAAGGGCGTTGTCGCGGTGGCGCAGTGGGCGAGCCGAGGCAAAGAGCACCTGGTGTGCATTCGCGCCACCCTGCAAGACGGCAGGTACGTGCTCGTGTTCCAGCAGATGTACTACGCGAACGAGGTCCGCCCCTGCGACGAGATCGGCGTGAGCGGCATCGAAGCGTCTGAGGCTGAGCGCGGGATGGCGAGCCAGCTCATCGACCTGCTCAGCAAGTTCGGGTTCGATGCGGACTCGTACTGCGACAGCTTCGCGCAGCGCGTGGAGGCGGCAGTCCAGCAGAAGCTCGCTGGCGAAGACGTGACGGTCGCCCCAGTCACGGTCAAGCCCAACGTCGTCGATCTCACAGCTGCCCTAAAGGCCAGTCTGGACGCGGCGTGAGCCCCTACGCCGGTGGGGCGCCAAGGGCGGGCTCTGATGAGGGTCCGAACTAAAAGCGATCTATTTTGATCGGGTCGCTTGACAATCCCTACCCATGTGTTACATTAGTATCAGATGAGGGGGGCGGGAGAGTCCTCCAATCAGAGATGCTTCTCTGAAGAAAGAACGACCATGAAGATCCAAGCCACTATCCTCGCGACCGTCCCTTCTTCCTCGAACCCGCTCAAGACGTACGACATTCGCCTCGGCGCAGATGCGAACGTCTACTGCACGTGTCCCGCCTGGAAGTTCCAGAAGAAGCACCCCCACGACCGCACTTGCAAGCACCTCCAAGCGTTTCACGCCCTGACGGTGAAGCCTGCGGCCATCGCTTCCTGAGCGACAACGTGGACGTTCGATCCCCAGAGCCTCCGGGCCTGGGGATTGCCCCGTCATGAGTACCGCCCCGGACACGTCCAAAACAGCACGAGCCCTCGCAGTCTTCGTTCTCGATCCGACGATCCGAAGCTGGCTTGCTACCAACGACCCCAAGGCACTGACTCAAGCAGAGCGTGCACTCCAAGACGAACCGGCCTGGGAGGCCGAATGCGAGGCGTACGAGAACCGCTTCGAAGTGAGCGACGCACTCGAGAGGAGAACGTACCGATGACGAGCCCTTACTACAGCGGCGCCATCTTCACCGATTCAAAGGGCGTGCCCATCGAGCGGCCCGAAGACCCTGGCAAGGACGCCCCTCTCGAAGAGCGGCTTGCGCACATGCGCCGCGTCCACGCCTACAACGACCACGTAACGGACATGGCGAACAAGAGCTTCGCCGACGCGTTCTCGCCACCGAATCGAGAAAGGCCCGGCAGGGGCTGATGAGGAGGCCGCATGACAGTTGTGAAGAAGATCCCGTCGTCGTCGAACCCTCACAAGGCGTACGACATCTGCATGGGAAACAACGGGCACTTCTACTGCACGTGTCCCGCCTGGAAGAACCAGAAGAACGTCCCGCCCCAAGAGCGGAGCTGCAAGCACCTTCGGCAGTACATCGCCGAGAGCGGGCTGCCCCGAGAGCTGGCTACACGCCCCAGCCGTGAGGAGAGTTGACATGGAGCTGCTGAACCTAGACGACAGCCCGGACTCTTACTGTCGAGGGTGGGACGCCTACTGTAAGGGGGTCGTAGTGAGCGCTGCGGACCTGGAGATCGACGCGGACTCGTGCCGCGAGGGTTGGAAGCCGCGCGTCTCTAAGACTACGTGACGGGCCGCTACGACCGCCTGGACGCACTCGAGCGTTCCGGCTCGTGGAGATGAATGTTGTGGTCCCTGGTGCGGAGGACGCCGCGAAGTCGGTTCCTTTCACCCGAGTGCGTGCGCGACGGGACTTCGCCAAGCTGCTCGGCCTCGCCCAGGCACACGCTCTTCTGCACCAGGAGCAGCGCATCGTGACGGATGGAGTTGTCTTCGCGACGAGCGTAGGGTGGGAGCGAGACCTGCGATGCTACCTCCGTTCATCATCGAGCAGATTCGCCAAAGAGAAGAGAAGGAGCAGGCGAGCCGCGAAAGGCAGCCCCAAATCGAGCTTCCGCTCGAGGAGGCGCCGTCGATCCACCGGAAGATTCAGGAGGAAGAAGATGACCAAGATCGAGGCGTCATCGTCCTCGACTTGATGCAGTAGCCACCCTCATGAGGCTTCCACTTACAGCGAGCGAGCACGTTCCGAGCGCCTGGTTCGGCGACACGCCAAGCACCTTCGCGGCTCGGGCTGCGGTGAAGTCGCCCGTACCCAGCGCAGCTCGTGTCCGAGACGTCGATGCCCCCGCGTAGCTGGCCTGGGCCAAGAGGGTCGCGGCGGACTATGCGCGCCGAGTGCTCGTCGACCTCGGCGAATACCAGCAGGCGGAGCAGCTCATCCCCGGCAATGGGGCGAAGCCGGTCATCTGGGTGATGAACACGACCGCAGACTCGTGTCGAGCAACGCCGACGACGATGGTCCCGTGCCCTTCTTAGTCCGACCGTCCGACCTGGTTCGACCTTGCCGGAGGTCGGACACAACCCTGTTAGATGATTGGCAAACTTCGGTTGTCCGACCTACCGACCAAGAAAAGGTACCTCCCCAAGCGGAGGGAACCCGTAGACAGGCTCCTTCTCTCCGATGGTCCTCTTCCCGGTCGGATAGTCGGACGCCGCGATTCGCGTTCAATCCTCACTGGATACGTCCGACCAGGCCCAGTGTCGGACAAAGGTCGGTCGGTCGGACGCCGCAGGCCGCCCGAAGCAACACGGATCAGCACGGATCGATGGACGGCTATCGAGCCTAGATCGACCTGATCACGCTTGACAATACGATCCTATGTGTTACGTTGGTGGTATGAAAAAGACGGTGACGGGAATGGACGAGATCCACGTGAATTTCGAGACCAACACGTTCAGCTATCCCGAGGTGAAGGGCTTCGAGCTGGACATGGAGCGCGTCTATCGTTCAATCGAGCGGTTCCTGCCGTTCTGTAGTGGCTCTCTCGAGATGGCCGCCAAGCACGCCATCCACGAGCAGCTAAGCGCGCACCGCGGGATGCAGAGCGTTCGTCGATTCGCTAGCCGAAACGGATAAGGAGAACTGGAATGACTTTCCTAGCTAGTAAACAGACAATCGCGCAGAGACTCGTTGAACAGATCTGCTCGTTCGGTCCGTACGTACAGGACGACGCTGTTGCGCAAAGAGCGCTCGACAGCCTAACGAAGTTGTCTCGGCGCACGTTGACAGATCTCGCCGAACTTGCGGATGTCGACACCGAGAGCGATCTCGAGACGATCGTCTCGGATCCGGACTGGGTGTCTTGGGTGCAATTCGACCAGACTCAAGAAGTAACGGAGTGGCCGGACGAAGCTGTTGCCAACGCTGACCACCCGCGTGTCATTGCGTGGATGAACCACGTAAGAACAGAGATTCCGAAAGAGATTCAGCGTCAGAACGACGAGAGTCCCATCGAGTACATCATCACAGATCCGGAGTGGGAGGATTGGGTCCTCATAGAAAACGGGACGACGCTGAAGCACGACCCTCGCGTTCTCGAACACGCGAAGCACTCTCGAGTGGCGGCCTGGATGAAACAGGTGGAACATAAGGTGAAGCAGAGGCATGCCAGCTTTACGCCACGCTGAAAGCGCTCGCACCGAAAGACCAGTGAAGGCGTCCATGCTCGGCTACAAGGTTATGCGCATCGAAGGCGACCGGCTGGTGTCCGGCGCGGACTCGCGGCAGAGCTTCCCGGCTCGCAAAGGCTCGACCATCCGCATGCTAGGCAACGGCGTCTACCTGAGCCCCAACAAGCAGTACGTCCTCACCTACTACAGCGGCCTCGCTGACGATGAGGTGCTGCTCACCCTCGAGTTCGCTGAGGCGGATATCCGGTGGGGCAACCTGACCGACCGTGAGGCTGAGGTTGGCGTGAGCGCGGTCAAGGTCGTGAAGCTCGAGCCCCTGGACTGACGAGCACGCACCGCCTGTAGACCACCGGTGGGATGGGCGAGGAAAAAGCGATCCTGATGTACGATCGGGAGTTTGAGACTCAGTAGGACGAGCGAAAACAGATCCAGAGCGGCTCGATGGCGCGCCGGAGAAATTAAAGGAGAAGTGTCGGGGTGAGAGCTGACGCTGGGCGGATCCAAGTCCCGATGGATCGCGCTGCGTCGAGACGACGACGGAGGGGACTGAAAGATCGGATCCTCCTCACACAGCTATTGACAATCACTCCCTACGTGTTACGTTTGTGTCATGAGCGAGACACGAAGCACGACCGTTGTGGGCGTCCTGGCCTTCCGACCCGGCGACGGCGCGCACTACAGCATCGGCTGCGATGCGTACCCGTACACGATCAGTCGCGTGAGCGCGTCTGGCAAAACGGTCTGGGCTCGCCGCGACATGTTCCGCGCCAACGGGAACAACGAGGCGTACAGCGAATGCCCCAAGCAAGGTGTCTTTGTCGTACAAGAGGACGCAAAGGAAGAGAAGTTCACGCTGCGCGATACTGGGAGCTTCAAGCCCTCGGGTTCGAAGTGTGGCTTCTTCGGCCCCGGTCGCTGCTACAAGCAAGACCCTAGCTTCTAGGAGAGTGAGATGGAACAGGTCGATGGATCCTTGCAGTGTCCCGAGGTGAACGGTTTCATCGCCGCGGTCGAGGAAGAGATGCACGAGATGACCGAGGCCGAGATCAACGAAGCCGTCAAGGGCTTCAACAAATTCCACGCAGGCTGCACGTCGTGCAAGAAGAAGAGTGAAATGGAACCCGGCAACGACGCCCCTACAGCTGCTGACCGGGCAGGTCGGTAGCAGCCACGGGGCTACACAGGCACCGACCAACGCGGGCTCGCCCAGCGTGCCACGAGACGGCGGCAGCCGGTACACGACATGGATGCTCTGCGGACGTGGGGGACTAAATGATGAACGAGCGGTGGAAAGTGGTGCTGATGGTCGACGGCGGTGGCGCTCAGGTGCGCGCGCTGGCGTCGTCGTTCGTGCGAGAGGTGCCGGCGAAATGATCTACAGAGTTGAGATTGAGACCATCACCGACGCAGACCTGGACCGGGTGGAGCGAGACCTCCAGTTCTACTACCGGAGCAGCTGGTCCAAAATGCTGTTCGACGTCCGCACCACTGCCACCGCCGAGGGGCGCCACTACATGACGGCCGGCAACGTGGTGGCCATCATCGCCCGCATGCGCGCCGCGGAGCACGCACTCAGCGAGGCCGCCGACATACAGCGCCAGGCCATCGATCTGGAGCGCGAGGAGTGCGCGCGGGTGGCTGATAGCCTCAGAACTGCGGCCGGCCGCGCCGTGGCTCGTGTCATCCGCGCGCGTAAACCGTAGCTATCTCGCACGCTTAGCGGCGATGTGTCGATTGCCCTGTGCCGCACCTAATTCACCTCACCAGCGGAGGCTAAAAGTGACCTCGATGCCGACGGGCAGGACTCGTGTACGTGGCCAACGGTGGCCTCTGGCGGCCCCGTAGGCGCGTCTTGGCCGCCATGGCCGCCTAGTGCGTTCTCGGTCGTCTCTGGCGCCTCAGTCGGCGGGTCTGAGCAGGCATAGGCACACACGGCGAGGCACCGGCCGACAGCCAGGCCGACTACGGTATCCCTGGGCCAGAGCAGCCTCATAGCCCTACGTCCCTGAGGCCACCGCCGCGCATGGCCCAGATCGGTCGATCGTGATCAAAGGTCTCTGCCTCGGCTTGACAATCTTGATCGTACTTATTAGGTTGACTGCATGAACGAACTACCGCCCACAGCGAATAAGCCCACGCCGAAGGCTGGAGATGTGTGGCGGACGCGAACACCCGGCGGCATTGTTGTGCGGGCGAGGGTCGACGAACGGGCTCGCAAATCTGAGGAATGGCGTCTACTGGGAGAACTCGGCGGCGTGGAGAGGCTCATTTCCACCCTCACCGTCGAAGAGAACGATGTCGCGCTCACCGGCAAGAAGTTGGGCGACGACCGATGCGCGGCGGCTATGGCAAGGCTGGGGATCTTGCGAGACTCCGCGATCTCAAACCGACCACGCCAACTGTGACCATGACTAAGCTGATGGATCCGAAGAAGTGGGTTCGCGAAGGGGACTGGAAGAAGTTCACCGAAGCTCCGCTTCCCCTTCTCAGCAAAGAAACAATCGTCGTCGACTCTCTGCCAGGCACATATGCCGACATCGAGCACCGCGATTGCCCACGCAATGACACGTGCGTCATGTGCGACATTCAGAAGGCGGCCTGGCGCCGTCGACCCCTGAACACCGAACGCCTCACGAGCCTGGGATACGGGCTCATCCCTCAACCGGGTGTGAAGACCACCTTCGATTGGATCTACGGGCAATGAGGAAAGACGAACAAGGACAGGAGTGCCCCGCTACTCTCGGCGAGTACCGCGACTTGTGCGCGGCGTTCGTGGGCGAAGACAACGCGGCGGTCGAGCTTCTCGACAAGCACATCGCCGACAACCCCAAAGGTCGCGAAGATGACGTGATCCAACCAGACTCACAGATGCGGCTCCTCCTGATGCCGCTCATGCTGAAACCGAGGACAACAACATGATCAAGCAAGCATTCGACACCCTTCGCCAACACGGTCTCATTGCACGACCCGGCTGGGAAACCAAAGACGCTGGCTCCGAGCTGGTGAACCGCGCCGCCGAGCTGCGCGCCAAGGGCGCCTGTATCAACGGTGCTGTGTTCTTCACCAAAGAAGACGTGGCCCATCGTACCCCTGGCGGCGCATACCCGCTGCACTTCGGTCCTGTTCCCACGCCGGATGGACGACCTGTCGGACTCGACGCTGAGAAGATCGGCGAGGTCGTGGTGAAGTCGTTGCTAGCCAACGGCGTCTACTGCGAGTGGGACGGCGACCCGACCCATCCTGTCATCGTCAAGGAGAACTGAGATGCCTGCGCCCACGTCGCGTGAAGACGACCGCCTGAAGCTGATTCGGGAGAAGCTCCTGAAGGAGCTGGGAGTGGAGCCGGACAGCGTCCACGAGGTCGCGCACGCTCCACTGACGCCCGGTGGCGTTCTCGTCGAGACGGCAGCCGGCAAGATGCTGATCTCCGTTGGGCCGGAAGGCGTCACGGTGTCCAGCGTCGGGGAAGCGGAAGACTTCAGCGCGTGGGACGCGTGGCAGTCGCTTCCTCATGCGCTCTCGACCGCACAGCCCACGCTGCGTGAGCTGGTCGGAGAGGTCGGCTGTGAGCCCTGGCTGAAGGAGCGCTACGAGGCGCTCGCAGGGGTCGGGCGGCCATTCGAGATGGTGGCGAGCGTGGGTGCCATGGCGCGTCTCTGGTACATGCCTGGTGCTGGAATGACGCCTGAGCCCGACCCCAGCACCGTCGGGGCCCGGTGGGTGCGCTCGCTACCTGCTCGGGAAATCGACGCGGTCGAGCGATTCGCGATGGAACGTGCCGGGGAGCTTCGGGAGCAGCTCGACGCCGGGCAGGAGTCGGAGCGAACCACCGAGGAGGTACGCGCGATCCTGCATGAGCGAGACGCGCTCGAGTCGGTTCTCGCCATGCTTTGGCTTGCGGGGGATGGAAAGCGACTTGGACGCGAGCTGGCGGCGACCGATGACACGGCGACTGTCGTGCTCTCGGAGCTGCCCATCAGCGAGGAGATCGAACGAGACCCGCTGCTCGTGGCTGTGGCCCTGGCGGAACCCGATTCGTGGTGGGGATGTCTGCCCAACGAGTAGGCTGCGGAGATCGACGACAAGCTCGACAAGCAGCTCACCGAACGTAAGGGGGACTTGGAAGCCGAGGGCGGCGCCTACATGGACGCGTACCTCGCGCTGGTCTCCGTGATCGAGGGAACCTGATGGAAGGACGGACACGCGTGGGTGGCTGCTGCGCTGCAAGAAGGGTTCGGAACATGACGATCACAATCGACACGACACCTCGACCGAAGATGACGCAGATCGAGAAGGACGGACGCTACTACGACCACAAGCGTGGGTGGCTCGATGGTTCTCGCGGGGGACTGCACCGCGCCATCGGGAGCCTCGCGCCGGAATACCCGGACGAGTACGAGCGCGGCACAGAGGCCGGCCGGCTGGCACTCAATGCTGCCATGAAGGCGCGCTTCGACGCGCTGATGCGAGACACTGAGACGGACGATGGAGGCGCCTGAGCGCCCATGTGTGGGCTCGGGCTTCTGTTGCAAGCAAGCACCCTGCTCCTACGGCAAACCCGTTCCTGGCGGCCGTCAGTGAGCC